>Ga0207678_10001413_pt1 | contig 22041 bp, 17 predicted proteins | sample KBSC63metaG_FD_184319 | JGI IMG/M metagenome (GOLD analysis project Ga0207678, IMG submission 184319) | Corn rhizosphere microbial communities from Kellogg Biological Station, Michigan, USA - KBS C6-3 metaG (SPAdes) (version 2) | ecosystem: Host-associated > Plants > Roots > Rhizosphere > Soil ... | reverse complement strand
GCCGCGCGCGATGCCCGGGTGACCGAGTTCTTCGTTACCCGCGAGCGGCGGGCGACGTTCCGCCAGACCCCGGGCAGCGGCGCGCTGCGGCCGAAGACCGCGACCGCCCGGCCCGGCCTGGTGCTGGCCGGCGCGTGGACTGACACCGGCTGGCCGGACACGATGGAGGGCGCGGTACGCAGTGGCCTGGCTGCGGCGGCCGAACTGCGCCGGACAGTGCTTACTACCGCCTCGAAGACAGGCGCCTCACCGATTGGGGAACGTCAGTGACTGCAGTAATGCCTGAGGGCGTGGCCCTGGCCCGGGACCTGGTCGGCCCCGCGATGGAATCCGCGATCGCCCGGCTCACCCCGGACGTGCGCGTGGTGGCGGCCTATCACCTCGGCCTGGCGGATGCCGCTGGTAACCCGATACGCAGCGGCAGCGGCAAGGCGCTGCGGCCCGCGCTGGCCCTGCTCTCCGCCCGCGCCGCCGGCGCGCCGCCCGAGCGGGGCGTGACCGCCGCGGTGGCGGTCGAGCTCGTGCACAACTTCTCCCTGCTGCACGACGACATCATGGACAACGACACCGAGCGCAGGCACCGGCCGACGGCCTGGACCGTGTTCGGCGTCGGCGCGGCCATCCTGGCCGGGGACGGGCTCCTCGCGCTGGCCCAGGATCTGCTGCTGGAGGACGACACCCTCAAGGGCGCCTGGGCGGCCCGCTGCCTGTCCGCGGCGGTCCTGCGGCTGATCGGCGGGCAGGGCGCGGACCTGGCCTTCGAGAAGCGCGACGACGTCACCCTGGCCGAGTGCCTGGACATGGCCGGCGACAAGACCGCCGCGCTGATGGCCTGCGCCTGCAGCATCGGCGCCGTGCACCTGGGCGCGCCGCCCACGCTGGCCATGGCGCTGGCCGGGTTCGGCGCACATGTCGGGCTGGCGTTCCAGCTCACCGACGACCTGCTCGGCATCTGGGGTGCGCCCGAGGTCACCGGCAAGCCGGTCCGCGCCGACCTGCGCGCCAGGAAGAAGTCGCTGCCGGTGGTGGCCGCGCTGAACAGCGGCCAGCCCGAGGCGGCCGAACTGCGCGCCCTGCTCACCAGCCCCGAGGCGCTGACCGAGGCCGACCTGGTCCGCGCGGCCGACCTGGTGGTCGCGGCCGGCGGCAAGGACTGGGCCGAGTCCGAGGCCGACGCGCAGCTCGCCGCGGCCAACGCCAGCCTGGCCAGCATCGACCTGGTCGGCGACGTCCGGGCCGAGCTGACCGCGATCGCCGAGTTCATCACGGCCCGAACATGGTAAAGGACGCCTCGCCGACGGATCTCGCGCGCGGGACCCTTAACCGGGCCCGCGACCATCTGCTCGGCCTGCAGCACGCCGAGGGGTGGTGGCAGGGCGAGCTCGAGACCAACGTGACCATGGACGCCGAGGACCTGCTGCTGCGCGAGTTCCTCGGCCTGCACGACGACGCCGTGATCACGCCCGCGGGCCGCTGGATCCGGTCCCAGCAGCGCGACGACGGCACCTGGGCCAACTTCTACGGCGGGCCCGCCGACCTGTCCACCACGGTGGAGGCCTACCTGGCCCTGCGGCTGGCCGGCGACGAGCCGGACGCGCCGCACATGAAGCTGGCCCGGGACTGGATCACCGAGCACGGCGGCGTCGAGGCGACCCGCGTGTTCACCCGGATCTGGCTGGCCCTGTCCGGCCTGTGGTCGTGGGACGACCTGCCGGTCATCCCGCCCGAGCTGATCTACCTGCCGTCCTGGTTCCCGCTCAACATCTACGACTGGGGCTGCTGGGCGCGGCAGACGATCGTGGCGCTGGCCGTGGTCCAGTCGTTCCGCCCCGCGCGGCCCATCGGGATCTCCATCGACGAGCTCAAGACCGGCGGCCCCCATGGCCGGGCTCCCCGCCCGCTCCGCGACCTCGACGCGCGGCCGATAGGCGGCACGACCAGCCCCACGGACCCCTGGGCCCGCTTCTTCAACGGCCTCGACACGGCCCTGCACGCTGTCGACCGGTCCTTCCGCCGCCACCCCCCTTTCCTTTACCGACCGGTAAAGTCGGTTAGGCGGGCCGCGCTGCGCCGCTGCGCCGAGTGGATCATCGCCCGGCAGGAGAAGGACGGCTGCTGGGGCGGCATCCAGCCGCCCTGGGTGTACTCGCTGATGGCGATGAACCTGCTCGGCTACGGGCTCGACCACCCGGTGATGGCCAAGGGCATCGCCGGGATCGACCGGTACACCATCACCGAGGAGACTCCTGACGGCCACGTGCGCCGCCTGGAGGCGTGCCAGTCACCGGTCTGGGACACCGTGCTGACCATGACCGCGCTGGCCGACGCGGGCCTGCCGCCGGACGACCCGTCGCTGACCCGAGCCGCCCGCTGGGTGCTGGACGAGGAGATCCGCGGCCCGGGTGACTGGCAGGTGCGCCGGCCGGGCACCGCCGTGGGTGGCTGGGCGTTCGAGTTCGACAACGACAACTACCCCGACACCGACGACACCGCCGAGGTGGTGCTGGCGCTGCGCCGGGTGGCCACGCCGAGCCGGGACGCCATCGACCGGGGCCTGGCCTGGCTGACCGGGATGCAGTCCAAGGACGGCGGCTGGGGCGCGTTCGACGCGGATAACACCCGCATGCTGGTCAACAAGCTGCCGTTCTGTGACTTCGGCGCGGTCATCGACCCGCCCTCGGCCGACGTGACCGCGCACATCGTGGAGGCGTTCGCCGCCGAGGGGCGGGCGGCCGAGCCGGCCGCGCGCCGCGGCGTGGTCTGGCTGCTGCGGGCGCAGGAGCCGGACGGGTCGTGGTTCGGCCGCTGGGGCGCGAACTACCTCTACGGCACCGGCGCCGTGGTGCCCGCGCTGATCGCGGCCGGGGTGAGGCCGGGCAAGCCGGTCATCCGCCGCGCCGTGGCCTGGCTGGAGCAGCACCAGAACCCGGACGGCGGCTGGGGCGAGGACCTGCGCTCCTACGACGACGGGGCGCTGGGCGGCCGGGGTGAGTCCACCGCGTCGCAGACCGCGTGGGCGCTGCTCGCCCTGCTGGCCGCGGGGGAACGGGAGAGCCCCGCGACCGAGCGCGGCATCCGCTGGCTCGCGCAGACGCAGCGAGACGACGGCACCTGGGACGAGCCCTGGTTCACCGGCACGGGCTTCCCCGGCGACTTCTACATCAACTACCACCTGTACCGGCTGGCCTTCCCGGTCAGCGCCCTGGGCAGGTACATCCACGGAGGCGACACATGACCGACGCGATCATCTGTGCCCCCATGCGCATCGAGGCCCGCGCGATCCGGCGGGGGCTCCGGACCAGCGCCGATCCTCCCGAGATACTGCGCACGGGCTACGGCACCACGAGGGCGGCTGACCGTGCGGGTGAGCTGAAAGCCAGCCCGTTCGGCCAGATGGTCGTGATGGGTGTCGGCGCCGGGCTGACCTCCGACCTCGGCCCGGGCGACCTGATCGTCGGCACCGAGGTCGGCGTGACCACCTGCCGGTCCGCTCCGCTGCTGGCCGGCGAGCTGCGCCGGGCCGGGCTGACCGCCCGCACGGGCCGGATCACCACCGTGGACCATCTGGTCCGCCGGTCCGAACGGGCCGGGCTGGCCGCCGACGGCACGCTGCTCGCCGACATGGAGTCGGCGCCGCTGGCCGCCGCGGCCGGGGATCGCCCGGTGGCGGTGATCAGGGCGGTGTCAGATACGCCGGTCCATCCGGTGGCGGGCATCGTCTCCGGCGGCCTGGCCGCGCTGCGTGCGCTGCGCGCCGCCGCCCCCGTGGCCGAACGCTGGGCGGCGGCCTGCGGGTCACGCCAGGTGCTGCTGGCCGGGCCGCGGTCGTTCTGCGCCGGCGTCGAGCGGGCCATCGAGATCGTCGAGCGCGCGCTCGAACTGCAGGGCAAGCCGGTCTACGTGCGCAAGCAGATCGTGCACAACACCCGGGTGGTGGGTGAGCTCGAGGACCGCGGCGCGGTGTTCGTGGACGAACTCGACCAGGTGCCCGACGGGGCCACCGTGGTGTTCTCGGCGCACGGCGTGTCGCCCGCGGTCCGGACCGAGGCGTCCCGGCGCGGGCTGGCCGTGATCGACGCGACCTGCCCGCTGGTGTCCAAGGTGCACGCGGAAGCCCGCCGGTTCGCCGCCGACGGGTACACCGTCGCGTTCATCGGCCATGAGGGCCACGAAGAGGTCGAGGGCACGCTGGGCGAGGCGCCGGACTCGATGGTCCTGGTGCAGACGCCGGAGGACGTGGCCAGGCTGCGTCCCCGGGACGGGGAACGGGTCGCTTTCCTGATGCAGACCACGCTGTCGGTCGACGAGGCGGCAGAAGTATCGAGCGCGCTGCGCGAGCGGTTCCCCGCGATGCGCGCGCCCGGCAGCGACGACATCTGCTACGCGACGACCAACCGGCAGGCCGCGGTGCGGGCTGTCGCCGCCGATTCCGACCTGGTGCTCGTGGCCGGCTCGGCGAACTCCTCCAACTCGGTTCGGCTGGTGGAGACCTGCGAGCGGGCCGGTACTCCGGCGCACCTGATCGACAGTGCGGCGGACATCCAGCTCGGCTGGCTAACGGGGGTATCGACGATCGGCCTGACCGCCGGCGCCTCCGCCCCTCCTGCCGTGGTGGAGGAGATCATTTCGGCGCTCTCAGGGCTAGGCCCCCTGTCCGTCTCCGAGCGAGTGACCACCACGGAATCAATCAAGTTCGGCCTGCCCAAGGAGGTACGGGGATAATGCCTATGCCACTGCGTCAGTCGCTGCGCGTCGGGTCCTACCTGATGCGCCAGAAGCTGGCGGGCAACAAGAAGTTTCCGCTGCTCGTCGAGCTCGAGCCGCTGTTCGCCTGCAACCTGAAGTGCGCCGGCTGCGGCAAGATCCAGCAGCCGCACACCATCCTCAAGCAGCGGATGCCGGTCGAGCAGGCGATCGGCGCCGTCGAGGAGAGCGGCGCCCCGATGGTGTCCATCGCCGGCGGCGAGCCGCTGATGCACCCCCAGATCGACGTGATCGTCTCCGAGCTCATCAAGCGCAAGAAGTTCGTCTTCCTGTGCACCAACGCGCTGCTCCTGCCGAAGAAGCTCGACAAGTTCAAGCCGTCGCCGTACTTCGCCTGGGTGGTGCACATCGACGGGCTGCGCGAGCGGCACGACGAGTCGGTCTGCAAGGACGGCGTGTTCGACGAGGCGGTGGCCGCGATCAAGCTGGCCAAGTCGCGCGGGTTCAAGGTGAACACGAACACCACGGTCTTCAACACCGACACCCCGCAGACGGTCATCGACGTGCTGACCTACCTGAACGACGACCTCGGCATCGACGAGATGCAGATCTCCCCGGCCTACGCCTACGAGAAGGCACCGGACCAGGAGCACTTCCTCGGCGTCGAGGAAACGCGGGAACTGTTCCGCAAGACGTTCGCGGACGGGCGGCGCAAGAAGTGGCGGCTGAACCACACCCCGCTGTTCCTTGACTTCCTCGAGGGCAAGACCGACTTCGGCTGCACCGCGTGGGGCATCCCCTCGTACTCCCTGCTCGGCTGGCAGAAGCCCTGCTACCTGATGAGCGACGGGTACGTGAAGACCTACAAAGAGCTCATCGAGACCACCGACTGGGACTCCTACGGACGCGGCAAGGACCCGCGCTGCGCCAACTGCATGGCGCACTGCGGCTACGAGCCGTCCGCCGTGCTGGCCACGATGGGCTCGCTCCGCGAGACGATCAGGGCCGCCCGCGGCAACTAATCGCGCCCCCCACCCTTTTAGCTGGCCTGGCGGCAGCTAAAGCGCGAACCGCGGGTCCCTCGCCCCCAGCGGCGAGGGACCCGCGTTCACTTTCCTCGGCCAGCCCCCGCGCTCGCTTTCTCGCGCACCGTCCCTTCGCACCTAACCCACCAAACCCACCTGCCCCCTCGGCCCCAGCCCCGATTCAATGAGAGTGGCGCTCTACTTAATAGATTCAGTAGAGCGCCACTCTCATTGACTGGCCGCACCCATGACGAGCCACGGTTCGGCGGAACAGACGTCACACCGGCCTCGGTAGCCCTACCAGCACCTCCATTCGCCGCACCGCGATCGGCTCCGCCGCCCGCACTGGTCCCTCGGTGCCACCGTCCGCGCCTCACCTCACATAACCGGCCTCTCCGGATTCCCTGAAGCCTCGCTGCCCTCACGCGCCACAGCCGGGCAAAACGTTCGCCTAGTCGGGGCAACCCCGCAGGTCCCGCTCAGCACCCGTTCAGGTAGCAGGGTCAGGCTTCTGAACCGGCGCGGCGTTCGCTCCCGGGGCGAGTCACCGCGCCGCCATCTGCGCGGCGGCCATCTCCCTAAAAAGGAGTGCGGGATGTTCTTCACCTATCTGCGGCGTGAGCTTCGCCGCCGTATGCGCCAGGCCATCTTCATCGCGCTGGGGCTCGCCCTCGGCGTGGGCCTGGTGATCACCGTCACGGCGGCGTCGGCCGGCGTCAAGAACGCCCAGGGCACGGTGCTGCACGCGCTGTACGGCGTGGGCACCGACGTGACGGTGACCAAGACGCCGAAAGCCGGGTCGTTCACCCCGGGCTCGTTCGGCTTCGGCTTCCGGGCCGGGACCGGGTCGCGTCCCGTAGCCGGCACCAAGATCAACAACAACACGCTCTCGGCCAGCCCCACGCTCGCCGCGATCAGCTCGTCGTCGGTCGCCACGGTGGCCGGCCTGCACGACGTGGCGGCGGCGGCAGGCGGGCTGACCCTGGACAACCGCACGATCAGCGGCACCGTGCCGGCCGTCAACGTCAACGGCGGCGGCTTCGGCGGCGGAGGGGGCGGTTCCGGCAGCGGCGGTTCCGGGAACGGCGGTTCCGGGAACGGCGGCCAGAGCTTCCGCGCCAACTTCACCACCAGCAACTTCAGCGTCGCCGGGGTCGACATCGGGCGCGGCGAACTCGGCCCGCTCAGCTCGGGCAAGCTCAGCGCGGGCCGGACGTTCTCCGCCTCGGACACGAGCGCCAACGTCGCGCTGGTCGACGCGTCCTACGCGACCCAGAACAAGCTGAAGACCGGGTCCACCATCGCCGTCGGCAACAAGAGCGGCCAGGCGACGAACTTCAAGGTCGTCGGGATCGTCAGCGAGCCGGCCGGCGACAACCCCTCGGACGTGTACATCCCGCTCGCGGTGGCGCAGAACCTGGCCGGCCTGAAGAACCAGGTGAACACGATCTACGTCGCGGCCAGCAGTTCGTCGGCCATCTCGTCGGTCCAGAGCCAGATCTCCAAGGCGCTGCCCGGCTACACCGTGACCACCTCGAGCGACCTGGCCAGCGAGGTCACCGGTTCGCTGTCCAGCGCCTCCAGCCTGGCCAACAACCTGGGCAAGTGGCTCGCGCTCGCCGTCCTCATCGCGGCGTTCTTGCTGGCCAGCCTGCTGACGATGGCGGCGGTGTCGCGCCGGGTGCGTGAGTTCGGCACGCTGAAGGCGCTCGGCTGGAAGAGCCGCCGCATCATCGGGCAGGTGATGGGCGAGGCGGTCACCCTCGGCCTCATCGGCGGCGCGATCGGCATCGGGCTCGGCCTGGCGGGCGCGGAGCTGGTCTCCAAGCTGTCGCCCAAGCTGTCCGCGGTGGTCGGCCAGACCACGGGCTCGGCGACGCCGGGCGGCGCCAGGCAGTTCGGCTTCGGCGCAGGCGGAGGCGGAGCTGGCGGCGGGGGCTTCGGCGGGGGCGGAGGTGGCGGCTTCGGCGGGGGTCCCGGAGCCGGCACCTTCCGTCGCCCCGGGGCGGCCAGCCACACGGTGGCGGTGCACCTGTCCGCCGCGGTGAGCGCCAACGTGATCCTGCTCGCGGTTGTGCTGGCCGTGGCGGGCGGCATCATCGCCGGGATCTTCGGCGGCTGGCGGGCCGCGCGGCTGCGTCCTGCCGCCGCCCTGGCCAAGGTCGCTTAAGACACAGGAGGGAAGACTCGATGTACAAGCTCTCCGGAGTGACCAAGAACTACGCCAAGGGCCGCGAGACCGTGGCCGCGCTGCGCGGGGTCGACCTGGTGATCGAGGACGGCGAATGGCTGGCCATCCAGGGCCCGACCGGGCACGGCAAGTCGACGCTGCTGCAGATCCTCGGCGGCCTGGACCGCCCGTCCGGCGGCATCGTCGACTTCGACGGCCGTGACCTCGCGCAGCTGCGCGAGGCCGAAATGACCAGGGTGCGGGCCACCTCCATCGGCTTCGTGTTCCAGACCTTCAACCTGGTGCCGACGCTGTCCGCGCAGGAGAACGTGGAGGCCGCGCTGGTCCCGCTGCACGTGTCCGCGGCCGCGCGGCGGCAGCGGGCCGCGGTCGCCCTCGAGGCCGTCGGCCTCGGCGACCGGTTGCGGCACGTGCCCGGCGAGCTGTCCGGCGGCCAGCAGCAGCGGGTAGCCATCGCCCGCGCCCTCGTCAAGGAGCCGAAGGTCCTGCTGGCCGACGAGCCGACCGGCAATCTGGACGAGGACACCAGGGACGAGATCATCGGCCTGCTCGAGGTCATGTGGCGGGAGCGCGGCCTGACCATGGTGCTGGTCACCCACGACAGCACCGTGGCCCGCCGGGCCCAGCGCATCGGCGTGATGAAGAAGGGCCTGCTGAGCTTCCGGCAGCCGGCCCGTCCGTCCCGGCCGACCGAGCCGCTCGAGCCCCGCTAGAGCAGGCCGCTAGAGCAGGGCCTCGCGCCGGAGCAGGGCAGCCAGGTCCGCGGGTTCCGGGTTCACACCCGCCAGTCCGCGCGCCGTGAACCAGCGGCCGATGTTCTCCGCGTCGCGGGTGAGGTACCAGGCGCCGCGCGGGTTCGCGATCACGTCCACCACCTGGGGCAGGTCGATCATCACCAGGCTTCCGTCGTGCACCAGCAGGTTGTACGCGGACAGGTCCCCGTGAGCCAGGCCGTCCCTGGCCAGGGCGGTAAGCGCCTGCACCAGCTGGTCCCAGAGCCCGGCCAGCGCGGCCGGGTCCGGCCGGGTCTCGGCCAGCCGCGGGGCGGCCGTCCCGTCCGCCGAGCCGATGAACTCGAGCAGCAGCTCGGTGTCCAGGATCTGCGCCGGATAGGGGACGGGTATCCCGGCCGCGTACAGCCGGGCCAGCGCATTGAACTCAGCGTTCGCCCACTGGCCGGCGATGGCCTCACGGCCGAACGCACTCCGGCTCGCCACGGCCCGGTTGACCCGGGACTCCCTGACCCGGCGCCCTTCCAGGTAGCCGCTGTCCCGGTGGAACATCCGGTGCCCGGGGTCGCGGTAGCGCTTGGCCGCGAGCAAGCAGGACCGGCCGCCGGGCACGCCGCGCCTGATCAGGAAGACGTCGGCTTCCTTGCCGGTCTTCAAGATGCCGAGCTCGGTGTCGACGGCGGCCAGGTCAGTGACCAGCCAGCCGGGATGCGGCCTGGGGCCGCGCTGGGTCGGGATGGACTGGTCCCAGGTCGACCAGCGATCGCCCTCGGGCAGGCCGTCGGTCGTGTCGAATTCCTCGATCGGCGGCAGCGCCCGGCGGCGGACGCGCTTGACGGAGGTGGGTTCGTCGTCGTCGAAACGCCACTTACCGCGGCGGGTCCTGAACTCTCCACTGCGTGAAGAAAAGTCGTGCATGGGTGGTGCTCCTCAGCTGAGCGGTCAAGGGGGCAGGCGCGAACACGCCCGCGACGGTCGTAGACACCTGGCGCCTCCCTTCGCTCAGCCGGCCAGCACCGGCCGGACTGCTGCAGGTTGCCATACCGCCTCCGGCCCGGGCAACTGGTTTTCCGGCCAGACCACCACCAACCCAGCGACCATTTCACCACGCTACTAGCGACCAGATCACCACGAACCATGCGACCAGATCACCACGAGAATGCCGGAAACGATGGCCTCGCCGGACGCCATATGACACCCTGATCAGGTGGTACGCGTCAATCCGAGCCCGCTGGGCAAGCTGCTGGCCCGGCACTCAGAAACCGCCCTCACCGAGGCGCTGGCGGACACGAGGGTCGTCCTCGTCACCGGCGCCCGCCAGTGCGGGAAGAGCACGCTGCTCGGCCTGGTGGCCAAGGGCAGGGACGCCGAGTGGCGCAACCTCGACGCCGCGGCGACCCGCCAGGCGGCGGCCGCGGATCCGGACGGCTTCGTGGACTCCGCCGGCCTGATGGTGATCGACGAGATCCAGCGCGTGCCGGACCTCCTGCTCGCCATCAAGGAACAGGTCGACGCCGACCCCAGGCCCGGCCGCTACCTGCTCTCCGGGTCGGCGCGCGTGCTGGCCCTGCGTGGCCTGCCGGACACGCTGCCGGGCCGCATCGAGACGATCGAGCTCTGGCCGTTCTCCCAGGGAGAGATCGACGGCACCGCCGACCGGTTCGTGGACGCCATCTTCGATGAGGGCGGGGGACTGGGCCATGGATCCGCCGTGACCAGGCAGGAATATGCCGAACGGGTCGTGCGTGGCGGTTTCCCCGAAGCGATAGCCCGCACCAACCCGCGTCGTCGCGAGCGCTTCTTCGACTCCTACCTGGCCGATCTCGTGGCCCGCGAGGTCAGCCAGCTATCCGAGATCGAGCGCACGGCCGAGATGCGGGCCCTGATCAGGCTCCTGGCCGCCCGGTCCGGCCAGCTCCTGGTCGCGACCGCGGTGGGCAGTGACGCCGGGCTCACCGCCAGCACCGTCTACCGTTACCTGAGCCTGCTGGAAGAGGTCTTCCTGGTCAAGCGGATCCCCGCCTGGTCGCGCAACGTGAGCACGCGCGCCGTCGGCACGCCCAAGCTGGTCTTTACCGACTCGGGGATCGCCGCCAACCTGCTCGGCGCGGACGCCCGGAGCCTGCTGCGGCCCGGCGGCAGGTTCGGCCCGCTGCTCGAGGGGTTCGTCCTGATGGAGCTGGCCCGCCAGCTCACCTGGTCGCGCCAGCGCGCCGAGCTATTCCACTACCGCACCAAGGACAAGGTGGAGGTCGACGCGGTCCTGGAGAACCGCCGGGGCGAGGTGGTCGGCATCGAGGTCAAGGCCTCCTCGACCGTCGGCCCGGACGACTTCCGCGGTCTGCGGCACCTGGCCGCCAGGACCGGCGACGACTTCATCGCCGGCGTGGTGCTGTACACCGGCACCCAGACGTTGCCGTTCGGGCCCAAGATGCGCGCGATGCCGACCGCTGCCTTGTGGGAAATCTGATGTATGGTCATGCCATCCCGACGCGATAGCGGGGAGGCACGCGGATGGCCGTCACCGAGTCCCGCCCAGCGCACCACGACGGCGAGCCACCGTCCGCAGACGGCCCTGGCCGTCCCCGCCGCCATCCGTGGCGCCGCCGGATCCTCGTGGGTCTTGGCCTGCTGCTTACCACCGCCGTCGTGGTCCTCGCGGTCCTGGCCGGGACCTACCAGCCGATCCGGTTCGGCGACTTCTACGGTGGCGACTTCCCCGGCTTGCCGCACGGCACCGGGCTCAGGAGCGTCAACACCTTCGCCGGCGCGGCCGGGGAGATCTACGTCCCCCAGCAGTCCGGCGCGTTCAGCGTGATCCCGAGCATCGCGAACAACGGGCCGCTGGCGGTCACCATCGAGGCGGTCTCGATCCTGTCCCCGCAGCAGCAGGCGGACGTCGGCCAGGGCGTTGCCCCCTTCCCCCTCCTTCCCGCCGGGCCAGTGCGGTGGGCGTTCGAGTACACCCGCCCGGGCCAGCCTGATCTCCCCGGCGGGCGGTCCGTGGCCGGCATCTCCCTCCCGCCCGACCAGGGGATGTCTCTCGGGATCCCGCTGCAGATGAGCGGTATCTGCTACGACCCGGCCGGATGGGCCAACGTCGACGTCTTCTACGTCAAGGAGCGCTTCCTGATCTTCACCCACTGGGTAGCGGTCCATTTCCAGCCGAGCCTGATCATGCACTCGGTGTCGCCGCCTGGCGGGCCCGGCGCCGAGCCCGCCAGGGACCTCGTCTGCCCGGCCGGCATTAGCAAGAGGGTCACCCGGTAATCGCCTGGCCCCGATGACCTCTGGCTGCTACCTGTCGGTCATCGCGGCCTCGATGACGGTGAACGACCGGGGTGGCAGCCGGACGGCCACCATCCCGTCCTTCGGGTCTTCCGATCCCTCTTCCAGTTGCGCTGTCTCCACGTCGGGCAGCGTGCGGGGGTCGCCGGGGCGGGCCGCCGTGACGGTCCTGATCTGGGCGGGCCCGGCAAAGGTGAAATCGCGCAGCAGCACCTCGGCTTGTTCTTCGGAGGGGCTGCGGTTGACCAGCGTCACCGCGACGCTGTGAGCGTTAACATCGGGCCCGCTGACCGTCGCGGCGGCATCAATGAGACCGAACGGTCCCAGGTCACCTACCCGGAACGGCCACCTGCTCGCCCCGGCGGGCAGGTCCGGGCTGACCACCGGGCCGTTCACGTGCACGTCCACGGCCAGGTCGAGCGCCGCCTGGCTGTGCAGCAGCACCGGATACCAGATGGGCTGCACGGCGGCGGCTTCGGGGCTGGTGACGATGGGCGCGATGGCGTTCACCATCTGCGCCAGGTTGGCCATCTGCACCCAGTCGCAGTTCCTGGTGAAGATGTTCAGGTAGGTCCCCACGGCCAGCGCGTCGGCGAAGGTGTACCGCTCCTCGAGCGCGCCGGTCATCTGCCGGTACCAGACGTTCCACTCGTCGTAGGCGATCCGCGGCGGCGCGGTGAGCTTCTGCCGGTAGGCGGCGCGCTCGATGAGCGCCCGGGCGCACCGGATCGCCCGCTCGGCCTGGTGCGGCTGCAGCACGTTGGTCCAGTAGTCGTCGCTGCCGGTGTAGATGTGCAGCGAGTGGTAGTCGACCAGCGAGGCCATCCCGTCGATGACCACCCGGTCCCACTCGTTCCAGCCGTTCATCCCGCAGCTGACCAGCTTGGCCTGCGGGTCGAGCATCCGGATGGCCCGGGCCCACCGGGTCGCCTCGCGCACGTACTCCTCGGCGGTGAACGCCCCGACCTGCCAGTCGCCGTACATCTCGTTGCCCAGGCCCCAGTAGGTGACCCGCCACGGCTCGCCCCGGCCGTTCTCCCGCCGCCGCCCGGCCCAGGCGGTGTTCGCCGCCGAGTTGCAGTACTCGACCCAGGCGAGCGCCTCCTCCAGCGTCCCGGTGCCCATGTTCAGGCAGATGTACGGCTCGGTGCCGAGCTCGGCGCAGTAGGCCAGGTACTCGTCGGTGCCGAACCGGTTGGATTCCTCCCCGCCCCAGGCCAGCTCGGGGCGGCGCGGCCGGCTGTGGATGGGCCCGATCCCGTCGGCCCAGTGGTAGTTGCTGACGAAGTTCCCGCCCGGCCAGCGCAGCACCCCGAGCCGCAGCTCGCGGAGCAGGCCGAGCACGTCCTTGCGGAAGCCGCGGTCGTCGGACAGCGGCGAGCCCTCTTCGTACAGCCCGCCGTAGATGCACCGTCCGAGGTGCTCGACGAACCCGCCGAACACCTTCCGGTCGAGCCGCCCGACGGGCCGGGCAGGATCAATGGCGATCCGGGTCAATGGCGCTCCTTCGTCGTGGGGATGTTCCGCCCTCCGCAGGAATCGCGGACGATCAGCTCCACCGGCAGCAGCGGCGTCCGCTCGGGCACCGGCTCGCCCGCGATGCTGCGCAGCAGCAACTCGACCGCCTGCCGGCCGGTTTCCGCCAGCGGGATGCGCACGGTGCTCAGCGGCGGCGTCAGGAACTCGGCGAACGGGATGTCGTCGCAGCTCACCACGGCCACGTCGGCAGGTACCCTGCGTCCGGCTTGCCACAGCGCGGACAGCACGCCGATGGCCATCACGTCGCTGTGCACGAAGATCGCGGTGAGCCCGGGCGAGCGTTCGAGCAGCAGCCGGGTCGCGACGGCGCCGCCGTGCGGGGTCCAGTCGCCCTCGGCCACCAGGTCCTCGCTCGGCTCGAGCCCCGCGTCGCGCAGCGCGTCCTCGTAGCCGTGCAGCCGGCTGCGGGTGACCCGCCGCCGGAACGTGCCGGTGACCGTGCCGATCGAGGTGTGCCCCAATCCGAGGAGGTGGGTGGCTGCCAGCCGCCCGGTCTCCCGGTGGTTCGATCCCACCAGCGGGACGCCGCCGCCGGGCACCGCCTGCAGGCTGACCGACGGCACGTACCGCCGGAGCAGCTCGGCGACCTCGGTGTCCTCCTCGACCTCGGGCGCGGCGGCGATAATGCCGTCCACCCGGCGCTCGATCAGCGTCCGTACGATGTCGGCCCCGTCCGCGCCGCCCGCCGCCAGGTGCCCGACCAGCACCGAGTGCCCGTTCTTGCGCGCGGCCTGCTCGGCGGCCACCGAGGCATGCGCGATGGCCACGTCGGTGGCGTCGCTGGCGACCAGCCCGATGGTGGCGGTGGCCCGCTGGACCAGGCTCCGGGCGATCGTGTTCGGCCGGTACCCGAGCTCGGCCGCGGCGGCCAGGATCCGCTCCTCGGTCTCCACCGACACGCGCACGTCGCCGCCGTTGAGAACCTTGCTGGCCGTCTGGAAGCTGACCCCGGCGCGCGCCGCCACTTCCTTGATCGACACGTAGCGTCGCCGGGCCATCGCGTCCCTCCGCCGGGTCCCTCGCTCAGGTAAACCTTTTCCTCACCTGAGCGAACGTTCGCTCTAGAACGCTAGATCTTTCCGCATATCGGGTCAAGTGGCTGTATCGAAGATGTTTCGTCCCCGTTATCCGACGGCGATCCCCAGCCCCGCCGCCCCCCCGGGGCGCACGCCTCGCCGGCAGTGCGAACCGCGTCAGATTCCGCGTGCCAGCCGGTAGTAGGCAGCGTTCGCGCGGATCCGGTTCTCGAATTCCCGCGCCGTGGTTGTCTCGTCGATGACCAGCAGTTCCGTGCCCGCCATCCGCGCGTAGTCCGCGAACGCCTCGATGCCCACCGCGGTAGACATGCACGTGTGATGCGCGGCGCCTGCCTGGAGCCAGGAGGTCACGGACGTCTGGAAGTCCGGCTCCGGTCGCCACACTGCGCGCCCCACCGGAAGCCGGGGGAGCGGCTCGGCAGGCGGGATCACCTCGACGACGTTGGCGACGAGCCGGAAGCGGTCGCGCATGTCGGACAGCGCGACGACGACGCCCGGCCCGGGATCCGCGGTGAAGACGAGGCGGACCGGGTCCTCGCGGCCGCCGATGGACAGCGGATGGATCTCCAGCCGCGGCTTGTCCGACGTGAGCGACGGGCATACCTCGAGCATGTGCGCGCCGAGGATGCACTCGCGGCCCGGCGTCAGGTCATAGGTGTAGTCCTCCATCAGCGACGCGCCGCCGGGCAGGCCGGTGCCCATGACCTTGGCCGCCCGGACCAGCACCGCCGTCTTCCAGTCCCCTTCGGCGCCGAATCCGTAGCCGTCCGCCATCAGCCGCTGCACCGCCAGGCCAGGCAGCTGCTTCAGCCCGCCCAGGTCCTCGAAGTTGGTCGTGAAGGCCCCGAATCCGCCGGCGTCGAGGAAGGACCGGAGCCCGAGCTCGATCGCGGCACCGTCGCGCAGCGACTGATGGCGCTCTTTTCCGCGCTGGAGCTCGGGCGCGACGTCGTAGGTGTCCTCGTACTCCTCCACCAGCGCGTCGATGTCCGCCGGGGCGGCGGCGTCCACCGCGGCCACCAGGTCGTTGACGCCCCAGGTGTTGACCTGGACGCCGAAGATGGCTTCCGCCTCGGTCTTGTCGCCTTCGGTGACGGCCACGTACCGCATGTTGTCGCCGAACCGCGCCAGCCGAAGCGACCGCGTCGCCGCCCACCCGGCCGCCGCCCGGGTCCAGGTCGCCACCTGCTCGACGACCCGCGGATCGGAGACGTGCCCCGCGACGGTCTTACGCGGCACGGACAGCCTGGTCAGCGCGTAGCCGAACTCCCGGTCGCCGTGCGCGGCCTGGTTCAGGTTCATGAAGTCGAAATCGATCGTCGCCCACGGCAGCGCGACATTGGCCTGCGTGTGCAGGTGCAGCAGCGGCTTGTCCAGGGCGCTGAGCCCCGCGATCCACATCTTCGCCGGGCTGAACGTGTGCATCCACGCCACCAGGCCGACCACCCGGTCGTCGGCGTTCGCCTCCAGGACGGTCCTGCGGATCGCATCGTGATCGACCAGGACCGGCTTCCAGACGAGCTTCACCCGAATCGCCGGGGCTTCGGAGAGCATGGCGGCGATACCGCGCGACTGCTCCGCCACCTGGCGGAGCGTCTCCTCCCCGTACAGATGCTGGCTTCCCGTCAGGAACCAGACCTCGAAGTCGTCCTGGGCGGTCGGTGCGGTCATCAGCGCTGTGCTCCTTGGCCGGCTTGGGGGTTTCCGTAGTACGCGTCCGGTCCGTGCTTGCGGCGGAAATGGCGTTCGAGCAGATACGGCGGGGCATCGGCGTGCGGGTTCAGCGCCAGCGTCTGGATGGCCATCTGCGCGACCGCCTCGCAGATGATCGCGTTCTTCAGCGAAGCTCCGGCATCCTCGCCCCACACGAACGGGCCGTGGTTGGCCACCAGGGCACCGGGAACCTCCGCCGGGTCGTCGCGATGAGAATCGAACGTCTCGACGATGACCTGGCCGGTGTTGTACTCGTAGTCCGTGGCGCACTCGGCCTCGGTGAGATCCCGCGTACAGCGGATCGGCCCGTTGAAGGCGTCCGCGTGGGTGGTGCCGAGCACGGGGATGTCGCGCTTGGCCTGCGCGAACGCGACCGCGGCGGGGGAGTGGGTGTGGGTGATGCCGCCGACGTCGCCAAACGCCAGGTAGAGCCTGCGGTGGGTTTCGCTGTCGACGGAGGGTCTCAGGTACCCGTCCACGACCCGCCCGTCCTCGAGGTCGACCACGACGAGCTGCTCGGCGGTCAGGTCGTCGTAGGACACGCCCGAGGGCTTGATGACATAGACGCCGGCGTCGCGGTCGATGCCGCTGACGTTGCCCCAGGTCAGGGTGGCGAGCCCCATGCGCGGGATCGCCTGGTTGGCGTGGAGCACCTCGTCGCGGAGCCCGGCTGTTACCGACCTGTTCATGCCGTTCTCCCGGACAGGACACGATCCCTGATCGCCCGCAGCCGGTACATGGCCTTGTTCTCGCCCCGGCCGAAGTAGTCGTGCAGCCGCACGTACTCCGCGTACAGCTCGTCGTACACGTCCGCGCGGGCGGGATCGGGCTGGTACACGTCCCGCTGCTCGCGCCCCATCACCGCCGCCGCGGCCGGCACGTCCGGGTAGGCACCCGCGGCGACCGCCGCGTGGATGGCCGAACCGAGGGCCGGCCCCTGCCCGGACCCGATCACGCTGAGCGGGCGCCGGGTGACGTCCGCGTAGATCTGCATGAGCGGTGCGCTCTTGATCAGGCCGCCCGCCACCACGAGGTCGGTCACTGGCACGCCGGAGTCGCGGAACGTATCCATGATCATCCGGGTGCCGAACGCGGTCGACTCCAGCAGCGCCCGGTAGATCTCCGGCGTGGTGGTGGCCAGCGTCAGGCCCACGATCACGCCGGACAGCCTGCCGTCTACCAGGACCGAACGGTTGCCACCCTCCCAGTCCAGCGCGACGAGCCCGTGGCCGCCGGCCGGCAGCGCACCGGCCTTCTCGTCCAGCAGCTGCTGCACCGGCACGCCCCGCCGGGCTGCCTCCTCGGCGAACTCGCCCGGCACCGCGTTGGCCGTGAACCAGGCGAAGATGTCGCCCACCCCGCTCTGCCCCGCCTCGTACCCCCACAGCCCGGCCACGATGCCGCCGTCGACCACCCCGCACATGCCGGGCACCTCGGCCAGCTCGGCGCCGTTCATCACGTGGCAGGTCGAGGTACCCATGATCGCTACCATCTTGCCCGGCGCGACCGGGCCGGCCGCGGGCACGGTGACGTGCGCGTCCACATTGCCGATGGCCACCGCGATCCCCTCGGGCAGGCCGGTCAGCGCGGCCGCGGCCGCGGTCAGCCCGCCGGCCCGGGCGCCCAGCGGCGAGACCGGGTGGGCGAGCTTGTCCTGCGCGAACGAAGCGAAGCGCGGGTCCAGCGCGGCCAGGTACTCCCGGGAGGGGTAGGCGCCGTCCTGGTAGATGCCCTTGTACCCGGCCGTGCACGCGTTCCTGGTCTCGGTGCCGCACAGCTGCCAGATGATCCAGTCGGCGGCCTCGATCCACCGGTCGGCGCGCTGGTACATCTCGGGGTCCTCGTCCAGCAGCTGCAGCGCCTTGGCGAACTGCCACTCCGAGGAGATCTTGCCGCCGTAGCGGTTGATCCACTTCTCGCCCCGCTCGTGCGCGACGGCGTTGATCCGGTCCGCGTGCGGCTGGGCGGCGTGGTGCTTCCACAGCTTGGGGTAGGCGTGCGGGCGCCCGGCCAGCCCGGGCAGCTGGCACAGCGGCGTACCGTCAGCTAGCACCGGCATGCAGGTCGACGCGGTGAAGTCGGTGGCGATGCCGATCACCTGGGCCAGGTCGATGCCCGCGTCCCTGACCGCGGCCGGGACCGCCTCGCCCAGCGCGCGGATGTAGTCGGCCGGGTCCTGCAAGGCCCAGTCCGGCGGCAGCTCGCCGTGCCCGTCCAGCGAGCGGTCGATCACGCCGTGTGAGTACTCGCTGACGGCAGTGCCCGCCTCGGCGCCGTCACGCACCCGCACCACCAGGGCCCGGGCCGACAGCGTGCCGAAGTCCACGCCGATCACGTAAGCTTCATCACCCACGCCGATCCCCGAGGCTTCATCGCGCACCTCGATCACGTAGGCATCATCGCCCACGCCTATCCCGGAGGCTTCATCGCCCACGCCCGTGTTAGCGCTAACATCCATCTGTCCGCCTTATCGTACGTTCTTTGCACTGCATTCTTGCCGCCCCCGGCCAGCCTCAACCGACCGCCCCGGCCTCTACGGCCGGTACGGCCATGACGGCGGGTACGGCCGCCCCGGCCGGTACCGCCGGCGCGGACATCGTCAACCCGGGCCGGCGGCGCTCGCCCGGACGATCAGCTCGGGTGCCACTCGCACCCTGCGCCCGGCCGGGATCGCCCCGGACATCCGGTCGACAAGCGTACTCAGCGCCTGCCGGCCAAGTACGCCGAAGTCCTGCCGCACGGTAGTCAGCGGCGGCAGATAGTACCCAGCCTCGGGCACGTCGTCGAAGCCGATGACGCTGACGTCGCCGGGCACCCGCAGGCCCCGCTCGGTCAGCGCCCGGATGACGCCGAGCGCCATCGTGTCGTTGCCGCAGAAGACGGCGCTCGGGCCCGGCTCGCCGGCGGCCAGCCGGCTGCCCAGCTCGTAACCGGAGCGGGCGGACCAGTCGCCGGCCAGCACGGCGGGCTCGGGCGCGCCCGCCTCGCGCAGCGCCTGCCGCCAGCCGTCCACGCGTTCCTTGGCGTCCAGGCAGGACAGCGGACCGGCGACGTGATAGACGGTCGTGTGCCCCAGGCCGAGCAGGTGACGGGTCGCCGCCGCGCCCCCGGCCGCGTTGTCGATAGCCACGGAGGTCACCGAGGCGCGGGTACCGCAGCCCACTGCCACCAGCGGTACCTCGGGTGGCACATGCGCGAGGGCGGCCACCGCGGTGTCCACCGTCGCGATGACGATGATGCCCTCGATGCCCTGGCCGAGGAACCGGTCCACCGCCTCCAGCATCGACCGCCGGTCCAGGGCAGGCAGGCTGACCACCGACACGAAGTACGCGTCGTGCGCCGCCCGCTCGAACCCGTAGAGCATGGAGGTGGGGCCGTAGAGCATGGTGTCGGTGGTGATCACGCCGAGCGTGTGGGTCCGCCGGGTGACCAGCGTCCTGGCCGCGGCGTTCGGCCGGTAGGCGAGCTCGCGGATGGCGGCGAGCACCCTCTCCCGGGTCAGTGGGCGAACGTTCGGGTGCTCGTTCAGCACGCGCGAGACGGTCTGGTGCGACACCCCGGCTAGCCGGGCCACGTCGGCCATCACCGGCGGCCGGGACAGGTTGCCCGCCGTGGCTGGCGCCCTCACCCGGCTCCTCGCCTTCTCACCCGGTGACGACGTCACGCCGTGCCTCCCTCTGCCGCCGCGCCGTGGAGCTCTTCGGTCAGCCGGTGCCGACGTTAGCGTTAACATCTGTGCAGGTCGAGTGGCGGTCCTGGCATCTCGGCGCCCCCGACAGCGACATGCACCTGTTCCTGCGCCGCCCGGATTCCCTGTACCTCAGAGTAGCCGTCGCGCGGCCAGGGCGGTAGCCCGGGGCACCGCGGGCGCGCGGCGTCCCGGGAGGTCAGGACGCCGACAGAGCCGACAGGCCGCACAGGGCCGGCACGCGGCCGGGGCAGGGCCGACAGGGGCAGCACAGGGCGGGGGGCAGGGTGCGGTCAGGACTTGCTGCGGCCCGACGCGCCGTCCCGCAGGTCACGCAGGGCTTCCCTGGCCTTGCGGCCGGCCTCGCCCTCGCGCAGGTCCTTGAAGGCGTCCTTGGCGGCGTCACGGGCCTTGCCGACCGCCTCGCTGTCGCGCAGGTCCTTGATGGCCTCCTTGGCCTTGCGGCTCGCGTCGCTGTCCTTCAGGTCGCGCAGGGCCGACTCGGCCCGGCGTCCCGCGTCGCTGGTGCGCACGTCCTGCAGCGTTTCCCGCGCCTTGCGGGCCGCGTCACCGCCCTGGGCGCCACGCAGCCAGGCGAGCAGCCGGGCCCACCAGTTCCGGGCCTGTCGTTCGATCTCGCTCATCGCGGCTTCTCCTTCACTCATGCGTAGAAAACAAGATATAACGCAAGTATAAGCCGTCGCCAGATGCCTCTACCCGTAGCGGATGAGACAATGCCTGACGTGCAGCCTCAGCGCATCAGCGGGCACTCCCCGTACGAGCCGGTGTTCGGGTTCTCCCGCGCCCTGGTGGCCGGGGACCGGGTCCTGGTGGCCGGCACCGCCCCGGTGCCGCCGGGCGGCGGCCCGCCCCCCGCAGGACCGTACGCCCAGGCCAGGCTCTGCCTGGACCTGATCGGCGAGGCGCTGGCCAAGGCCGGAACCAGCCTGGAGCACGTGGTCCGGACCCGCATATACCTGACCGCCGCGGAGCACTGGGAACAGGTCGCCCGCGCGCACGGGGAGATCTTTGCCGAGGTAAGGCCCGCCGCCACCGCGGTGATCGTGGCCGGCCTGCTCGACCCCGCCTGGCTAGTCGAGATCGAAGCCGAGGCCCTGCTTCCATGATCCCTTCGGGATCATGGGAAATCCAACGCGGCCACGGGCAGTCATCCCCGCCCCACGCGGCCAGAGATGTCCGTGTGACGGGAGTGCGCCTCGCGCCTGCTGTGGCTGTAACCAGCGGTCGCCGCTGCGATTAGCGTGGTGGATTCGGGTTATGCGGTTGATTAGGTGTACTCCCGTGCACCGGATCAACCACGAAGCCCCGATCAACCACGCTAAACCGGAGCTTCATGCTCTGCTAAGCCATCCTGCGTGACACGTGATGCCATAGTGGCGCGAGTAGAGGCTACCTGCATAACCACGACCGCGCTGGTCTCGCCGCGTGCCCGTACTGCTCCTGGCCGCGTGCCCGCCCGGCTTGGCACCTCGCGCATGGCACCGAGGCGCATCCCGCTCAGGACTCCGGGCGCGGCACCCCGTCCAGGATCATGTCCACCACATCGGCGATGAACTCGCCGGTCATCGGCAGGTGGCCGAGCAGCAGCCGGTGCTCGGCCGCGCCGAAGAACAGGTCGAGCACCACGTCCCGGTCCACCGATGCAGCGATCTCGCCACGCGCGATGGCCCGGTCCAGCATGACCCGGTGCTGCTCGCGCAGCGGCTCGAGTACCCGGTCCCGCCAGGCCCCGCGCAGTTCCGGGTCGTACTGCGCCTCGGCGATCAGCCCGGTCAGCATAGGCCCCATCGCCGTCTGGGTGACCGCCCGCACCCACGCGTGCAGGGCCGAGAGCAGGTCACCGCGCAGCGTGCCGGTGTCGGGCAGCGGCTGTTCCTCGCGGAAGGAGTCGACAAACGCGTCCAGCGCGAGCAGCCCCTTGGACGGCCAGCGCCGGTAGATCGTCGTCTTGCCGACCCCGGCGCGCGCGGCCACTTCTTCGATCGACATCGCGGCCAGCCCGCGTTCGGCCAGCAGTTCCACGGTCGCGGTCAGGATGGCGCGGTCCGCCTCCTGGCTCCGCGGCCGCCCACGTGGCGCGGCACCCGCGGCATCCGCCGCACCG
>Ga0207678_10001412_pt1 | contig 22042 bp, 21 predicted proteins | sample KBSC63metaG_FD_184319 | JGI IMG/M metagenome (GOLD analysis project Ga0207678, IMG submission 184319) | Corn rhizosphere microbial communities from Kellogg Biological Station, Michigan, USA - KBS C6-3 metaG (SPAdes) (version 2) | ecosystem: Host-associated > Plants > Roots > Rhizosphere > Soil ... | reverse complement strand
ATGGTCTGCGGAAGTCTGGCGCACCCGGTTAGGTAGCCAAAGTCGCGTGGGATGACGGCATCGAGGACGACGAGGCGGTGCTGCTCGCGCACTGTTTCAGGCGCGCGATGGTATTCAACGAACGTGGCAGATGCACTGGCAATAGCCGTGGGCCGCCGGTCGCGGACGGGGCCAGATGTCGTTCGGCAGCCGGCCACTGCGTCCGTTCCAGAGGTGGCCGGACCCGGATTCCGCGGGTGCTCGCCGGTGAACTCGGTAAACGCGTGAACCAGCCGGCAAGCCGGAACCGTTACTTCCCCGATGCTGGAGCGCTCATGCCCGGATGGCCTGGAGCAGTTCGATGAGATCATCCTCGTCGGCCGGCACCAGCAGGATGCGCGCGTAGGGGCGCAGTGCCATCAGCGCGTCGCTCATCAGCCTCCCGGGCGTGAGCACCAGGCCGGCCGTCATGATGCCCCGAACCTGGCATGCCGCACCGATCGTCGCTACGGCCTCGGCCGCCTCACCGGTTGCCGCGACCATGACCAGCGAACCGACGCTGTCTAGTTCCTCGGCGAGCGAGCGGGTCTCCCCGGTCATCGTCACGAGTTGATGGCCGGGATCGGAGGCCGAATAGAACTGCGCCTGTCCCCACTCACGGTCGGCCGCCGATCTCACCGCCTGTACAGCGCGGGCGTCGAAGCCGACGACGCGGGTCGCTCGAGCGGGCGCGAGTGGGTAGTCAATGCGAAAGGCTGCCTCCTCCGTGGTAGCCGCTCGTGCGCAGCTACTCAGCAGGGCCGGAACAGTCACGACCGCCTCCTTGAGCTCTAGTCAGACAGAGGTCTGCGGGACGCCGGGCCGCGCGACCATCGCCTCACCGATACCATCGATGAACGCCTGGTCGGCCGGCAGCACGATGGCGACCGAGCGCACCTTCTGGTCCTGAGGCCGGTTGCCGACCGGCTCAGCTCCCGTCTCCGCCAGCGCCAGCGCCGCCTTCCGTAGCTTCTGGCGGGCCTTGATGATCCCGGCGTCGGTCGCGACCAGGCGCTCCTTCGTGCGGTCGACGATCGGCCCCATGCTCTCCTGCAGCGAGGCGTCCTGCATCGCGATTCCCTTGACGCCGGAGTACGTCTCACCGCGCCGCTGCGCCTCGCGGTCTATCAGGTAGTCGTTGTCCTTGTTCGCCAGCGGCCGGTAGTTGGCGTCGTTCGCGCTGTGGACGCCTAGGCCTGCCTGCATGGCCCCGATCTCGTCCTCGGTGAGGTTGCGGGTGGGGTGGTAGTCGAAGCTGTACACCCAGCAGTGCTCGTCATCGATCGGTACCCAGAAGTGACCGTGCATAGGGTGGTCGCCACGCGGCGGCACCATGGTGAAGTTGGGCAGCACCCACGGGGTCACGCGCCAGTAGTAATGGCCCTCTTCGGCATTGCGGCGCGCACCGATCAGCAAGCCGCCTTCATAGTCGGCAACCTCGAAGAACGGCTTCAGGTCACCCTTGTTATATGCGTTACCCCTCGCTCCCTTGAACAGCGGGTCGCTGTCCAGATTGCCGGAGTGCAGGAACGTCACATGGCTGGAGTCGATACCGCCTTCCAGCGCCTGCAGCCAGTTGCATTCCTGAAGCCTCTTCGACGTGTACGTCTGGCCCTCGGGGACAGTGACGAACTCCCACTCGGGCAGCGGCGGCTGCTTCGCCGGATCGCCGAGATACGCCCAGAACACGCCGCCGCGCTTGACCAGGGGGTAAGACTTGAGCTTTACGTTGGCACAGAAGTTGCTGGTCTCAGGCTCGCTCGGCACCTCGATCGCCTGACCGGTGACGTCGTACTTCCAGCCGTGATACGGGCAGCGCAGGCCGCCCTCCTCATTGCGGCCGAACCAGAGGGAGACGCCGCGGTGGGCGCAAAACTCATCGATGAGGCCGTAACGCCCCGCGGAGTCGCGAAACGCGAGGAGTCGCTCGGAAAGGATCTTGACTCGGACCGGGGGGCAGTCGTTGGCGGGAAGCTCCTCCGCGAGAAGCACTGGCTGCCAGTAACGTCGGAAGAGCTGCCCCATCGGGGTCTCAGGGCCTGTCTGAGTCAGCAGGTCGTTGATTTCGGCGCGCAGCATGGCCGACTCCATCCTTCCAGTTCATGAGGAATAACTATCAGACCATTAGACATAGCGTAACGACCGCCTGTCTAGCGGCACCGGGCGGGGGAAATATCACTACGGCTGCTCGGCCGGCACGTCGACCGTGAGGCCGTCGAGCGCGTCGGTCAGCACGATCTGACATGAGAGGCGGCTGCTGTCACGCCGCTCGGAGACGCCGAGGTCGAGCAGGTCGTCTTCCAGGTCACCCGGCTTCCCGACAAGCTCGGTAAACTCATCGCGCACCCACACGTGGCAAGTGGCGCAGGAGTTGTTGCCGCCGCACTCGCCGATGATCCCCGGCACGCCATTGCGCACCGCCGCGGCCATGACGGATTCGCCGACCTGGCCGACGACCATCGTCGCGTCGCCCAGTGCACTGACATAGACCACCTTCGGCACTGCGATCTCCTCAACTCTTTAATGGCCTAACCATTATGCCTATCGGGGAGACGCGGTGTCAACCATGAACGTTCAAGCACGAAGAGCCTCTGATTTGCACCCGTCCGGGTGCGCGTGCGGGTCACCTCGGGCACCCGGACGAGCCCGGTTCGACGGTAACGATCGCAGAGAAAAACCGGGGCTGGCGGTGTCCGCGCCAGCGACCCGTTTGCGCCAGCTAGTGGCCGGCGACCGCGTCGGCGGTACGCAGGAGATGAGCGGCCATGATCCGCTCGGCGGACTTACCGTCACCGCGTTCGACGGCGTCGACGACGGCGCGATGCTCCATCGCGCCCTGGTTGCCCTCGTGACCCGCCTCGCGCATAGACATCAGGACCGCCTCACGGAATGACTCCATGATCATGCTGACCGCCGGGTTATACGACGCGGTCGCCAGCCGCAGGTGGAACGCGAACGACACCGCGACGCTGTACGTGCCCTGGTCCCTGACCCGTTCCTCTTCGTCGCACAGGGCTCGCAGCTCACGCACGTCGGTCTCGGTCGCCCGCTCGACGACCAGCGGCAGAACCACACCGAGTTCGAACAGGGTCCGCGCCTCGGTCACATTCACGGCGGACAGCCCTGACGTGCTGAGCAGGTCCGTGATCCCCTGGCCCGCGCTTCCGGTCGTCGGCACGGTGACGAACGCGCCACCGCGGGCGCCCAGCCGGATTTCGATAAGCCCGTCGGACTCCAGGACCCTGAGTGCCTCGCGGAGCGACAGCCTGCTGACCCCGAGCTGCTCGCAGAGCTCGCGCTCGGCGGGGAGCCGGCTCCCGATGGGGAGCTTGCCAGCGCGGATGAGGCCCCGGACCTGGCTGACGATCGCGGCCGAGGTCCGTGTCACGGGCATCGGCCGGAATAGGTCACTGTGCACGTTCAGTCCGTCGAGCTCGGGTGCCACTGTCCCTCTTTCGGTCTTCCGCCACGACTCCGTGCTTGACACACTATCCGGCGTTCCATATCGTCCTAACCATTGAACCATTAAACCTTAGCGGCTTGGCGGATCGGCACCTGGAGGACCAGCCATGGGGCTAGCGGAACCGTGCGGGGATCGGCAACGAGCACCGCATTGAGGGCAGCGCAGGAAGGGAAGTTGAAGAATGCACACGTTCTCTGAGGGCACGCCCGGCCGGGTCCGCGACCTCGTCGACGTCGTCCGCGGGCAAATTAGCCGGGAGATCTTTGTCGACGAGCGGATTCACCGGCTAGAGCTGGAAAACCTGTTTCCGCGGGCGTGGCTGTTCGTCGGCCACGCTAGCCAGGTGCCGCAGCCCGGAGACTTCTTCGCCTCGTGGATGGGCTCGGATCCGGTGCTCCTCACGAGAGACGACGCGGGCAAGCTGCACGTGCTCCTCAACTCCTGCCGACACCGCGGGATGCGCGTGTGCCGCTACGACGAGGGCAACACGATGCGGTTCACCTGCCCTTACCACGCGTGGTCGTACTCCATCGACGGCTCCTTGGTCTCCACGCCCGGTGACCTGCATGGCGTGCCGCAGCTGAAGGCCGCGTACAGCGGCAAGCTGCGCAAGGAGGACTGGGGCCTGGTTCGCTGCCCGAAGGTCCGGGACTACAAGGGCCTCGTCTTCGCCACGTGGGACACCGAGGCACCAGAATTCGACGACTATGCCGGTGACTTCCACTGGTGGCTAGACAATCTGGCTGACGCGTTCGATGGAACGGAAGCGGGCACCGAGGTCTTCCGGGGCGTGCAGAAGTGGCGGATCAGGTCGAACTGGAAACTCGTTTCTGAGAACTTCCTCGGTGACACCTACCACGGCGCATCCACCCACGCCTCGGTGGAGGCGGTTGGCATCGGTCCCGGCGGACGTGGCAAGCGCAGGCACGGCGAACGCCCGAACGAGGGAGGCTTCTCCCGTGGCCGTTTCAAGACGTCGTTCCGGCTTGGCCACGGCGCGTCGGACAACCTCGACTACGAGCTGCCCTATCCGGAATTCGCCGAGCAGCCCCTCAACGACTACTTCACCGAGGCGTGGAACACCCGCAAGGCCAAGCTTGACAAGGAAGCCAGGCCGCTGGGCGGCCGAGGTCCGGCCACCATGTTCCCGAACATGTCCTTCTCCGCCGGGTTTCCCCGAACGATCCTGGTGGCTCACCCGCTGAGCGCCACCGAGACCGAGGTCTGGCGCTGGTACCTGGTCGATAAGGCGGCCCCCGAGTTTGTGCGGGACTGGCTGCGCCATTACTACATGCGCTACGCCGGTCCCGGCGGGATGACCGAGCAGGACGACATGGAGAACTGGGACTACGCCACCCAGGCCAGCCGCGGGGTGGTGGCCAGGCGGTATCCCTACAACTACCAGCAGGGCCTGGGTGAGGAAGTGCCCAGCGCGCTGCGCCAGGCAGTCCACTCTCATCACGCGATCGCTGGTGAGGTGAACGCGCGCGCCTTCTACCGCAGGTGGAGCGAGTTCGTTGACAACCTCTCCTGGGCGGAGCTGAACAAGCTCGCCGAGGTGGACGACCGCGCGACCGCGCGCGCACAGGGCTGAGGAGACGTTATGGCGATCGATGAGAGTGCCGTGCAGCGGCTTCTGCTACTGGCCGAGGTCACAGATTTCCTGCATCGAGAGGCTGACCTGCTGGACGAGCGGCGCTACGAAGAGTGGCTCAGCCTGCTCGCGGACGACTACCAGTACTCGGTGCCGTTGCGGATGAACGTCCGCTACAACGAGGTTGCCGAACGCGAGCAGACCAAGGCGGGAGAGGAAATTTGCTGGTTCGACGAGGGCAAGGAGACGACTGAGCTTCGGGTGGCGCAGCTCGCGACCGGCAAACACTGGGCGGAGGAGCCGGTCTCCCGGGTCACGCACCTGGTGACCAACATCCGGCTGACGTCGACCGAGCTACCCGAGGTCGAGGTGAGCTGCCGATTCATTGTTTACCGCAACCGGGTCGCCGACGAGAGCGACTTCCTGGTCGGGCGGCGCAGAGACAGGCTGCGCCGGACCGGGGACGGCTGGCAAGTATGCCGACGCCAGCTACTACTCGACCAGTCCGTGCTACTGGCGAAGAACCTGTCGGTGTTCATCTGAACCTGGGTACCCCAGTCCACCGCACCGGGACTGTGGATGGCATCGCGAGAAAGGCGGCCGTCGTGCAACCAGCTCATCCAGCGCGGCAGCGTATCGGCGTCATCGGCCTCGGCCGCATGGGCAGGGCACTGACGGCCAGCCTCCTCGCGGAAGGCTTCGCCGTGTGCTGCCACGACATCCGTCCCGACGCGCTCAGATGGGTGCTTGCCGAGGGCGCTACCTGCGCACCACACCCGATGGCCGTCGCGCGGTCATCCGACCTGGTGATAACGTTCCTGCCCGGGCCAGCCGACGTTGTGGATGTCGCCCTGAACGCCGAGCACGGCGTGCTGGCTGGACTCGGGCCCGACGCTCTGATGCTCGACATGTCGACCTGCGGGCCGGAGACGGCCGCGGTGCTTGGCACCGCGTTCGACCGGGCGGGCCGCAGGTTCGTGGACTGCCCGGTCAGCCGCAAAGCACCTGACATGACGGTCCTCGTGGGCGGGACTCCGGGTGATCTCGGCGACGCCGCACCGGTGCTAGCCCGGGTCTCCAGGACCGTGGTCTACTGCGGGTTCCGCGGCGCCGGCTACGCCACGAAGCTGCTCAATCAGCACGTCAAGTACGCGTGGTACCTGGCGTCGGCCGAGGCGCTGACGCTGGCGCGGCAGTTTGGCCTGGACCCCGATGTCACGGTGTCCGCAATCGAGCAGTCCAGCGGCGGCGAATCGGGGCTCTCCGCCGCCGCGGAGTACTTCACCGACGATATCGACGGCATGCTCACGCACGCCCCGGCAAGCACGATCGAGAAAGATATGGACCTCGCCGAGGCGATGGCGGCGGCCGCGGGCGTGCGTTGCCGCACGCTTGACGTGGCAGCCGACTTTTTCACCGTGGTCGGCACCACCCCTTACCGAGACCTCCCCTACCCGCGCAGCTGCGAGCTCCTTACCGATCTGCGCATTGCGCGAGCACGCCGGTCGTAGCACGGATGCGGGCAGCTGAGCGCATACGCCGCATGGCCACGTCCGGCGCGGCCCGGTCACCCGTCGGCTAGGGCGGCGCCGAGCGCGAGGGTCCAGGCCTGCTGCCTGGTCGCCTGGCTGGTCACCGTACCCACTCCGAGATAGCGCTCGATCACCTCGGCATTGCCGAGCAGTTCGGCGCCCGTGCCGGTGAGCGTGATCGCTCCGCGTTCGAGCAGGAAGGCCTGCTGGGCGATGCTGAGCGCGAGGCGCCCGTTCTGCTCCACGAGCAGAATGCCCTTGCCGGCCTCGCGGAGCGCGGCGATGACGCCGAAGATGCGTTCGGTGACCTGCGGCGCCAGGCCGAGCGAGGGCTCGTCGAGCAGTAGATAGCGCGGGTCGGACATCATGCCACGAGCGATGGCGAGCATCTGCTGCTGGCCGCCTGATAGCGATCCCGCATAGTCCCCAAGCCGGGAAGTCAGCTCAGGAAAGATGTCGAGCACATCATCCAGGCGCCCACGGGGGGCGGCATGTCCTCGCGCCGCACCCTTGCGGACGGCGTAGGCCCCAAGCAGCAAGTTCTCGCGCACGGTCATGTTCCCGAAGACCTGCCGGCCTTCCGGCACGTGGGCCACGCCGGCGCGGACCGCCTCATCGGTGGAGCCTCCGGTTAGGCGGCGGCCGTCCACGGTCACCTCGCCATCGCGAGGCCGTAGCAGCCCCGAGATGACCTTCAGCGTCGTCGACTTGCCCGCCCCGTTGACCCCCACGACGGCCACTATCGTCCCGGGGGACACCGAGAAGCTCAGCCCGTGGAGAACCTCCTCGGACTCATACCCGGCACGTATTCCAGTCAGTTCGAGCATCTCAGGTGTTCGCCTCCGCGGCCCCGAAGTAAGCGCTGATCACCAGTGGGTCATTCTGCACCGTCTGCGGCGACCCCGCGGCGATCACGGTCCCGGCGTCCATCACCACCACCTGGTCACACACGCCCATCACCAGGGACATGTTGTGCTCCACCACCACGACGGTATGGCCGGTATCCCTGATGGCGCGCAGGATCATCCCCAATTCAGCGGTCTCCGCGTCGTTCATGCCAGCAGCGGGCTCGTCGAAAAGCACGATGCTGGGCCGTGCCATCAGTGCCCTGGCTAGCTCCAGGTACTTCTGCGCGGCCAACGGGAGCACCGCGGCCCGCTGGTCGGCGCGGTCAGCCAGGCCCATCACCTCAAGCAGCCGACGGGCGCGCGCCTCCATCTGGCGTTCCTCCTGCCGACAGCGCCGCAACCGCAGCGACTGGGCGAGGTAGCCAGCCCGGCCCAGCCGGTACCCTCCCACCAGGACGTTGTCCAGCACGGTCAGCTGGGGGAAGACGCGGGCCGTCTGGAACGTACGGAACAGGCCGAGCGAGGTGATCTGGTCGGGTCGCAGCCCGGTGATCGGTCGGCCCCGCAGGATCACCTCGCCGGTGTCGGACCGGTAGAGGTTGGTCACCAGGTTGAACATCGTCGACTTGCCGGCCCCGTTCGGGCCGATCAGGGCGGTGAGCGACCCCTCGGGGACGGTGAAGCTCGCGTCCCGGACCGCTGCGACGCCGCCGAACGACTTGGACAGCCCCCGCACCTCCAGGGCTAGGCCATCGCGGTGCGCGCCGTCGTCCGTGTGCACCGTGCCTTCCACGGCCGGCGCCGCCTCCTCGGCGGGCAACGGGTCAGCGGAACGATCGCCGCTGGCACTCTCAGCCGGGCCTGCCGCCGTCGCGAGGACCGCGGGAGCAGCCCGGCCCGCCCTGCCCGAGAAGCGAGCACTCAGGCCGGGCCACCCGGTCCTGGCACGGGCCACCCCTTCCAGCACCGCGCCCCAGATGCCGGCCGGCAGGTAGCGCAGGAACACCACCAGGAGAATGCCGGTGACCAGCATGGAGTAGTTCGCGAACGACTGAGACACCAGCGGCAGGTAGGTAAGCAGGGCCACCCCGATGAGCGGCCCGAACAGCGTCCCCATGCCACCGATCGCGAGCATCGTGATGATGGTCAGGGATTCCGAACTCCCGACCTGGTCAGGGGACAGATAACGGAAGTAGCTGGCGTAGAGGCTCCCGGCCACCGATGCCATGCACGCGCTGATCACGAACACGGCCACCTTGGCCCGGGTGACGTGCAGGCCGAGTGACCGGGCTCCCACCTGGTCGCCGTGCATGGCCCGCAGTATCCGGCCCCGGTTGCTGCGCACGAGATTTGCGCTCAGCACAAGCGCGACCGCCACCAGCGCCCAGACCAGGTAGAACATCCGGGTGTCGCTGTCGAAGGAGTAGCCCGCGACCGAGAACGGCGGAATGCCCGCGATCCCCGATGGGCCGCCGGTGATGTTCAGCCCGTTGGCCATGGCCTCGACGAGGATCCCGAACGCCAAGGTGACGATCGCGAGGTACATGCCACGCAGCCGTCCACAGACCACGCCGAGCACCGCGGCTACCAGCGCCGAGCCGGCCGCGCCCGCGATTAGTCCAACCAGGGTAGGCACGCCGAAGTGCACAGCCAAGATGGCGGAGGTGTAGCCACCGATGGCCATGAACCCAGCCTGGCCCAGGCTTACCTGCCCGGCGATACCGGTCAGGAGGTCCAGGCCCACGACCGTCAGGCAGAAGAGGCCGGTAATGTTGACCGCCCGCATGTCCCCGCCTGGGACCATTTGCGGCAGGAAGATCATGACCACGGCCAGCGCGATCCCCGCGGTCGGTAGCCAGCCGCGCGGGAGCTTCGGCGGGGCGTAGATGCGGCCGGCGGCCCGTTCGGCGACGTCCATCCGGCCGCCCCGTACCCGCCCCAGCAGGCCTTGCGGCCGTAGGAAAATGATGCCGATGAGGACGATCAGGCTAATGGCGGTCGAGAACAGCGAGGACACATATCCCGTGACGACCGCCTCGACCACCCCGAGGACAAGGCCGCCGGACAGCGCGCCGTACACGGAACCGAGCCCGCCCAGGCTCACCGCGATAAGCCCCTCGTTGGTGTAGCTGGCCATGCTCGCGTAGTCGATGGATGTTAGCGGGGCAACGACCGCACCGCCGATTACCCCGAGGAGAGCGGCCGCGACGAACGACAGCAGGATCATCCGGTCGACCGGCACGCCCATCAGCCGCGCGGCGGTCATGTTCTCTGACGTGGCCCGGAGCCCGCGCCCCCAGCGGCTTCGCGACAGCAGCCAGGAAAGCGCAGCCACCGAAACCAGCATCGCCCCGATCACCCAGAACCCCTGGGTAGGGATGGACAGCTTCCCCACCATTACCGGGTGCGATCCGGAGAACTGGCTAAACGCGAACGGGTTAGCCCCCCAAATCAGGTACGCCGCTCCCTCGAACGCGGTGAGCAGGCCGCCCATCATCATCAGCAGGTTGGCGTGCGAGATGCGGGTAACCGCACGGCGGATGACGACCCACTCGATGATCGCTACGGCGGCTCCGACCACGCACAGCGATGCCACGAACGCCGCGCCGATGGGGAGGCCGACGTTGTTCATGAAGGTGTACATGACTAGCGCGCCCAAGGCCACGAACGCGCCCTGGGCCAGGTTCAGCGCCCCGCTAACGCTGAACACCAGCGAATAGCCGACCGCCAGCAATGCGTAAATCGACCCGGTGATCAGGCCGCCGATGATGATATTGCCGAGTGTCCACACCCCGGGCGTCCCTCCGCCGCATGTCCTCGTCCGGGCTCGTACCGGACGCTGTCGACCCGGCCGGCGGGTCCGCGGCCTACCGCGGACCCGCCGGCCGGAGAGCTGCTACGGTTTCCCCACGCCTGCCGGGCCGGAGGCTGCCGTCCACTGCCCCTGCGACTTGTCCCACTGGGCGATGTACACCGAGCTGATCGTCAGCCCCCGGTGGTCGGGAATCGACTTGTCGGTGAAGTTGTACGTGCCGTTGATACCTGGGAAGTCGGTAAGAGAGTCGATGTACTGGAGAATCTGTGCTGCCGTCGCCCCGGTGCCGAGCTTCCGCAGCGCGCTAACCAGCAGCAGGCCGGGGTCCCAGGACAGGGCATCGCCTTCGTCGGGGACTTTCTGCCCGGCGCCCTTCATCGCGGTGTCGAAATCCTGTACCTCGGTCTTGGTCTGCCCCGTCAGGTTCGCCGGTCCGGCCATGAACGGTGCGCCAGGGAAGTAGATCTGCGCAGGCAGCTCGCCCGCCAGCCGTTGCATCTCCGCATAGGACGCGTTGCCGTTCGTCGTCATAGTTGGCAGGTTGTCCAGGCCGAGTTGCTGCATGCCGCTAAGCACCGTGCCGAGCGGCGTGCCCGTGGTCCATACGAGCATGGCCTGCGGGTCGGTGGCCTTAATCTTCGAGAGCTCGGTGGTGACGCTGACGGCCGTGGGGTCGAAGGCCTCGTGGTCGGTGATCGTCACCGCGCCGTCAGAGTTGGCCACGGCCTTCTGGATGTTGGTCCAGCCGTCCTGGCCCGAGGAGTCGGTCGAGGTCATCACCGCCACCTTCGTCCAGCCCTTGGACTTGGCGAAGTTGATGAACGCCTGGGTCTGGTTAGTGGTGGAGTTCGACGAGGAAAATACGAAGCTGCCCGGCGCTGGGTGGTCACCGGGAGACAGGTCGTAGATCACCGGCCCGCCGGAGGTCACCAGGTCGTCGACGGGCTTGTCCGTGGCGGTAATGCTACCCACGAGCAACAGGGGCGACTGGCTAACCAGGGGCGAGGCGAGCGACACCGACGTTGAGGCAGTGCTCTGATTGTCGGAGATGGCGAACTGCAGCGGGTGCCCGTCAATGCCGCCCGTGGCGTTGACGTGCTTCGCGAGCGCGTTCAGCGCCGCGGCTTCCTCGACCCCCAGGAACGATGCGCTGCCCGTTTGCGAGACGATCGCGTGAATGGTGTAGGGCGAACCGGACGCGGAACCGCCCGATGACGAACCGCCCGCTGGCGCATCAGACGTCCCGGACGATGAGGAACTGCAGCCGGCTAGGGCCACGGCCGTCAGCGCCGCGGCTGAGAGGGCGGCCAGCCGGACTGGCCGTCGGCTCCTGCCTTGACAGGCTCGGGTCGGTGTCCGTTCATTATCTGATGCCCATATCCAGGCTCTCATGGTATGGCGATCTCCTTTGAGGGTGCCTAAATCAGCGGTACACCGCCGACGCGGTAACGGGAGTTCCTAGGGGATGGCGTGGGGAGCCGGCGGAACCTAGCTCGTCTCGCCCTGATGAGTTCTCTGGGCCGTATCTGGGGCGGTGCCTGTTTAGGCCCTTTCGGTGCCTGCGAGTGCTGTTAGGCTGGCATAAGGTCATACCATTTCGCAATAATTTGCCATCACGGTCTCATAACGAAAATGGCCGGCCTCAGCCCTTGACCGCGATCCCCCCGTCGGGGTGAACCACGTCGCCGGTGATGCCACGAGAACGGTCCGAGGCCAGGAACACGTAGCTCCACGCGTGATCCGCTCCGGACAGGGCCACCTTGAGCGGAACGCGCCCGGCCAGCTCGGCTTCTCGCCCAGGGGCCGTGCCCAGGCTGTGTTCGCCGAGGCCAAGGCTGGTCAGCCCGCGCAGGTCTGTGTTGAGCGTCCCGCCGGGCGCGACCCCGTTGACGCGGATCAGCGGCGCGAGCTCATGGGCCAGCGCGGTGACCAGGCCGCGCACGGCGAACTTCGAAGACACGTAGAGCACGCCGCCACGACCCGGGTAGTAGGCCGAGGTGGACTCCGTGAGGATGACCGAGCCGTTACCGCTCAGGCGCAGGGCGGGCAGTGCCGCCTTCACCGCGTGCAGGTGGCTCTTGACATTCACCGCGAACATCTCCTCGAAGGCGTCGTCCACCAGATCGGCGTCCAGCTCGGAGATGCCGCGGTAGAAGTCGAAAACGCCCACGCAGTTCACCAGGACATCCAGTCCGCCGAAGGTATCGAGCGCCGCCTGCACCGCGGTCTCGTTGTCCGAACGGGTGGTCGCGTCACCGGTCACGACCGGCATACACGGGAACCGCTCACGAAGCGCCGCGCACTTGGCGGCGTCCTTTTCCAGCACCGCGACCGCCGCGCCCTCCGCGCTGAACGCGTCGACGACCGCGCGGCCGATGCCTGATCCGGCCCCGACCACCAGGGCGCGGCGGCCATCCAGCCATCCGGTCACGGTGCGTCCTCCGGTTCGATCAGCGGACCGAACGGATGGCCGATCATGGCGGAAAAGGTCTCCGGCCCCTGCCAGGTCAGCGCCTCCAGCTCCAAAGGGCACAGGGCCACCCACTGCCCGGACTTCGGCGACTCGATGAGCAACCGCGAGCCGTTACGGGTTTCCACGCGGCTGACCCGGACCTGAGCGAACTCGTTGCCCAGCTCGATCACGTCACCGGCCCCGGGCGCCGTCAACACGCCGGGCGAGCCCCCATCTCGGGGGCTCGCCTGCTCCACGCTCATAGGAAGATCGCCAGGTTCTGGGTACGCAGCACGGAGTCATCGATGAGGATGGTGCGCCGGGCGAGCTGCCAGCCATCCGCCGTCTGGCGCAGCAGGTCCTCACGTCCCGCGGAAAGCAGCGTCGGCTCCCTGACGTCGCCTCGGCTCCGGTAGAGCAGGACACCGGAGTCGACGACCAGGTGGCTCGGGTCGTCGGTGGCGAACGTCCGGACGTTCGTGACATGGTGCCGCAGCCGGGACGGCGGGTCCTCCGTCCACGCATGCTCAGTCTGGAACCGGGCGACGCGCCGGCCCAGCGAGTACCTGTTCTCGTCGAAATGGGCCATGCCAGGCGCCGAGTCATACCCGGCGCCAAGGGCCGTGGTCACCCGGACCGGCATGATGTAGTGGATGTCGTCCGCGATCAGCGCAAGCCAGTCCCCATAGCGCTGGGCGTCCAGCAGGTAGGCCTCGTCAACCAGCCACTGGTGCGCTTGGAGGTGGCGTTCGTCGCTGAACGGAAGCGTTCGGCCAACGCGCTGCAACACGGACGCATGGGACCCTAGGGGCGATTGCGCGGAGTACGAGCCTCCGTTGCCGACCCGACCGGCGGTGTCGGCGATCACGCGAGCACCGCCTTCCCGGGTTGCGCGGCAAGCGCTCCAGGCGGGTCGTTGACGGCCGCGCCAAGCCGTGTCCGCTGCTGGGGTTCCGAGGGCCGCTGGAGGTAGTCCGCCCACGTGCTGAGCAGCTGACGCTGGTTATGCTCGGCGTAGCCGACGCGTGCCTCGCCCGGCCCCGCGAACTCCGCCCCGGTGAGCGCCCGGCTCACCGGCGTCCCGTCGGTGAGCAGCCCCATTCGGCTGTTGAGCAGCAGCCGGCGGGCCATCGCCCCGGCGGCGGTACTGGTCAGCGAGACCCAGTTCTCCACGTCGTCCTGCTCGAACATCCCGGTGCTGCCGAAGCACATCAGGTAGCCCTTGTAGGAGAGGGACTTGAACTCCGGTGGCGCCTCAGCGTCGACCGCGAACCAGGACAGCACCTCGGTCTCGTCCGGTGCGACCGGCTGCCAGGTCCGGATGGAGATGAACGGCAGCACCCGGTCGGAGTCTCCGACCTTGGGCCAGTTGTGCACCAGGCTCATGTTGGGGAACACTGACGCCGCAGAGATCATGAAGCCGTCGCGGCCGACCACGTCCCGCTGCTCCGGCGACCAGCAGCGTTTCATGGACTCGATCATCGTGTCCGGGTACCCGACGTAGCGGAGCCGTTCCTCCAGGGTGCCCGGTGGCAGCTTGTAGGTAGTCCCGCCGCCGTTACCCGCCCAATAGGTAGCTCCGTCCTTGCGCTTTGCCGCCTTCGGCTCACGGAAGAGCGCGATCTCCACCACACTCGTGTGGGTCTGCGGGGTGTGGTACATGTCGCCGGCGAAGTTCTCGGCTCCGATCTTCCAGTTCGCCTTGATCCGCCAGCGCTGCGGACCGCGCAACTCGATCCCGGTGGCTGACTGCTTGGTGTAGTAGTCCAGGTAGAACCGGAAGTCACCGAGGTAGTCGGCCAGCGGCGGGGCATCCGGGTCGATGCTGACAAAGATCAGGCCGTTGTAGATGTCCAGGGCGGGCGCGGGCAGCAGGCCCTGCCCGCGACGCGGAAAGCCGGCCTCGCCGCCGTACGCTTCCTGGTGGAACGGGAGACCGACCAGCCGGCCGTCGTTGCGGTAGGACCAGCCATGGTAGGGGCAGCGGAAGTGCGACGAGTTGCCCATCTCGGCCCGGCAGACCTGCATGCCGCGGTGCAGGCACATGTTGAACAGCGCGCGCACCTGCCCGTCCTCGCCGCGGACGATGATGAACGAGTCGTCAAGCACCCGTCGCACCACGTAGTCGCCAGGCTGCGGCACCTCGGATTCGTGTCCGACGAAGATCCACGCGCGGTTGAACAGCCGCTCGCGTTCCAGCCGGAAGATCTCCTCGTCGTTGTAGATGTGCGCCGGGATCATGCCGCGGCGCACATCGCTCAGCAGCGTGTCAAGGTTGGTCATCCGCCTGCTCCAGGATCATTTTCTGTCTTGCAGAATGAGTCTCTGCTATGAGGCATTCGTCCGTCAAGGGGTCAGCCCGGTATCCGGGCCGGTCCGGGAGGCTTACCCGGCCAATCTGACGAGGTACTCCCAGCCTGCCTGGAGCTGCTTGTCGGACCAGACCACGGCGCGCTTGGCCACCGTGTCCTCCTCGCTCCCCCACCGGGTGAGCGGGCCGGCCGCCATGGCGGTGAGCTGAGTCCGGCAGGCCCGGTCCAGCAGGAGCGCGGTCATCACGGCTTCCGGTAGGTCCTTGCCCGTCGCGACCAGCCCGTGCTGTGGCATCAGGCAGGCGGGCGCGGAGCCGAGCGCTTCCGCCAGCGCCTGGCCGAGCTCGTTCGTGCTGATGAGCCCGCCGGTCAGCGTGAAGCGTGGCACGTCCGGGTAGCTGAACAGGCTTCCGGCATGGTTCAGCGGCCGCAGCGGCACATCCAGCGCGGCGAACGCGTTGGCGGCGTCCGAGTGAGTGTGCACCACGGCGCCGACTTCACCGCGACGCGCCATGATCTCCGTGTGAATCGGGTACTCGATGTGCCGCCGTCCCGTGCCGTGCAGCACCTCACCCTGCGGGGACACGAGCACAACCTTGGCTTCATCGATCTCCTCGAATCCCCAGCCCGAAGACTTCATCCAGGCGCCGCGGCCCTGCGGGTCGCGCACGCTGGCGTGCCCCCAGACCATGTCCGACTGGCCGGCCGCCGCGAGCGCGCGGCTCCCCTGAACGACCAGCGCGATGGCTTCCGGCGAGGTCGATGGCGTGGTAACCACTTATCCACCCTCCACAAAGTGTCTCTGGCTTGCAGAACTTGTCCTGCAAAATAACACAGTGGGACAGCGGTGGGATGACATCAGCATGACCGGGGCAGCAGCCTGGTCAGGCTGGTCAGTGCAGCAGGGCGGCCGACTCCGCCACGGCCGCCTTGAGCGCGACGGCGAGGCGGTCGGCCAGTTCCTTGTTCATCCGGTGCACGGGAACGGCGAGGTTGAGGGCGAGCCGCACGGGCACCTCACGCGGCGGGTAGGCGACGGCGACTGAGCAGACGCCGTTCTCGCCTTCCTCGTTGCTCGTGGCGTAGCCTCGGCGCCGGACCCGCTGCAGCTCCTTTTCCAGGGCGGAGCGGGTGCGGATCGAGTTCGGGGTGAGGCCGCCGAGTTCCTCATCGGGGAAGAGCCGCCTGAGCTCGTCATCGGTGCAGTAGGCCAGCATCGCCTTACCGGTCGACGAGCAGTTGGCAGGCATGGACTTGCCCAGCCGGGAGGACACCCGCGTTGCCTGCGGGCTCTCAACGGCGTCGATGAACTGGACGGTCGCGCCGTCCAGGAAGGCCAGGTGCGCTGTTTCTGCGGATTCCCGGCTCAGGGACAAGACGAACGGGTGCAGCACCTCGCGCGCATCGAACCGCCGCAGGATGGAGAAAGCGACGCTGGTCAGGGCAGTGCCTGCCCGGTAGGCCCGGGTGCGCGGGTCCTGCCGCATGAAGCCGCGGTACTGCAACATGGCGAGCAGCCGGTGGGCCGTCGACGTGGCCACGTTGAGGTATTCGGCGACGTCCGTGAGCCGGAGTTCGGGACGTTCCCCGAGGAGCAGCAGGATCTTCAGGGCGTTGTCCACCGACTCGATCGGGTACTGCGGGGCGGGGACGTCGCCGACCACAGCCTCATGTCTCTCCATAGCAAAAACCTACTTGATCAGTCGGCAGCACCGGTTGCCGCGCGATTCAGGCCAACCGCGGCCCGAAGCCAGGACATATCTAAAAGTGCCATAACTGCTAGGTCACAAGGTCCGATGGGTTCTACCTCACAGGTCCGTGAGCTGGTCCACCAAACACTTTTTAGACATGTCCTAGATCACGATCGCTTCTTGCCTCCAGCGCATGGCTAAATTCGGTAGGTGAAGCGGACAGACGGGCGAAACAGTTCGTCTACATCGACCCGTCGCCGCGTGACGCCCTGCTCGTACGCCCAGCGGGTGAACGCGTCGAGCGTGGTGCGGTTGGCGTCCACGCCGTAGGGCCATGGCTCGCCACCGAACGCGGCGCGGGTGCGCGCGAGAGCGTCATCTGTCCACAGCAGCGGGACGCGGCTGCCTGGCCCCGCGGGTCCGGCGGCATGGCGCGCGATGCTGCGCGCCCTGGCTTCGGCGAATCCCGTCATCAGGTTGCCGGGAAGCCATGGATACTGGTCGACCATATCGCGGCGCACCACGACGACATGCATGATCGGGACGATCCCGGTCCGGGTCGCGTATTCCTCCTCTGCTTTCACATGGTCGGCAACGAGCCTGGACACCCGCGGATCCCCGGCCTTAAAGCTATCGGGAGGGTGCGCGGACAGGACGGCGTCGATGCTGCCGTCCAGCAGCATGTCGTTGAGGCTACGAGCGGGCACCGCGGTCAGCCGGATGCTGGGCGGCAGGCGCAGCTCAGCGTGTTCGATGCGGCCCGCCTGGTTGACGCCCGCCTGGAACCAGTCGACGTCCGCCAGCGGCACCCCCCACTCGTGCTCGAGGAGGGCCCGGCCGTACACCGCTGCCGTCTGTGCCCACTCGGGGACCCCGATCCGCTTCCCGCGAAGCTGCGCCGGGTCGGCCACCTCGCCGGCTCGCACGTAGATCGCCGAGTGCCGGAAGACCCGCGACGGAAACACCGGCAGCCCGACCATCGAATCGTCCCGCTCCGCGATGAGCGAGACGTACTTCCCCATCGACATCTCCGATACGTGCCACTCCCGGAACTGGATGAAGCGGTGGAAGATCTCCTCGACGGGCAGTTCGAGCCAGCGCAGGGACACGCCTTCTACCCGGACCCGGCCGGACGTCAGGTCCGCGACGTGCTCGTAATACGCCATCGCAAGCGTCAGGTCGAGGTCACTCACCGCACCCCCTGTCCTTCCACGGCCGGCAGGCCCGCGTGCATGACGTTGCCGACGGCGAGCGCGGCAAGGGCGGCGGGGTCGGGCAACCGGTCACGCCCCCGCCAGACCACGTGCAGGTCGGGCCGGACGAGGATGAGGGTGTGACCCTCGTACACCAACCCCGCGGCCGCGGCACGTATCTCGAACGTCGCGAAGGGCGCGCCGAGCCGAGCGAAGGCCGCAGCCAGCTCTCGCGCTGGCGCATCGGCTCCTGATGCGTGCAGCAGGGTAAAACACCGCCCGAGGTGGTCGGCGATCGCGGTTCCATCATCGAGCCAGACGTGCGGCAGCCGCGCACCAGGCCACGTGGTGGGCGTATAGCTAAAGCTGTCCGGGTCCGGCCCCTCGCCGTCCTCACCGGCGATGATCGGCGAGTTCAGGTAGCGGTAGCCGAGCTCAATGCCGAGGAGGTCGTTGCTCCACCGCTGTTCGCGGTCCGCGATCTCGGCCAGCCCGGAGCGGGCACGGGCGCCCTCCTCGCTGTCCAGAGCGATCTCGGGCCGCCAGGCGGCCCGCCAGGTGCGCCGCCCCCGCGCTGCCTTGCGGGATGCCGCCACGTTACGGGCACCGATCGGCCTGCGTTCGGCCTCGTACGACTCAAGCAGCCCTGGGCCGCCCCACCCTCGCAGGGTGCCCGCGAGCTTCCACGCGAGATCAACCGCGTCTCCGACCCCTGTGTTCATGCCGAGGCCGCCGGTTGGGATGACAAGGTGAGCCGCGTCCCCGGCTAGGAACACGCGGCCGTCACGGTAGCGGTCGGCGAGCATCAGCCGCTGTGTCCACTGGCCCACGTAAAGCGTCTCGTACACAACCGGCATGCCCACCAGAGCCTCGAACAAGGCGGGCATCTGCGCGTCGCTGTCCACCCTGGCGTGCAGGGAGAAATGCCTGGTGTCGTCCTGGACGATGAGGAACGAAGACTGGTCGTCAGCGAAGTGGTAATGCCTGCCCTTGCCAATCGGGATCCGGGCGAACAGGTCCGGGCAGTGGAACAGCGCCTGGCGCAGCGTCAGCAGCGAGTCGCCCCGGAGCTCAACGCCGAGCGCATGCCGCACCGTGCTACCCGCTCCATCGCAGCCGGCCAGGTAGGACGCCCGCACCGTCCGCCCCTGTCCCTGGGCGGTGCGCACGGTAGCGGTGACCCCGGTCTCGTCCTGGCCGAAGCTGGTCAGCTCGCAGCCGAACCGCACGGTGACCCCCGGTGTGGTCTCGGCAATCTGGCGGAGCAGGGGTTCCAGCGTGTACTGGGAGATGAGCTGATAAGGCTCCAGTGGCATGGACCCGTCGTTGACCTGCCGACCCACTTCCTTCAACCCGCTGACCGAGGGATAGGCGTGGTGGACGAGCGGCGGCCTGGTGAGGTCTCCCTGGCAGATGAAGACATCCATGGGTACGTCGGCGGGGAGGCCCGCGGCGCGGACACGGTCGGCGATGCCCATCCGGCGGAAATGCTCCATGGTCCGCGCGTTGCAGCGCTCCATCTTGGGCAGGCGGCCAGGCCGCGGCCGCTTGTCAACCAGCTCGCAACGGATCCCGAGCTGGCCGAGCTCGATCGCCAGCGTCAGGCCCACCGGCCCGCCGCCGACAATCAGCACATCCGGGTGGCCCATATTGGTCAGCCCTTCACCGTGAGCCCGGTGAGGCGGATGACGTTTCCGCTGAAGATCGCCTGCTTTTCTTCCTCAGACAGCCCGATCTCCTCGAGGTTTTTGATTGTCTCCCTGATGTAACCAGGCCCCCGTTCTGGATCGTAGGGGCTGTCTGAACCGAACAGGATGTGGCTCGCGCCGTAGAAGTCGATCGAGCAGCGCAGGGCGTGGGCGGCGCCGAACATCGCCGTGTCCCCGTACATCAGCCGGAAGTAGTCGATGGGCCGCTTGGTGAGCGGGTACCCGGTGATGTCCTCGGCCTGCTCCGGGGGCGTCCGAGCACCGAGCTGATCCCAGCCCGGCCCCACGCGGCCGGAGAAATGCGGCACCATGCTGCCGCCATGATGGATGAGCAGTTTGAGCTCCGGGTACCGCTCGAGCACCCCGGAGAACACGATCCGTGCCATGAACGCGGACAGGTCGTACTCCCAGCCGAACGTCCACCAGATCTCGTACCGTGACCGTTGCTCCACCGGGTAGTCGGCCCAAGCCGAGCTCCGGCACGGGTGGACCTGGATCACGCTGCCGAGCCGCGCCGCCGTGGCATAAAAGGCATCGAAGCTCGCGTCATCCATCGGCCGCCCGTGCACGTGGGTGTAGATCTGCGCGCCCAGCGCACCCATCTCTTTCGTTGCGTACCCGAGCTCGGCGACTGCCGCCTCGGGATCGTCCATCGGCACGCAGGCCATAAAACCAGCGAAGCGATCAGGGTAGACGCGCACTAGCTCGGCCATCGACTCGTTGCCGATCCGCGCCATTTCCTTCGAGATCCGCGGCGAGCCGAGGTCCTCGACCGGCGGCGCGGCGATGTTGATGATCTGCCGGTACTCTCCGAACTCGTCCATCTGGGTGAACCGGACGTCCATATCGACCAAGCACGGGATGTTCGAGACGCGCTTGCGCAGGTTCGCGGAGTGCTCCGTCGCGTCAAGCTCGAAGAACCTGTCGTAGTACGGCCTAGGCATGATGTGACAGAAGGCGTCGATCTTCACCAGCGGTTCTCCCTCAGACGGCGGATACGGGTGCGTCACCAAGCAGCTGCACGTAGTAAGCCCAGCGGCCGTCAATGGATGCAACCGCACCGCGCAGCTTGTCGAGCTCATCCTTGGCGATGGTGCGCGGCGTGAGCCCGGTCTGCAGGATGGTCAGGTTGGCTTCCGCTAGCTGTTCCACAGCCAACGCGGTGACCACGGCCCGCTTTATGTCGGCCGCCACGCTGACGATGCCATGCCCCTGCAGGTGGCACAGCCCGGCGGTGCCGAGCGAAGCCGCCAGCTGCCGGCCGAGCTCGCGATCGGTCACCAGCAGCGGGCATGGCCAGGTAGGCATGGTGCCGCCGTTGGTGAGGACGGACGGCACGTGCAGGACGGGCAGCAGGTCCGCGCCGACGACGCCGAGCAACGTGGCCGCCCGCTGGTGGGTATGCACAACAGCCTGGACGTCCGGCCGTGCCCGGTAGATCTCGGTATGGATGAAGCACTCAGCCGGGGGTGCGTCACTGCCATCGAGCAGGTTGCCGTCAAGGTCGATGACGACCATGTCGGCCGGCTTCAGCTCACCTGGGCTCCGGACCGTCGTCGAATGCTTGGGCTTGATCACCACCCGGTCCGTACCCGGCACGCGGGCGCTGCAATGACCCAGGTAATCGGTAAGTCCCTGCTGGTACAAGATCCGCCCCGCGGTGGCGACCAGCTCGCGTAGCCGCGTCTCGTCAGCTTCGCAGCCGTCTCCCCGTTGACCTGACATCCATGCCCTCCCGATACAGGAATTACGGACTCTCAGACGGAGGCTGGCATAAGGTCATACCATTTTCAAGATCTCACTTCGTCACGTTTGAGTAACGTGACGGTCGTGCGCTGCCCGCAACGGCAGCCCGATCAGGCCGCCGTCGGCGGCGCTACGGCAGGCGGGATGACTTCCTGGCCGCCGGGGAGGAGCGCCCCGGCATCATCGAACAACACGATGCCGTTGCAGAGCAGGCTCCACCCTTGCTCGGGATGACTGACCGTCACGTGGGCGGCCATGCGGTCCGGTGCCATTGCCTCTGGGCACCTGGGCTGGTGCTGGCACATACCGTCCTCCGGCACGAGCTGTATCGGTGGCGCCGCGGCTCTCGCTGCCGAACGGCCGATCGACCGCGACGATTGTGCGTTCGCACACTACCGACGATGCTGCGGCACGACCGGGTCGGGCTACCCGGCAGACGGCAAACCTCACTACCAGCTAGCCGGTACGCCGGAGGTAACGTCAGCATCACGTCATAACGGGCGCTGACCGTGATGCGTCCCGCGCCCGGCGGAGCCACCATCGTAGTTAACGCTCTGGCCGGCCGACCATCCGAGCCGGCCGGAGCTGTCCAATCGCCTAAGCTATAAGGCAGGACAGGAGATGGCGGGCATGGAGCGTACTGACTGGCTGGATGCGGGTTTGGATCCG
>Ga0207678_10001410_pt1 | contig 22098 bp, 21 predicted proteins | sample KBSC63metaG_FD_184319 | JGI IMG/M metagenome (GOLD analysis project Ga0207678, IMG submission 184319) | Corn rhizosphere microbial communities from Kellogg Biological Station, Michigan, USA - KBS C6-3 metaG (SPAdes) (version 2) | ecosystem: Host-associated > Plants > Roots > Rhizosphere > Soil ... | reverse complement strand
CGGGAGGAAGCGTGGAGTTCCCGACGTCTCCGTGACGGGGTCGGACCCCCGTCACGGATCCGTGTCCCTCCGGTGAGGGATCCGTGGCTCCCTCGTGACAGATGGTCCACGGGTCCCCCCGCTCCCCGCGACCCGGCCGTCTCGGCCACGGCCACAGCCTGCCAGGGCCGTGGACGAGACGGCCCGTCCCTTCCCCTGGGCGACAGCTTGCGGGGCCTAGTCCCTTTCCGGGCTCCCGCCTGAGGGTCCCCGTCCCTTACCGGGCGCCAGCTTCAAAGTCCCCATCCCTCCCCGGCCGCCAGCTCCCCGTCCCTCGTACCCCAGCCAGAAGCCCTACCGCACCACGTGCCCGGAGTCGTCCGTGACCCGTCCGATGCGGGCCGCGCCAGGGTGGTGGGTGCGCAGCATCTCGAGGGCTCGGGCCTCGTCGTTCTCCGGGACGACTGCGCAGAAGCCGCAGCCCATGTTGAAGACCTCGTGCATCTCCGCGTCGGTGACGTCGCCGCGCTCGCGGATCAGCTCGAAGATCGGCTGCGGGGGGAGGGGGGCGTCGATCTCGTAGCCGACCGGTGCCGCCAGCCGGAGGAGGTTGTTGACGCCGCCGGAGGTGATGTGGGCGAGGCCGCGGACGTCGATCTCGGAGCGCAGCAGCTCGACGATCGGCTTCACGTAGATCACGGTCGGCTCAAGCAGCGCCTCGCCGAGCGGGCGGCCGAGCCTGCCTTCCGGGTCCTCGCCCATGTCGATGCCCTCCAGGGCCTTGCGCGCCAGCGTGTAGCCGTTGGAGTGCAGGCCCGAGGAGGGGAGGCCGATGATCGAGTCGCCGGGCGCGACGCGGCGGCCGTCGACGATCGCGTCGAGCGCCACCGTGCCGAAGCAGGCCCCGGAGACGTCGACGCCGTGGACCATGTCGCCGAGCTGGGCGAGCTCGCCGCCGGGGATCTCGATCCCGGCCAGGGTCGCCCCGCGCGCCAGGCCGATGCCGATCGCCTCGCAGAGCGCCGGGTCGGCCCGGTCGATCGCGATGTAGTCGAGCATCGCCAGCGGCTCGGCGCCGACGCAGATCACGTCGTTGACGTTCATCGCCACGCAGTCGATGCCGACCGTGTCGAGCTTGCCCAGCGCTTCGGCCAGCACCAGCTTGGTCCCGACCCCGTCGGTCGACAGCGCGATGCCGAGGTTCGGCGCCACCTCGATCACGCTCGCGTAGTGCCCCGGCAGCGGCACCTGTGCCGAAGGCCGACCGAGCTCGATCTTGCCGAGCGCGCGCACCAGCCCGGCCACGGCCGAGTCGGCGGCGCCCTGGTCGACCCCGGATCTCGCGTAGGCGTCGCTACTCATGCGCCGATTGTTTCAGTCGCTCGGGAAGGTCGGCAGGCGGCTCGTAGCGATGGGTCCGGCCCCCGGCTCGTTTGACCAGCAGCCCGCGCTCCGCCAGGTCGGTGAGGTCCGATCGGGCGGTCTCGTGGGTGACCCGATGTTCCCGCGCGTGACCTTCGTAGGTATAGAGGTGCTCCGGATGGCGGATGGCATGGCCGAGCAGGGCGACCTGGCGTCCATTGAGCCCGTCGAAGCCGGCCAGCCAGGCCTCGGCATCGCGCTGCTCGGCGATCTTCCGTTGCAGGTAGACGTGGAGGTCGTCGATCGCCCGGTCGATCGTCTGTAGCTGGTGGATCAGGAAGTAGGTGGTGTCGCCGCCGTCGGTCTCGGTCTCGAGGAAGGCCCGCTCGTACCGTCCCTGCGCTTTGCGGATGAGCCGCGAGATCGGCAGGTACTCGGCGAGCCAGTAGCCCCGCGAGTGCATGAGCCAGAAGAACAAGAGCCGCGCGGTCCTGCCGTTGCCATCTTCGAAGGGGTGGTCGTAGGCGAGCCAGAAGTGCAGGAGGATCGCCCGGATCACCGGGTGCACGAACGGCTCGCCGTCGTCGCCTTCGTTGGCGAACTCGCAGAGCGCGGCGAGGCGGGCGCGAAGTTGATCGGCGGGCGGCGGGACGTGGACCGGCGGGCCGATTTCATCGCGGTAGAAGACGACGACCCGGTCCTCGACGGGGCGCTGCAGCCGCCCCGCCCCGTCGGGGTCCTCGAGCGTGCCGTCGGTGACGATCCGATGCAGCTCCAGCACGGCGTCGGGAGTCAGCTCGCTCCCCATCTCCTTGACGAACTGGATCGCCCGATAGTTGTTGACGATCATCCGCTCGCTGCGATCGCGCGGCGCCCGCCCGCTGCGCAGGAGCTCCTTGGCGGCGACCCGCGAGGTCGTCGCCCCCTCGAGCTGGCTGGAGCGGATCGCCTCCTCCATCAAGGAGTTGACGATGAACCGCCTCCCCGCCTCCCGCTCGGAGGTCACGACCTCGTCCATCGAGACTTCGCCCGCCGCCCGTCGGTCCACCCGGTGCAGGTGCCGGAGGACCAGGTCGGGCAGCGTGTATCCGAACGGATTGCCGTCCGGGTCGGTGAGCGGCAGGGGCCGCATCGCGTCTTGGCGCGCCGATTTCAGCCGCAGCCACCACTGCTCGCTGGTCAGGCCATCCGGGGTCGGGAGGCGACGGAGCTTGTCCCAGTGCAGGTAGCGCTCGCGATCCGACGGCGGCGGTGAAACGCCGAGCGCGGCGATCAGCTCCTCGGCGTCGAGCCGGGCGATCAGTTCCTCGGTGGTGGGGGCCGGTTCCAGGTACACGGCGAATCCAACTCAACTCCAAGTTTCTCCAAGATTTGGAATCGTACTTTGGATTCCACGGGAAGTCCAAATTTGCCCAAACTTTGGATTTGGATTTGGATCAGCGGGTGCGCAGCTTCGCCAGGACCACGCCGGCGAGCCCCGCGCGGTAGGCGGCGTAGGGCCAGAGGGCGCGGTCGCGCTCGACCAGGCCGATCAGGCGTTGGGAGGCGAGGGTGGAGGCGAAAGAGGCGCCGATGCCGAGTGCCAGGGTGCGGCGCAGCTGCGGGGTCGTGCCGCGCTTCGCCAGGCGGGCCCCCTTGAGGCCGGTGGCGCCGACGATGATCGGCAGGGCGATCGTCCGCGAGAGCATGTTCGACTGCTCGCGGGAGAAGCGGCGCCAGCGGGCCGCCGCCAGGGTCACGCCGTTGCGGGACACCCCCGGCGCCAGCGCCGCCGCCTGGGCGACGCCGAGGATCAGGCCGTCGGCGGGGGTCGCCTCGCCACGGCCGCGCCGCTGGGGGCGACGGTCGGCGACCATCATGAGGGCCGCTCCCGCCAGGAGGCCGAACGCGGTCGCCCTCGGGCCGCCAAGGCGTCCCTCGATCTGGCGCTCGAAGCGGTAGCCGACGAACGCCGCGGGGGCGAAGGAGAAGGCCAGCAGGAGCGCGCGGTCGAGGTCGAACTGGCGCAGCTCTTCGACGATCAGCTCGCGCTGGCCGATCAGGAGCGCCGCGGCGGCGCCGGTGTGGAGGGCGACCTCGAAGCTCTTGCGCACCTCCGGGTCGATCGCGTCCCAGTCCCAGCCCAAAAGCCAGGGGAGGAGGACGATGTGGGCGGAGCTGGAGACGGGCAGCAGCTCGGCGGGGCCCTGCACGATGCCGAGCGCGATCGCGCGATGGACCGGCAGTCGCCCTTCGCTCAAGCGTCCGGAGGGGTCGTCGCGGGGTCGGGGTCGCGCGTTAGCCGCTTGTAGGCCCAATAGGCGGCCAGGACGACGATCGCCGCGACGACGACGTAGTCGAGAATCGAGAGGTGTTCGCGCCACTTTTCCCATTCGTCCCCGACCGCCCGGCCGAGCAGGCCGAAGCCGATCACCCAGGGGATCGAGCCGAGGGCGGTCAGCCAGGTGAAGCGCCAGAACGGCATCTTCGCCAGCCCGGCGGGCAGCGAGATGAAGGCGCGCACCAACGGGATCAGGCGGCAGACGAAGACGGTCACGTCGCCGTGTCGCTTGAACCAGCCGTCGACCCGTGCCAGGCGCGCCGGGCTGACGTGGATCAGCTTGTTGCGTTCCATCAGGTCGACGCGGCCGAGATAGCCGATCGCGTAGGTGAGCCAGGAGCCCGCCATGTTGCCGAAGAAGCCGGCCACGAGGATCGCGAGCAGGGTGTGGTGACCTTCGGAGACGGTGAAGCCCGCGAACAGCATCACCGCCTCGCTCGGGATCGGGATGCAGGCGGATGCCGCGCCCATCAGCAGGAAGATGCCCGCGAGGCCGGTGTCGTCGACCACTTCGACGCAGAATTCGACGATCGGCCCGGTCAGGCTGGCGTGCGGAAGGAGCATGGCAAGCGGCATGCGGCGGCACATGCTAGTGGCGCCGCATGTGGGCAGGGCGCCGCCCGAGGCGCGCTCCGATCACCCGTTCCTTAGGAACCACCCGTAAACTCGGCTGTTCATGGGCCGGTTGAACCATCCCGTCTACCGCAGCAGGGTGGGACAGATACTCGCCGACGCGGCCCTCGTCGCGTTGGCCTACTTCCTCGCCTTCCAGCTGCGGTTCCTCGACGATCCGCACGGTTGGCCGCACCGTTACGAGGTGCTGTTCGCCCAGTCGGTCGGCTTCGTGGTCGCCGGCAAGCTGATCGTCTTCGCCGCCGCCGGGCTCTACCAGAAGTGGTGGCGCTACGTGAGCGGCCGCGACTTCCTGCTGATCGCGCGCGCGGTGGCGATCTCGAGCGCGCTCTTGGTGATCGCCTTCGCCGTGGTCCAGCCCTTCGAACACCGGCTGCCGCGCTCGGTCGAGGTGATCGACTTCATGCTCACCCTGATCCTGATCGCCGGCGCCCGCCTGCTGGTGCGGCTGATCGTCGAACGCCCGTCGAAGGGCGACCGGGTGCCGCGGCACGAGGTGCTGGTCGTCGGCGCCGGCTCCGGCGGCCAGATGGTGGTGCGGGAGCTGCGCCTCAACCCGACCCTCGGCGCCACCGCGATCGGCTTCGTCGACGACGACCCGCGCAAGCGCGGGATGCGGATGGCCGGCGGCGTCAAGGTGCTCGGCTCGACCGACGAGATCGCGCCGATCCTCGACGAGACCGACCCCGACGAAGTGATCATCGCAATCCCCTCGGCGCCGGGCACGCTGCGGGCCAAGGTCGTCGCCGCCTGTCGCGAGCGCCGCATCCGCGTGCGCACGCTGCCGACCGTCTTCGAGCTCCTGCGCGGCGGCGTCCAGCTCTCCAAGCAGCTGCGCGAGGTCCAGGTCGAGGACGTCCTCGGGCGCGAGCCGATCGTCGTCGAAATCGACCGCGTCGGCGCCTACCTGCAGGACAAGATCGTCCTCGTCACCGGCGCCGGCGGCTCGATCGGCTCCGAGCTCTGCCGGCAGATCGCCCGGGTCGGCCCGCGCCTCCTGGTGATGCTCGACCACGCCGAGGACAACCTTTTCGAGATCGAGCGGGAGATGCTCGACGAGCGCAACTTCACCAACGCCGAGTCGGTCCTCGCCGACTGCCGCGAGCCGCACCGGATGCTGGAGACGATGCAGCGCTTCAAACCCGAGGTCGTCTTCCACGCCGCCGCCTACAAGCACGTGCCGCTGATGGAGGCGAACCCCTTGGAGGCGGTCCGCAACAACGCGATCGCCACCCGGATCACCGCCGAAACCGCCGCCGCGGCGAAGGCCGAGCGCTTCGTCCTCATCTCCACCGACAAGGCGGTCGACCCGCAGACGGTGATGGGCGCCTCGAAGGCGATGGCCGAGTGGATCGTCGAGGCCGCCGCCGACCGCCACCCCGGGACCCGCTTCGCCTCGGTCCGCTTCGGCAACGTGCTCGCCTCCTCGGGCAGCGTCGTGCCGATCTTCCGCGGCCAGATCGAGCGCGGCGGCCCGGTCACCGTCACCCACCCGGAGATGACGCGCTACTTCATGACGATCCCGGAGGCGGTGCAGCTGGTGATCCGCGCCGGCGACATCGGCGCCGGCAAAGGCGAGGTGTTCGTCCTCGACATGGGCGACCCGGTGAAGATCGTCGACCTCGCCCACAACATGATCCGCCTGGCCGGCTACGAGCCGGAAGCCGACATCGCGATCGAGTTCACCCAGCCGCGCCCCGGGGAGAAGCTCAACGAGGTGCTGTTCGGCGACGACGAGGCCCCGCAGCAGACCGCCGCCAAGCGGATCAACCGGGCGGTACGGACGACGCCGCTCGACCCGGATTGGGTCGATTCGACCCTCAGCGCCCTGGAAGCCCTGGTTCTGGCCGGTGATGAGGCTAATTTGGCGGAACGGGTCGTAGACCTCATCGCCTCGCCTGGCGGAGATGCTACGAAGGTCGTGCTGGACGAGTAGCCTTCCGCAACTTTGCTGCACACGATCGAAAGAATCGGCTCCTTCGCGGGCCTGGCGTCATTCCTGGGGCTGGGAATATTCGCCCTGCTCCTGTTCGCCCACGGCCGCGACATCCGCCGGCTGCGCGACTGGGCGGGCTCGGCGCCCGAGCGGGAAGCCGAGCGGATGGAGCAGACGCAGACCATCGCCGCCCAGCGCGCCGAAGAGCTGCGCGAGCTCGAGCAATCGCGGACGGCCGAGCACGAGGCGGTCGAGCAGCGCGAGCTGCGGCGCCGGCGGCGCGAGGAAGGCCTGCCCGAGCAGACGCGTGGGGAGCGTTTGCGAGAACGCTTCTCCGGCTTCGGCGAAACGCTGTCGCGGCCGGCCCTGCTGGCGGTGCTGTTCCTCGTCTTCGTCCTCGTCGTCGGCGGCGTCGCCTACGCGGTGCTGAACAGCGGCGGCAGCGACGAAGCCAAGGGCGACGGCCACGGCAAGAGCGGCAAGAAGGTCGCCGCGGCGAAGAAGTTGAAGCCCGGCGAAATCGAAGTGGCGGTGCTGAACGGCACCGAAGCGACGGGCCTTGCCGCGACCTGGGGCGACAAGGCCGAAACCAAGGGCTTCGAAGTCGGCGCGATCACCAACACCACGTCGACGTTCGAAAACTCGGTCGTGATGTTCGAAACCGGCGCTGCGCCGCAAGCCAAGCAGGTCGCCAAGCAGCTGAAGATCCACAAAGTCCAGCCGATGACCGCCGAAGTCTCCGGGGTGTCGAACGGAGCCAAAGTCTCGGTGGTGGTCGGCGAGGACAATGTCCCGGCGGAAGGCTGATGCGGCAGCCGTCGTCTTCGCGCTGCTCGTCCTCGCCACCCTCGCCGCCTTCGCCTACGCGCAGCGCGTGAAGCGCGACCCGCTGTTGGTCGACCGGGTCAAGATCGGCCCGAAGAAGTCGAACGTTTTCACCCCCGAGGGGCGGTGCAACCGGCGGATCAAGCTCGCGTTCCGCACCACGACGACGAACGACCACGGCACGGTGGAGATCATCCGGCCGGGCGGGGAACTCGTGAGCGTGCCGGCGAAGAAGGACTTCCTGAAGCGCTACACGATCCACACCTACTACTGGGACGGGAAGAACGAAGACGGCGTGGTCCAGCCGGTCGGGCGCTACCGGCTGCGGGTGCTGCTCGAAGACGAAGGCCGTGAGCTGACCCTGCCGGGGACGATCCGCCTGCACAAGCGAGGCGGGCGCTGTTGAGCGACCTCCTCTCCGGGGCCGGCCTCCTGGTCGCCGCCGCGGCTGCTGCCGCCGCGATCCTGCTGCCCGCCGGCCGCCCGCGCTCTTTCGCGATGCTGGCGGCCCTGGTCCTCTTCCCGGTCCTGATCCTCGGCGACCAGTGGCACAGCCACCGGATCGTCGAACTGCGCCACCACGAGGCTCGGGCGGCGGTGGGAATCGTGGTCGGAGCCATCCTCGTGGCGTCCCTCGCCTGGACCTTCCACCGCTGGCCGAAGCTGCTCCCCCTGGCAATCATCGGCCTCTTGCCCTTCCGCATCCCCCTCGAATCAGGCGGAGAATCGGCAAACCTCCTGATCCCCCTGTACGTGGTGATCGCGGCGGGCGTCCTGAGCCAAGTCACCTCCGGCGGGTGGCGAGGACTCGGACCCCGAGAACGTATACCTCGCTCGCAGGGGTCCGAGTCCTCGACAGGACCCGCCGGCCGGGGCCACCGTCCCACCGTCCCGTCCGCCCCCGCCATCCGGCTCCCCCGCGCGCTAGCGGCATTTGTCGTCCTGTATTCACTCCAGACCCTCTACTCCGAGGACTTCTCCAAAGGCCTCCAGGAAGTCTGCTTCTTCCTGGTCCCCTTCACCCTCGCCTTCGGCCTGCTGCGCGAAGTGGAGTGGGATCGTCGCCTGCTCGTCTGGACCCTCTGCCTGGTCGCGGTCGAGGCGGTCGCCTTCGTCCTCGTCGGCAGCGTCGAGTACGCGAGTCGCAGCCTCTTCTGGAACCACGCCGTGATCCGCTCGAACGAATTCCACACCTACTTCCGGGTGAACTCGATCTTCTGGGACCCGAACATCTACGGTCGCTATCTCGCCCTGGTGCTGGTCGTGGTGACGGCGACGGTGCTCTGGGTCAAGCAGCGCCGCCCGTTCTGGCTGCTGTCCGGCACGATCCTCGTCCTCTGGCTCGGCCTGGCGCAGACCTTCAGCCAGTCGAGCTTCGTCGCCCTGCTCGCGGGCCTCGCAATACTGGCCGCGATCCGCTGGTCGTGGCGCTGGACGCTCGCGGTCGCCGTGGTCGGGATCGTCGGCGGGGCGCTGGTCGTCCTGCTGGTCGGCGGCAAGTCGATCACCCCGGACCGCCTCAACGTCGACATCTCCGGCCGCGGCAACCTGATCACCGGCGGCGCGGAACTCTTCTCCGAACGGCCCCTGTGGGGCTATGGCTCGGGGTCCTTCCAGCACGCCTACAGCGTCCACCGCGACAAGGAAAAGGCCCCGGTGACGATCTCCCACACCGAGCCGGTCACGGTCGGCGCCGAGCAGGGGCTGATCGGGCTCGTCGTCTACGTCGGGCTGATCGTGGTCGCCCTCTGGACCATGGGCGCGGGGCTCTGGGCGCGGGGACCGGACCGCCGTCCGACTGCGCCCGCCGTCGCCCGCGCGGCGGTGCTCGCCGCCTTCGTCGCCCTGCTCGTCCACACGATGGCCTACGCGGGGTTCTTCCAGGACCCGATCACCTACGTCCTGCTGGCCGTGGGCGCGTCACTGGCGGCGGCCCCTTCTAGGCTGCTCGCGTGTCCGGCTACCTGAGGCGCCTCGCCACCACCGGCGCCGCCTACACGGCGGCGAGCATCCTCTCGAAGCTCATCGCGGTCGCGCTGCTGCCGCTCTACACGCGCCACCTCTCGACCGACGACTACGGCGCCGCCGAGATCCTCTTCGCCGGCGTCGTCACCGCCAGCATCGTCGTCCGGCTCGGCCTGATCGAGTCGGTGCTGCGCTACTACTACCGCGAGGACGAGGACCCGGACCGCATCGTCGCCGCCACCTTCTCCGGCCTCTTCTGGTTCTCGACCGTCGGCGCGCTCGTCCTCCTGCCCTTCGCCGGGCCGCTGTCCGAACTGCTGCTTGACGAACCCGCCGCCGAACTGACCCGGATCGCGATCGGCGGCCTCTGGGTGGCGACGCTGTTCGAATACCTGCTGACGCTCTACCGCCTCGACGAGCGGGCGCGCGCCTACTTCATCACCACGATCACGAACGTCCTCGCCACGATCGCGCTGACCGTGATCCTCGTCGTCGGGGTGGGGGACGGGGCGCGGGGCCTGCTGCTCGGCTCCTACGTGACCGGGGCCGTCTTCGTCGTCGTGCTGATCTTCGAGCAGCGCCGTCGCCTCACCCTGCGGGTCGATCCGCCGCTGCTCAAACGCCTGCTGCGCTTCGGCCTGCCGACGATGCCCGCCGAGGTCAGCCTCTACCTGCTCAACTTCGTCGACCGGCTGATCATCGTCCACTACGTCGGTCTCTCGGAGGCCGGCCTCTACTCGATCGCGGTGAAGTTCGCCCAGGCGGTGAACGTGCTCGTCCGCGGCTTCCAGCTCGCCTGGCCGCCGCTCGCCTACTCGATCCGCGACGACGACGAGGCGCGCCGCACCTACGCGACGATCATCACCCTGTTCCTCGCGGGCTGCACCTGGATGGTGGTCGGCCTGTGGCTGCTCGCCCAGTACCTGCTCCGCTTCTTCGCCGCGCCGGAATTCTTCGACGCCTACGAAGTGGTCGGGCTGATCGCCGCCGCGGTCACCCTCTACGCGCTCTACATGGTGATGGTGGTGGTGCTGGGGCGGACGGGGCGGACCGAGTTCAACCTCCCGGCGGCGCTCGGAGCGCTCGTCTCCAACGTCGTCCTCAACCTCCTTCTGGTGCCGCCGCTGGGGATCGTCGGCGCCGGCCTCGCCCTGGTCGGCTCCTACCTGGTGGTGGTGGCGCTGATGTACTGGTTCACCGAGCGCCTCTTCCCGGTGCCCTACGAATGGGGCCGCCTCGCCCGCGTCCTCTTCGCCGCCGCGGCGCTGATCGCCTTCGGCGAGCTGGCGCTGCCGGCCGCGGGCTTCGCCGGCTTCCTCGGCCGCCTCGCGCTCGGCCTGCTCTTCCCGGTGGCCCTCTTCGCGACCGGCTTCTTCAATGCCGAGGAGCGCGGCTGGCTGGCCCGCCTGCGCCATCCCGGCGAGCTGGCCGCGAGCTTCGCCGCCATCCGCGCCCGCCCGGCAGTGGTCGACGGCGATCCCGGCGAGGTCTACGAAGCCGAGCGCATCGACGAAGACTCCCGCTTCTGACCCGATGTTGATGGGCCGCGCCCGGAATGTTCACGTCTTCCGGGAGATCTGCGCCATACTCGTTGGCATGTTCTCCCAGATCGGACCCCTCGAGATCGCGATCGTCGTGATCATCGCGCTGCTCGTCCTCGGCCCCAAACGCCTCCCCGAGGCGGGCCGTGGCCTCGGCAAGAGCATGCGCGAGTTCAAAGGCGCCCTCTCGGGTGATTCCGAGAAGGCCGCCGCGAAGAGCGACGCGAAAGTCGACTAGAGACTCATCTGGGCCGCTTCGGCCCGCTCCCGCAGCCCGGCGCCGCGTGCCGGGAACAGCGCCTGCCGAGCGTGGGCGCGGTAGACATCGGCCGGTTGGCCTGGGATGACGGTCGCGGCGAGGGCGCGCAGCACGTAGGACCAGGCGGTGAGGGCGCGGACCGCGAGCGCCGCGATCCGCCCGTGGTGCTTGCGCATATAGAGATCGCGGTTGCGGTGGAATTCGATGATCCGCGGCAGCCCGGCGGCGAGGTCGCTCGAGAGCTGGTCGTGGTGGACGGCCGCGGCGCCGGGGACGAAGAGCTCCTGCCACCCCGCCTCGGCAAGCCGCTTGGCGAAGTCGCACTCGTCGTAGTAGACGAAGAAGTCGGGGTCCATGAAGCCGACCTGCGCGGCCGCCTCGCGGCGGACCATCAGCGCGCTCGACTGCGCCCAGTCGACCCGGCGGGTCGCCTTGCCAATGCTCTGCACCGTCAGCCACCGGTGCAGGAAGAGCGCCCCTGCGAGCGCCGTGCCGACGCTCGGGAAGCGCCAGGCGCACGGGTAGGGGGCACTGTTGGAATCGAGCAGTTGCGGGGTCGCCGCGGCTGCCCAGGGGTCGGCATCGAGCGCCGCCATGAGCACCGACGCGGCCCCCGGCTTCAGTTCGGAGTCCTCGTTGAGGAGCAGGCAATAACGGCCCTTGGCGCGTTCCATCAGCAGCGAGTCGTTGGCCGCCTTCCCGGTCGGCCGCTCCCGCTCGATCAGCTCGATGTCGCCCCCGAGCGCCCGCACCGCGTGGGCCGACCCGTCGGTGGAGGCGTTGTCGAGAACGAGGACCTCCCGCTCGATCCCGGCCGGATGCGTCCGCTCGATGGCGGCCAGGCAGGCGAGCAAGAACTCGCGGCCATTCGTGTTCACGACGCAGTAGGAAAGGTCCGGAGCCAAGGTGGCCACCTTAATTCGCTTCTGGCCCGATCGATCGTCCGCCCTTCCCTTGCGGTGTTCCTTATGCGCCTATAGGGCGGTTTTCGAACACCGCAAGGAAGCTCAGTCCTTATCGCCGACCGCCCCGCGCGCGGCGTGGCTTCTTGCCGGCGAAGTAGCGTCTGACCGTTAGGACATTTTGAACCATACAAGTACCTCGGGGCATTCGTCTCCGTTCCCAAACGCTGGCGCCCGTGGCTCGCAACATACTCGCCGCAGACAAAACGTCTACAAGTCGCAACGAAATGAAAGTCCAACTGGTCGATCCATCCGCCTTCACGCCGCCCTACGACCGCGCGCTTGCCGCGGCGCTGGCGCGCGGCGGGGCGGAGGTGGAGCTGGTCACGACCAAGTTCCTCTACGGGCCCGTCCCCGCGGCCGAGGGCTACGAGGTCGACGAGCGCTTCTACCGGCGCACCGCCTCGCGCGGGCTCTCCTCCTCGGCCCGGCTGCCGTTCAAGGGCGTCGAGCACCTGCGCGACATGCTCGCCTTCCGTCGGGCGCCGACCGACGCCGACCTCGTCCACTACCAGTGGTTGACCCTGCCTGGGCTCGACCGCCGCCTGCTGCCGCCGACCCGCCCGCGGGTGATGACCGCGCACTACATCCTGCCCCCGAACGCGAGCCGGCGAGCCGCCCGCGCCGCCCGCAAGGTGTTCGGCGTGATGGACGCGGTCGTCGCCCACTCCGAGCACAGCGCCGCCCGCCTGCGCGACGAGGTCGGCCTGCCCGCCGAGCGGGTGCGGGTGATCCCCCACGGCGCCTTCGATTATCTGACCCGACTGCCGGAGGAGAGGCCGCTGCCCGAGGAGCTGGAGGGCGCCGAGGGCCCGGTCGTCCTCTCCTTCGGCCTGCTCCGCCCCTACAAGGGCCTCGAGAACCTGCTCGAGGCGTTCACCGAGGTCGGCGGCGCCGAGCTCTGGATCGTCGGCAACCCGCGCATGTCGATCGAGCCCCTGCACGAGGCCGCCGCGCTCACCGGCGCCAAGGTCCGCTTCGTCACCCGCTTCGTCGAGGACGCCGAGATCCCGGCGATCTTCCGCCGCGCCGACGTCGTCGCGCTGCCCTACCTCGACGCCGAGCACTCCGGCGTCCTCTACACCGGCCTCGCCTTCGGCAAGCCGATGGTGGTGAGCGCGGTCGGCGGGTTCCCCGAGGTCGCCGCCGCGGGCGCGGCGCGGCTGGTCCCGCCCGGCGACACCGCCGCGCTCGCCGCCGCGCTGGGGGAGCTGGTCGACGATCCCGCCGCCCGCGCCGAGCTGGCCGCCGCCGCCCGCGCCGCCGCCGCCGGTCCCTACTCCTGGGACGAGGCCGCCCGCCTCACCCTGGCGCTGTACGAGGAACTGCTGGCGGGGCGCTCGTGACCACGCTCGCCGCGATCGTCTTCTGGGTCTGCGGCCTGGCGATCGTCTTCGCTCAGGTCGGCTATCCGTTCTTGCTCCGCGCGCTGGTCGCGGCGCGGCGCGGGCGCGAAGCGATGGGCGGCCCGAAGGCGCCGCGCCCGCTCGGCACCGGCACCGCGCCCGGCGAACCGCCGCTGGTCTCGCTGATCATCCCCGCCTACGACGAGGAGGACGTGATCGCGGCGAAAGTCGAGAACGCGCTGCGGCTGAACTGGCCGCGCGAGCGCCTGCAGATCATCGTCGCCGACGACGGCTCCACCGACGCCACCCCCGAGCGGGCGCGCGCGGCGGGCGCCGACCTCGTCCTTGAGCTGCCGCCGGGCGGCAAGGTCGTCGCCCTGAACGAAGCGGTGTCCGACGCCGACGGCGAGCTCCTCGCCTTCTCGGACGCCAACAGCGAGTGGGCTCCCGACGCGCTCGGCCGCCTGCTCGCCCCCTTCGCCGACGAGCGCGTCGGCTACGTCTGCGGCCAGGTCCGCTTCCTCGACCCCGAGGGGGACAACCTCGAGGGCGCCTACTGGCGTTATGAGATGTCGATCCGCGCGCTGGAGTCCGAGCTGGCCGGGATCACCGCCGGCAATGGCGCGATCTACGCGGTGCGCCGCAGCGCCTACGAGGCCCTGCCACCGTCGGGCAGCCACGACCTCAGCTTCCCCTTCCGCCTCGCCAAGCGCGGCCTGCGCTCGCTGTACGCGCCGAGCGCGCGCGCCGCGGAGAAGATGGTGCCGACGATCGAGGGCGAGTTCGCCCGCAAACGGCGGATGATGGTCGGCCTCTGGGACATCGTCGTCGGCGAAGGGATGCTGGCCCCGCGCGGCTACTCGCCGCTGTTTGCCTTCGAGCTCTTCTCCCACCGGCTGCTCCGTTATGCGACGCCCTTCCTCCACGTCCTCGTCCTCCTCGCCAACCTGGTGCTGCTGGGGGGCGGCTGGTTCTACTACCTGACCCTGCTCGCGCAGCTGGCGCTGCTCGTCGTCGCGGCGCTCTCCAGCCGGCTCCCCGACGACGCGGTGGTGCGCGTCTGCCGCTACTACGTCCTCACCCAGGCCTCGATCGTCCTCGGCCTCTGGGACCGCCTCCGCCACGGCGCCGGCGGGCGTTGGGAGAAGGCGGCGGGGACGCGATGAGGGAGCGTCGCTGATGCCGCGCGCCGTCGACAAGCTCTTCGCCGCCCTCGGCCTCCTCGTCCTCTCCCCGGTGCTGCTTGCCGCCGCGATCTGGATCAAGCTCGACGACCGCGGCCCGGTCCTCTACCGCCAGCTGCGCGTCGGCAAGGACGGCCGCGTCTTCGAGATGCTGAAGCTGCGGACGATGGTGGAGGGCTCCGACCCGGAGGGGGTCGGGACGGCGATCGGCCGCGGCGACCCGCGGGTCACCAAGCCCGGCGAGCTGATGCGCCGCACCTCGGTCGACGAGATCCCGAACCTCGTCAACGTCCTGCGCGGCGAGATGGCGATCGTCGGCCCGCGCCCGGCCCTGCCCGCCCACCTCGACTACTTCGACCTCCACGGCCACCCCCGCTTCGGCGTCCTGCCCGGGATCACCGGCTGGGCGCAGGTGAAGGGCCGCGCCGACATCACCTGGCCGGAACGGGTCGAGCTCGACGACTGGTACGTCGCCCACCGCAGCCCGTCGCTGGACCTCCGCATCATCGCGATGACGATCCTCCCCGTCCTCACCGGCCAAGGCGTCTCCCCGGACTGATGTTGATGGGCCGAAAACTTGCCTATATGTCTAGTTTTCGGCCCATCAACACTGCAGGTAGGGTTCGCCGGGATGGCTGATCGACCCAACGTCTCCTTACGGCGCTTCGAGGAGGGTGACGCGCCGGCCGTCCGCCGGTGGTTCAACAACCCTGAGGCGACCAAGTCGCTGATGGAGCAGCGGGGGAGCTTCTCGCTGGAGGAAGCCGAAGGGTGGGCGAAGCGGGCGATGGACGACTCCGGCGAGGACCGTAAGTACGCGATCGTGGTGGAGGGCTACGAGGAGCCGGTCGGCTTCACCGCCCTCTACGGCCTCTTCCGCCAGACCGCGCCGGAGCTCGGCGCGCTGATCGGCGACGACGTGCGCGGCAAGGGTGTGGGGCGGCGCGCGGAGGCGCTGACGATCAAGAAGGCCTTCGACGAGTTCGGCGCCCACCGGGTATACGGACGCATCCCCGCCCGCAACGAGATCGCCAAGAAGACCGTCGCCAGCCAGGGCTGGCAGCATGAGGGGACGATGCGCGCCCACCTCGCGCGCGAGGGCGAGCCGCCCGACGACTGCGAGGTCTGGGGCGTCCTCCCGGACGAGTTCCGCGCCGCCACCGCGGACCTGTTCGGTGAGTAGGCCCTTCGCGCAGTTGATCGAGGACGGCGGCGCCTCGGCCGTCGGCGGCGTCGGCGGGCAGCCGACCGAGTTCTTCCGCGACCCCCACTTCCTTGCCGCCGAGGGTGCCACGCACACCCTGCGGATCGAGGCAGGCGACGCCGAGCTGCTGGCTCCGCTGATCGTCCGCGAGATCGGCGAGGGCCCCGACCTCGATGCCGTCTCCCCCTACGGCTACCCGGGCTTCGCCGTCGTCGAAGACGTCCCCCTCGGGGGAGTTCGCAGTTCTCCGCGGTATGCGCGGGAAAGTGCGAACGCATCGGTGGGAGACCCGGGGTGGCTCGATCCCGCCGCGATCGATTTCCACCGCACCGGGCTCGTCTCCGCCTTCATCCGCCACCGGCTCGACCTGGTGCCGCTCACCGGGTCGACCGAGCGCAACGTCGTCCAGATCCACGACCCGGCGCTGAAGCCGAAGAGCCGGCCGAGCGATCGCCGCCAGGTCCGCCGCAACCTCGAGGCGGGCTACGCGGTCGAGCTGATCCCCGGTGCCGAGACGACCGCCGCGCAGCGCGCCGCCTTCCTCGACCTCTACGAGCAGACCATGCGCCGGACCGATGCCGCGCCGCACTACTTCTTCGGCGCCGCCTACTTCGAGGAGATCTTCGGTGCCGAGCGCACCTGGCTGGCCCTCGCCACCGACCCCGAGGGCGCCCCGGCCGCCGCCTCGATCGCCTGCGTCAGCGACGGCTACCTGCACTACTACCTCAGCGGCAGCGCCGACTCACACCTCGGTGACTCGCCGATGAAGAACGTCGTCGCCCGTCTGGTCGAGCACGCGAACGAGCTGGAGCTGCCGCTCAACCTCGGCGGCGGCATCACCCCGGGCGACGCGCTCGAGGAGTTCAAGCGAGGCTTCGCCAACCGCACCCTCGCCTGGCGCACCTCGGAGGTCGTCTGCGACCCCGAGCGCTACGCGGCCCTGTCGCAGGGACGTGAAGCGGGCACCTACTTCCCCGCCTATCGGGCCTAGGCGCCATCGGGTAGGGGGTTCCGCTTAACCCCTCCGCGCGGAACCCTCGCAAGCTCACGCCTCGGAACTCGCAAGCTCCGGGGTACAAGACGCTCCACCCCCTGCCCGATGGCGCCCCCAGCTTCGGGCCGTGGCACGAACCCTTCAACCAACCCTCCGTCCCTTCCAGCTTTTAAGCAAAGGACCCTGGGCCCCCCTCCAAGCGGACCCCCCACCGGACTGGTGGTGAGGCGATCCCGACAGGGGTCGAGCGGCTTGTGACGCGGGAGCTTGCGGGCTTCGGGCGACAGCTGGAAGAGGATCCGCGCGGAGCGTCTGAGCGAGACCCCTGTCGGGATCGCCTCTGGCAAGCAGCGAGCCCGTCAGCCGATTCGCCCAGCGAGGCTCGCCGCGGCGTCGCCCCTGGTCCGCTCCCACGGCTTCGAGGCCTTCAGCGCGCCCAGCACCGCGCGCGTCGCCGGCGCCCGGTTCAGCGCGTAGAAGTGGATCCCCGGGGCGCCCGCGATCAGGAGCTCCGAGCACTGCTGCGCCGCGTAGGCGACGCCGAGCTCGAACTCGCGCTCAGGGTCGTCGCCCGCCGCCTCGAAGGCCGCTTCAAGCGGCGCCGGGATCGAGGCTTCGCAGAGGTCGCAGATCCGCTTGGTCTGGGCGAAGCTGCCGACCGGGATCACCCCGGCCAGGATCGGCACCTCGATCCCCGCCGCGCGCGCCGCGGCGACGAAGTCGAAGTAGACCTGGTTGTCGAAGAAGAGCTGGGTGGTGAGGAAGGAGGCGCCGGCCTCAACCTTCTGCTTCAGGTAGGCGAGGTCGGTCTCGAGGTCGGGCGCCTCCGGGTGCACCTCCGGGAAGCAGGCGCCGCCGAGGGCGAAGTCCCAGGGCCCGGCCTCGATGAAGCCGGTCAGCTCGGCGGCGCTGCCGAGGCCGCCCTCCGGCTGGACGAAGTCTGCTACCCCACGGGGCGGGTCGCCGCGCAGCGCGAAGACGTTCTCGATCCCGGCGGCGGCGATCTTGTCGAGCGTCGTCGAGAGCCCCTCGGTCGTCTCGCCGACGCAGCTCAGGTGGGCCATCGTCTCGAAGCCGAGCTCGTCCTTCAGCGCCCGCGTGATCTCCACCGTGCCGTCACGGGTCGAGCCGCCCGCGCCGTAGGTGACGGAGACGAAGTCGGGCTCCAGCTCGCGCAGCTGGCGCGCCGTCTCGAACAGGGCTTTTTCCTTCTCCTCGTCGCGGGGCGGGGAGAACTCGACCGAGAAGGTCGGTCGCTTGCCCGCGATGATCTCGTCTACGCGCATCGGTCAAGGGTACCTGCGCGCGCTTCGAACTCCGCCTCGATCTCCTCGAGCGGCTTGCCCTTCGTCTCCGGCACGTACTTCCAGCAGAACCACAGGGTCAGCACGCCGATCGCCGCGTAGAACCAGAAGGCCCCGGCCCGCCCGAGCGCTTCGATCAGCAGCAGGAAGGTCAGCGAGACGATGAAGTTGAAGGTCCAGTTCGCCATCGTCCCCAGCCCGGCCGCCTTGGAGCGCACGCCGAGCGGGTAGATCTCCGCGTTCAGCAGCCAGAAGATCGGCCCGAGGCTGATCGCGAAGGAGGCGACGAAGGTCATCAGGCTGACGATCGCGACGACCGAGGCGACGGTCGAGCCGCCACCGCCGACGAACGCCGCGCCGAGCGCGATCAGCGAGATCACCATCCCGGAGACGCCGACCATCAGCAGCGTACGCCGACCAGCCTTGTCGAGCAGCCGGATCGCCACCAGGGTCATGCCGACGTTGATGATCCCGACGCCGACCGCGGCGAGGATCGAGCCCGCCGAGGAGTTGACCCCGGTGAATTCGATGATCGTCGGCGCGTAGTAGATGACCGTGTTGATGCCGGTCACCTGCTGCAGGATCGCGAGGCCGATGCCGACCACCAGCGCCGCTTTCACCGCCGGCTGCAGAAGGTCCGACCAGGCGCCCGGCTTGGCGTCGCTCGTCACCGACTCCTCGATCTCCTCCAGCTCGCGGTCGATCGTGTCGGGGTCGTCGACGCGGATCTTCGCCAGCACCGCCCGCGCTGCGTAGTCGTCGCCCTGCATCACCAGCCAGCGCGGGCTCTGCGGCATCCGCAGCATCCCGAAGGCGAGCCCGAGCGCCGGCACGCAGCCGAGGCCGAGCATCCAGCGCCAGCCTTCGATCCCGTCGAACGCGAGCCCGACCAGGTAGGCGACGAGGATCCCGATCGTCACCGCCAGCTGGAAGAAGCTGACCAGGCGGCCGCGGCTCTCCGCCGGCGCCACCTCGGAGATGTAGACGGGCGCGGCCGCCGAGGCGAGCCCGATCGCGACGCCGATCACCACGCGGGCGACGACGAGCACGCCGAGCCCGGGGGCGGCGGCGCTCCCCAGCGCGCCGACGGTGAAGACGACGGCCGAGAGCAGGATCATCAGCCGGCGGCCGTAGCTGTCGGCGGCGGGCCCGGCGATCGCCGCTCCGCCGACCGCGCCGATCGGCACCGCGGCGACGACCAGGCCCTGGGCGAAGCTGCCGAGGTCGAAGTCCCCCTTGATGAAGAGCAGGGCGCTGGCGATGACGCCCGTGTCGTAGCCGAAGAGCAGCCCGCCGAGCCCGGCGATGGCCGCCGTCAGGACCACGTTGCGCCGCGCCCTTCGAGCGGACGCCTCGGATCCTCCGTTCATTCCGCGAGCACCCTAACCGTGGGCGCGGCCGCCGGCAACGTCCGAGTCGATTTCTAGGTTTCGCGGTGGTCGCGGGGACCCTGCCCCTCCCGCGGCCGGCGACCGGGGCGCGTTTCATCTGCGGGAGCCGGGCGTCGCGAGCATCCCCCGCGAGTCATGCCGCGACTAGCCCGCCCGATCCCGCACCGTGAGTGAGCGGCGCTCCGCGCCCGCTCGCCGCGTCCCGTGCGGCTATGGGACGATTGCCGCGTGGGGGAGGAGGTTCGCTACGAGCGCGTCGGCACCGCCGCGGTGCTGACGATCGACCGGCCGGGGCGCCGCAACGCCGTCGACGCGGCGACCGCGCGGGCGCTGCGCGCGGGGCTCGAGCGCTTCGAGGCCGACGAAGGCGCGCGGGTGATGGTCCTGACCGGGGCCGGGGGAGAGGCGTTCTGCGCGGGCGCCGACCTGAAGGCGATGGACCTCGACGTCGACGACCCGGCCGGGCCGATGGGCTTCAGCCGGCTCGCCGCGTCGAAGCCGACGATCGCCGCGATCGACGGCTGGTGCCTGGCGGGCGGGCTCGAGCTGGCGCTGTGGTGCGACCTGCGCCTGGCGACGCCGCGGTCGACCTTCGGCTGCTTCGAGCGCCGCTGGGGGGTGCCGTTGATCGACGGCGGCACGCAGCGGCTGCCGCGCGTGGTCGGCCTCGGGCGCGCGCTCGACCTGATCCTCAGCGGCCGCGCCGTCGCCGCCGAGGAGGCCGAGCGGATCGGCCTCGTCACCTCGGTCACCGCACCGGGCGCGCACCTCGAGCGCGCGCTGGAGCTCGCCGAGGCACTTGCCGCCTTCCCTCAGGACACGATGCTCGCCGACCGCCGCGCCGCGATCGAGGGGCTCGGCATGCCGCTCGCCGACGGCCTCGCGCTGGAGCACCGGCTCGGTCGGGAGACGCTCGCCACCGCCGCCCGCGGGGCCGGCCGCTTCGCCTCCGGCGAGGGCCGCCACGGCGCCCCGGCTGCTCCCGATCGCTGAGGTCGCGAACCGGCGAAGGCGGGCGCCAAGGGCCGACCAAGTCGAGTGCAGGACCCGTTTACCGCGCTCAAGAAAGCCCAAGTTGAAGTTGGATCAGTTCCGGTACCGTCCTGTTCGTGGCTCAACGTTCCCCGATGCGACCGCCGCCCGGTCGCCAGCGCCTCTCCCGTGAGTTCATCGCCCGTCATCAGCGTGCGCGGATCATCAGCGCCCTCGCCGAGGAGACCATGGACCGCGGCTACCGCGCGGTCACCGTCGCCGACATCGTGCGGCGCGCCGGGATCGCCCGCAACACCTTCTACGACAACTTCGCCTCGAAGGAAGACTGCTTCCTCGCCACCCAGGACTACGCGGTGGAGGAATCGGTCGCGCGGATCGTCGAGGCCTCCGCGGAGGCGGAGAGCTGGGAAGGGCGCCTCGCCGCCGGCCTGGGCGCCTTCCTGAAATACGTGGCCGGCGAGCCGGCCCTCGCCCGCACCTGCATCGTCGAGGCGCTCTCCGCCGGCGAGGCCGCGCAGGAGCGCTACGAGGAGTCGCTGCAGGCGTTCGTGCCGCTGCTGCGAGTGGGCCGCGAGTCCTCGCCCCAGGGGGAGGATCTGCCCGACACACTCGAGGAGACGATCGTCGGCGGCATCTTCTGGGTCATCTACCAGCGCATCGTGCTCGGCGAGACCGAGAAGATCGAGTCGCTGCTCCCCGACCTGGTCGACTTCGCCTTGACCCCCTACATCGGCGCCGAGTCCGCGCAGCGGGCGACCGCCCGGTTGTAAACGATAGGTATCGTCGCCTCGTGGCTCTCGATCCAGCCGACGCTACCGAGTACCCGCCGGAGCTGTCCCGCCTGCCCCCCGGCCGGCACGGGCTGCCGCGCGACTTCGTCATCCACAACCAGCGCGAGCGGCTGATCGCCGGCCTCGCCGAGGCGGTCGCCGAAAAAGGCTACGGCGGCACCACGATCGCCGACATCACCCGCCACGCGGCGGTCTCGCGGCGCACCTTCTACGAGCACTTCGACGGCAAGGACGAGTGCTTCGTCGCGGCTTTCGACACGGTCACCGCGCAGCTGCGCGAGCGCGTCGAGGAGGCCTTCAAGGCCGAGGACGAGTGGCCGGTCGCGACCCGCGCCGGGATCGAGGCGATGCTCGCCTTCCTCGCCTCCGAGCCGAACCTGGCGCGCCTGGCGATGGTCGAGGCGCTGGTCGCGGGCCCGGTCGTGGTCGAGCGCTACGACGCCGCCGTGCAGACCTTCCTCCCCTACATCGCCGCGGGGCGCAAAGGCGCGTCCAAAGCGGTGCTCAAGCACCTCTCGGACTCGACCGAGGAAGCCCTCGTCGGCGGCATGGTCTCGCTGGTCTCCCGCCGCATCGTCGCCGGCCAGACCGACGACCTCGAGTCCCTCCTCCCCGACCTCACCGAGTTCACCCTCACGCCTTTCGTCGGCAGCGACGAAGCGGCCCGCGTCGCCCGCGATTAGGTGGATTGATTCCGCGAGGTTCTGCGGTGGCGCCGGGGGGAAGGGACGGGGCCCTCTCGAGCTGGCGCCCGGGGAAGGGATGCGGCCCTCTCGCCACGGCCCTGGCAGGCTGTGGCCGTGGCGAGAGGGCCGGGTATGAGAGGCGTGGAGGAACCGGGACCGGAGCGTGACGAGGGCGCGAAAGGAGTGACACGGATCCGTCACGGAGGTCAGACCTCGTCACCAAGAGCGTGAGAACTCCTCACTTCCTCCCGTGTTGTCCAACAGTCACGGACGCGCTGCGTGGATTGACCGTGCCATAGCAAGGTGAATCCACGCAGCGCGTTTCCGGCCCCTCGATCCCTGCCGGAAAAGGGTCTCAGGGTGCCGGAAAGTGTGACGTTCCCGGCATCTCTGTGACCGAAAGGGCCGAGGTGTGGGATCTCT
>Ga0207678_10001409_pt1 | contig 22102 bp, 15 predicted proteins | sample KBSC63metaG_FD_184319 | JGI IMG/M metagenome (GOLD analysis project Ga0207678, IMG submission 184319) | Corn rhizosphere microbial communities from Kellogg Biological Station, Michigan, USA - KBS C6-3 metaG (SPAdes) (version 2) | ecosystem: Host-associated > Plants > Roots > Rhizosphere > Soil ... | reverse complement strand
GGCAACCTCTATGCGAACGGATCGGCGCTCAGCTACTGGGCGGGAGGCGGACAGTCGCTCAGCTTCACGCTCGGCTACAGCACGCAGTGGCGCGACGCCACGGTGACCGCGTCGGTACAGCGCGTGCGCAACCTGTCCGCGCGGGAGCCGTCGTTCGGCGGCGGGGCGGGCAGCACGCTCGCGAGCCTGAACGTATCGATTCCGCTGGGGCGCAACGCGCGGCGCGCACCGATCTTCAGCACGCTGATGACGCACGACAGCAGCGCCGGTACGAGCGCCACGGCGAGCCTGGCGGGCCGATTCGGCGAGCAGAACGACGGATCGTACTCGTTGTCGTCGAGCTACGACGGCAACAACCGGGCGTCGTCAGGCAGTTTCGGCGTCGGCTATCAGCGGCCGGCCGTGTCGCTGTCGGCGAATCTCGGCATCGGGCGCGACTACCAGCAGGCGTCGGCGAGCGCGACGGGCGGCCTGGTGCTGCACCCGGGCGGCCTGACGCCGGCCCCCACGTTGAGCGAGACCATCGGTGTCGTGCACGCGCCAAACGCGCGCGGCGCACTGGTTGCGAACACGAGTGCACGCGTCGACCGCTTCGGTTACGCGATCGTGCCGAGCCTCATTCCGTATCAGCTCAACAAGATCGACATCGATCCGAAGGACGTCCCCGAGGACGTCGAACTGAAGACCGTGTCGCACAGCGTTGCGCCGCGCTCGGGTTCGATCGTCATGCTGTCGTACGACACGCTGAAGGCGCGTGCGCTGCTGATCGACGCGCAGACCGACGACGGCCGGCCGCTGCCGTTCGCCGCGCGCGCGTTCGACGCGCGCACCGATGCTGCGCTCGGCGTGGTCGGGCAGGGCAGCCGCCTGTTCGTGCGCAGTGCCGAACACGACGGCCGAATTCGCGTCGAGTGGGGCACGCGCGCGGATCAGCAGTGCGTGATCGATTACGCGGTGCCGGCTGCGCAGCGTTCGGGAAGTGGCTACGTGACGCTGGAGGGCATCTGCCGCGCGGCGACGGTGATGCCGAGGGCGGCCGTACCGTCGACCGGCGGTATCGAGGAGCGCTAACCCAATGCACGGCTCGGCCTTTCGTTTCGCTTCCGTTATCCGCGCGTTGCCGCGCCGCCGTTTGCATGGGCGGCCCGGCGCCGGTCGCATCGTGCGCGCGGCGGTGCTGGCCTGCGTCGCGAGTATCGGCACGGTCCGGTGCGACGCGGCGTTGTCCGTGATCGGCACCCGCTTCGTTTATCCGGGCGATGCGCGCGCACTGACGATCTTCGCGCGCAACAGCGGGGACGCCCCCATTCTCGTCCAGGCCTGGCTCGACGATGGCGATGCGAACGCCGACCCAAGCCGCTTGCGTGTGCCGTTCGTCGTCGCGCCGCCGCTCGCCCGGCTCGATCCGGGGCAGCCGCTGTCGATCCGTGTGCAGTCCATCGGCGGCAGTCTCGCCGCGGACCGCGAGTCCTGTTTCTGGATCAACCTGCTCGAAGTACCGCCGGCCGCGCCGGCGGGCGACCACGCGCTGCGCCTCGCGTACCGGCTCCGGATGAAGCTGCTGGTTCGGCCGCCCGGTCTCGACGGCGATCCGGACGACGCACCGAACCGTCTCGCATGGACGCACGCCGGCACGAAGGCGGCAGCGTCGATCGTCGCGCTCAATCCCACGCCGTACTACGTGACGCTGACGCGCGTGTTGCTGAACGGCGAGCGTGCGGTGCCGGCGAACACGGCGACGGATATCGCGCCGTTCGGCCGGGTCGAGATCCCGATCGGCACGCAGGCCGGCGCGGGGCCGGGCGAGATCGTGTTCGACGCCGTCGACGACAGCGGTGCAACGCATCAATACCGGGTGCGGCTCGCGCCGCCGTGACCGACGGCGCGTGAAGGCTTGTAGTACCCGTCCTGCCGCGGGCATCGGCAGGGATTCGACCACAACAAGGAAAAACGAAAGTGAACAAGACCTATTCTTTGATATGGAACGACGCGCAAGGCGCCTGGCAGGTCGCCTGCGAACGAGTACGCAGGCGAGGCAAGTCCTCGACGCGCGCACGTGTCGTCGCGATGGTGGCACTGCTCGCCGGCGGCGCGGCGACGTCTGCGAATGCGCTGCCGACAGGCGAGAAGATCATCTCGGGGAAAGGCGACATTCACCGTTACGACAACGGGCAGCAGATGTCGGTCAACCAGCATAGCGACAAGCTGGTGACGGACTGGCAAACGTTCAACATCGACAAGGGGGAGCGTGTCACGTTCAACCAGCCGTCCGCGGCGTCGATCGCGCTGAACCGGGTCGTCGGCCAGGACGGCAGCGCAATCTACGGCAATCTCGATGCGAACGGCCGCGTGTTCCTCGTCAACCCGAACGGCATCCTGTTCGGCAAGAACGCGCAGATCAATGTCGGCGGGCTGGTGGCGACGACCCTGGATATCAGGAACGAAGACTTCGACGCGGGCCGCTACCGGTTTTCCGGCCAGTCGCCGAGCGAAGTGCAGAACTTCGGCAATCTCGTGGCGGCCGACGGCGGCGCGATCGCGCTGCTTGGCGCGAAAGTCGTCAACAAGGGGATCGTCCAGGCCCAGATGGGCACCGTCGCGCTGGGTGCGGGCAGCGACGCCACGCTGAACTTCGACGGCAGCAAGCTGCTCAGCGTCCAGATCGACCAGGGGATCGTCAACGCGCTGGTCAGCAACGAGCAGTTGCTGAGGGCCGACGGCGGGCAGGTGCTGATGAGCGCGAAGACCGCCGATACGCTGCTGCGCACGGTCGTCAACAACCAGGGCGTCATCGAGGCGCGCACGCTCAGGAATGCAGCGGGCCGGATCTCGCTGGACGGTCACGATGCCGGCACCGTCAACGTCGCGGGCGTGCTCAACGCGAGCGCGACGACGCCGGGCAACGGCGGCATGGTCGAAACCCGCGGCGCCGACGTGAAGGTGGCACTCGGCGCGATGGTCGACACGCGCGCGACCAACGGGCGTGTCGGCACCTGGCGCATCGCGTCGTCCGACGTGTCGGTCAAAGCGGGCGCGAACCAGCCTGGCACGATCGTCGCCGACACGCTGTCGCGCAATCTCGCGACCACCGATGTCGAACTGGTCGCCGAGCGCGGACAACTTTCGGTCGACGGGCCGGTGACGTGGGCCAGCGGCAACCGATTGACGCTGGCCAGCCGGCAGGGCGACGTGTCGGTCAACGGCGCGCTGCGCGCGACGGGCGCGAATGCGCGGTTGGCCATCGACGCGAAGCAGAACGTGCGGATCGCGGCTCCGATCGCGCTGACCGGCGCGAACGCGCTGCTGACACTCGACTACGGTGTCGCGCACTCGCTCTCCGGCGGCGCGGCCGTGACGCTGTCGGGGGCCGGCGCCGGTTTCGAATCGAACGGCTATCGCTATACCGTGGTCCAGAATCTGCAGCAGTTGCAGGCTGTCGATGCGAATCTCGACGGGCTGTACGTGCTTGGCAACGACATCGCCGGTTCCTATTACTACGGCACCGCGTTCAAGACGATCGGTTCGGGCGCGTCGTTCGCTGGCGTATTCGACGGGCTCGGCAACACGATCAGCAACCTCACCATCGCGAGCAGCAATGCGTATGCCGGGCTGTTCGGCCGCAACACCGGCACGCTCGCCAACCTCAACCTGAAGTCGTTGCGTGTCAGCGCTGCGTCGGGCGTCGGTCCGGTGGCCATCGGCGGGCTGGTAGGCGAAAACGCCGGCAAGATCTCGAACGTGACCGCGACGGGTATGCAGGTGAGTGCCGGCGCCAGCCGCAACAATGCGCTGGGCGGTATGGTCGGCATCAATAGCGGCGAGATTTCCCGGACGTCGTATTCGGGATCGGTAACGGGCAACAGCATGTCGGACGCCGTCGGCGGCCTGGTCGGCGAGAACCGCCTGGATCAGCTTGCCGGCATCGTGTCCGACAGCGAGTCCAACGCGACCGTATCCGGCGGCGCATCGAACCGCGCGTCGATCGGCGGTCTCGTCGGCGTGAACCGGGGCGGTGAAATTCTGCGCTCGACGAGTCGCGGCACCACATCCGGCACCACATCCGGCTACAACCTCGCCGGCGTGAACGTCGGCGGGCTCGTGGGTGCGAACCTGCTCGGCAAGATCGTCGACGGATCGGCGCTGGGGCGCGTGACGGGCGGCTCGAGCGGCACGGCAGGCGGGTTCGTCGGAAACAATACCGGCACGATCACCGGTTCGAGTGCGAGCGGTGTCGTGGATGGCCGATACGCGCAGGCAATCGGCGGCTTCGTCGGGCTGAACCAGGGCAACGTGGCCGACAGCAAGGCGCTGGGCACCGTCTCGAGCTCATCGACAGGTTCGACGGGCGGTTTCGTCGGCATCAATCTCGGCGACAACGCGTTCATCGACATGGCGGAAGCGCATGGTGCGGTAACGGGTGGTCAGGGCGCCAATGGCGGTTTCGTCGGCAGTCATCTCGGCGGCCGGATTGCTCACGCGGTCGCACGCGGCAAGACGACGGGCGGCAGTTACAGCAAGACGGGCGGCTTCGTCGGCAGCAACGAGGCGGAATTGGCCAACGTCGACGCGAGCGGCGACGTGTCGGCCGGTGCCGGCGCGTCGGTGGGCGGGTTCGCCGGCGCGAACACGCGGTTCGGCAAGATCGAGGCCGCGTCGGCAACCGGCAACGTGACGGGCGGCTCGTCGAGCACGGTGGGCGGGTTCGCAGGCGAAAACCTCGGCACGATGCGCGACGTATCGGCGTCGGGGACGGTCGGCGCCGGCTACTACGGTGCGACGCTCGGCGGCCTGGTCGGTGTGAACGCGGGGCTCGTCGAGCGCGCTGCCGCAAGCGGGCGGGTCAACGGCTCGTCGAGCCAGACCTTCGGCGGCCTCGTTGGCATCAACCGGGGCATCTTCCGCAACAGCGTCACGTCCGGCGAGGCTGCGCTGCAGAAGATTGCCGGTCTCAATCTCGGTGTGATCGAGTAATGCAGCAGGCGGCGGGCGAGCATGGCCGGCGCCCGCCGCCGATTCAACGGGAGGGCAGCATGAAGACGATTCGACGGCGCCGGCTCGGGCGAGTCGGCCGGGTGATGCGTCGCCTGGCGACGGCGGGATACATCCTCGCATTCGGCACGCACGCAATGGCGCAAGGCGGCAGTGGTGCGTCCGCGCTGGATTGCACGTTCAGCAACCCCGAAGCGTCGTCCTGGCGCATGATTACGCCGTTGACGAGCACGACGCCGGTCGGCGCGATCCTGTATCAACGCACTGTTTCGCTGATGGTCTCGTTCACGTACGGCAACGCGGCGACCGAGCACGAACTGGTGAGTGCCGCACACTGGATGCCGGGCAGCATCGTCGCCGACGGTGTTGCGCAGACGAACGTGAACGGGATCGGCTTCAAGTGGGCCGGCGTGTCAGACGACAGCAACGAGCGCACGCTGCAGCAAGGTGCACTGCCGGTGGTAACCGCAAAGACCGCACTCGTTCGATCGGGAGGAACCGGCAACGATATACGGATGGCGCGCTTCCGGCAGTTTCTGGTGCTCGACAAGCCTGTCTCGCAGCTGCCGCAGGGCAAGCTGATCATCAAGAGCCTGCCGGGCAATCCGACCGTCGCGATTTATGCGATCGACTTTCCGAAAGGCGTCGCGTCGATCGGCAGCACGGTGACGGTGCCGGAGCAGACGACGCCGCCCAACCTGTGCAAGCAAGTGAAGACCTTTGTCGGCGTGGGCAACGTCTGCATCGGCAGCGAGTGCGAGATCCATGTGCCGAACCGGTGCGAGATTCAGTCGAACATGATCGTGCCGGTGGCGCTCGGCAACTTCGCGATCAGCAATTTTCCCAGCGTGAACGCGATGTCGAAGCCGGTCAGCTTCGATATCGCGCTCAGCCAGTGCGCGGCAGCGGCAAAGCCGTCGATCAGCTTCCGCGACAAGGCCGCGCAGCCGAATCCGGACAAGACGCTGTTGCAACTGAGCGCGCCGGCCGGGCAGACGATCGCGCGCGGGTTCAACATCGTGATGACGAATGCGCTGACGGGCGAGCGGATTGCGTACGGCGAGCCGGGCGCGGCCACGAACTATCCGATGCGCCGTACCGGCGACATGGCCGTGATGCCGTTGCGCGCGCAGTACATCCGTACCGGTGCGGATGCCGAGCTGCAGCCCGGCTATGCCGGCGGCGGCGCGGAATTTTCGTTTACGTTTCCGTGAAGTCGACGCGCGGTTCGGCGATCAGGCCGGCGCCGGCCCGGCGTCATCACGAAACCCGCTGAGCAAAGCACCATTTGTTGGTTCGGATTCGCCGCACGCGCTGATACGTTAGCGGCTTCGCGACACCACACTTCGTCGCGATGTTCCTCGAACCGGCCGCCGCGCGATCCGCGGCGGCCTTCATGACAAATCAGGTCGTGCTCGTGAAAATCCACACTCTCGCTACGTGGCTCGTCGGGGCTGCGCTCGTTACCGCAGGCACGGTCGCGCATGCGGACCGTCTCGACGACATCAAGAAGGCCGGCGTGCTGCGCGTCGCGACGTTCGACAGCAACCCGCCGTTCGGTTATGTCGATGCGAAGAACAACCACATCGTCGGCCTCGACGTCGATTATGCGAAGGCACTCGCCGACAAGCTCGGCGTAAAGCTGCAACTCCAGCCGACCAACCCCGCGAACCGCATTCCGTTCCTGACGTCCGGCAAGGTCGATCTCGTGCTTGCGAACTTCACGATCACCGACGAGCGCGCGAAGCAGGTCGACTTCAGCATTCCGTATTTCTCGTCGGGCCAGCAGTTTCTCGCGAAGAAGGGCGTGCTGAAATCGGCCGACCAGTTGAACGGCCTGCGCGTCGGCGCGGACAAGGGCACGACGAACGAGATCACGCTGCGCGAGAAATTCCCGAAGGCGACGATCGTCGCGTACGACGACACGCCGTTCGCGTTCGCCGCGCTGCGCGCCGGCAACGTGCAGGCGATCACGCAGGACGGCCCGAAGCTGATCGGCCTGCTCGCGAACGTGCCCGACAAGCAGAACTACGAGATCCCGGCCTTCACGATCTCGAACGACTACATGGGGGTCGGCGTGCCGAAGGGCGAGACACGCCTGCTCGGCTTCGTCAACGACACGCTGAAGGGGCTCGAGGCGAACGGTCGCGCCACGCAGATCTACGACGCATGGTTCGGGCCGACGACGAAGACGCCGCTCACGCGCATCTTCCGCATCGGCGACAAGACCTGAGCCGCGTCGCACGCGCGCCGCGATTTGCCGGAACATCGGGATCGCGGCGCTTTCCGTTTTGTTCCGATCGCGTGCTTAGCGCACGTCCCTCAGCATGCTCGGGTTGGCTCCCAAATATCTGTCCTGGCTCTGGCAGGGTTTCCTGCTGACACTCGGCCTCGCGGCCGCGTCGGCCGTCGCCGCGACCGCCGGCGGGCTGCTGCTCGCGGTCATGCGGCATGCGCGCGGCAGGGTGCTGCGCACGGCGGCCGCCGCATACGTCGTCGCGTTCCGCAACACGCCGCTGCTCGTGCAGTTGCTGTTCTGGTATTTCGGCGTCGCGTCGTTGCTGCCCGACACGTGGATCGCGTGGCTGAACGCGCGCCATGAAGTGAGCGCGGGCCCGCTCACGCTCGCATGGCCATCGTTCGAATTCGTCGCGGGCTGGGTCGGGCTGAGCGCATACACGGCCGCGTTCGTCGCCGAGGAGTGCGAAGCCGGCCTGCGCGGCGTGCGCCGCGCGCAGCATGACGCGGCAGCCGCGCTCGGCCTCACGCCGATGCAGTCGCTGCGCTACGTGGTATTGCCGCAGGCCGTGCGCATCGCGCTGCCGCCGCTGTTCGGCCAATACATGAATCTCGTGAAGAACTCGTCGCTCGCGATGGCGATCGGCGTCGCCGAGCTGTCGTATGCGTCGCGGCAGGTCGAGACGGAAACGTTCAAGACCTTCGCCGCGTTTGGCGTCGCGACCGTGCTCTACGTCGCTGCAGTGGCCGCGATCGAGGCCGGTGCGTACGCGGCCACGCAATGGCGCGACCGGCTCGGGGCGGGGCGTTGACGATGGAATTTTCGCTGCTGCTCGCCAACCTGCCGTATCTGCTCGTCGGCGCGTTCCCGGAAGGCCCGCTCGGCGGCGCCGCGCTGTCGCTGGTGCTTGCGATCGCGTCGGCCGTTGCGTCGGCGGGGTTGGGGGTGGCGCTCGGCGTCGCGATGGCGCTTGCGCGTGGCCCCGTGCGCCTGCTGCTGCTCGCGTTCATCGGGTTCTTCCGTGCCATTCCGGTGCTGATGCTGATCTTCTGGACGTACTTCCTGGTGCCCGTGCTGCTGCACATGGATGTGCCGGGGCTCGCGACGGTCGTCTGCGCGCTCGCGCTCGTCGGCGGCGCGTATCTCGCGCATGCGGTGCACGCGGGCATCGTCGCCGCCGGTGACGGGCAATGGCAGGCCGGGCTGTCGCTCGGGCTCACGCGCTGGCAGACGGTACGCCATGTGCTGCTGCCGCAGGCGATCCGGATCATGACGCCGTCGTTCGTCAACCAGTGGGTCGCGCTCGTGAAGGACACGTCGCTCGCGTATATCGTCGGCGTGCCGGAACTTTCGTTCGTCGCGACGCAGGTGAACAACCGGCTGATGGTGTATCCGGCGCCGATCTTCCTGTTCGTCGCGGCGATCTATCTGGTGCTGTGCACGTCGATCGACGGCGCGGCACGCTGGCTATTGTCGCGCGGCTTGCGTGCGGAGCGCGTCGAGCGGGCGACGACCGGACGCACGGAGCCCGCGCGGTGAGCGTGCGCAGCGGCCGTGGTGAACGGCCGGTGACGAAACCTCAGTGAATATCCACCGCGGACAGCACTCCGGGCAGGTCGGGCCCGGCGTGCGGTACGGACAAGAACGGTAGATGGCCGGCCGCCGGCGCCGCAGCGTCGGGCGCGACGGCGGCCGGCACGCGCATCACGACGCCGAATAGTGCGTGTTGAAGACCGCGCGCAGCGTCGACGAGTCGGTCGCGAAGTCGCCCCACAGCGGGCCGTCGTTTTGCGCGAACGCGAACGGCGAAGTCTTGATCGACGCGAGGCGGAAGCGCCATTGCGCGGCTTCCTGACGGAACGCGGTGCGCTGCATGTCGGACAGCCCCGTCTGCGCGTTCGCGAGCGCGACGAGCGGATCGACCGGATCGTTCGCGACGCGCACCTCGAAGTGCAGGTGCGGGCCGGTGGCCGCGCCGGTCATGCCGACCGAGCCGATGCGCTGGCCTTGCTTCACGGTTTCGCCCGTCTTCAGCCCGCGCGCATATGCGGACAGATGGGCGTAGTAGGTCGAATAGCCGTCCGCGTGATCGACGATCACGTAGCGGCCGTAGCCGTCCGGATCGGTGCCGACGAACGACACGACGCCATCGGCCGCCGCGTTGACGGGCGTGCCGGACGGCGCGGCGAGATCGACGCCCGTATGGAACGCCATCGCCTGCGACAGCGGGTGCACGCGTTCGCCGAAGAACGAGCTGATGCGCGTCCACTTGACGGGCATCGTGAACGCGGCCGCCTCGAGCGGCGCGCCGTCGAGCGTGTAGTACGCGCCGTGGTCGGCGCCCGGTGCGCGGAACCAGATCGCACCGAACGTGCGGCCCGCGACGCGCAGCTCGAGCGCGGTGAGGTGCGGCGTGCCGTTGTTCGTGTCGTACGCGATGCGGTAGTAGTCGCCGCGCTGCGCGCTGGCGCGCATCGCGACCTTGCCGGTGACGAGATCGCCGAGCTGGATGCGCACCTCGGGCGGCACGTCGAGACGGTTCAGCGTATCGGACAGCGTGAGCTCGATGTCGCCGGCGCGCGTCCCGTGCCGGGTTTCGGGCGCCGCGAACTGGAACAGGCTCGCATAGCCGAGCATGTCGTTGCGGTGCGCGCTGAGCGGCGCGAACAGGCCCGGCTGCGGGCTGCGGTCGCCGTGTTCGTCGAGTTCGCTGCGCTCGCCCAGCGTGCGCGCGAGCTCACTCGTCACGAAATGCTGCGCGGTGGGAAACGGCGTGTCGGACAGCACGCGCTGCGGCAGCGCGGCCGTGCCCGAATCGACGGCGCCCGGCAGTTGCGAGACGGCGGGCAACGCGGCGGCGAGACCGAAGGCGGCGAGGGCGCCGAGCACGGCGGCCGGCACGAGCGCGCGCACGAGGCGCTGCGCGCGCCCGGGCGCGAAAGCATCAGGAATTGCGGCAGGCTTGACCAAAAGTGTCCACATCCAGGAAAACGGTTCAAAGAGGTGTGGGCAGGAGCCATCGGCGGCACATCCGTCGGGTGACGACGGGGGCGCGCGACGGGCGTGCAACAAAACAGGCCCCGCCAGGGGCCTGTGTCGTTTCCGTTCGACCCAACTCGCGGGGGTGCCCGCTTCGAACGGCGGCGTGAGCTTTCCGGGTCGAACCCGGATTATCACGAAGACGCTAAAGAAAGATGACAGCGTCAGTCTACCGATGTTCCGCGAAATGTTAAAAATTTTAAAGAGGGTCAGCGTATTCGTTTCGCACTGCGGTAAATCGGGTTAAATCAGCATTTATTGCGCGGCTTTTCGTCAGGCAGGCAATTTTTGCGCGCGCACGCGCAGTGCGCCGGAGGTCCTGACCGCGTCGAAACCGGCGTCGAGCATCGCCTCCGCGTCGTTCCACAGATTGCCGCGCAGGCGGTTGGTCCAGATCATCGACGCGAACACGCCTTCGAGCAGCGACACGAGATGGACAGCCGCCAGGTGCACGTCGAGATCGGCGGCGATTTCGCCGGCCGCGATCGCACGGCGCAGCAACGCTTTCGTGATGCGCAGCATCTGCAGCTCGAGCAGCATGCGGCGCCGCTGCAGCGCGCCGTTCTCCTCGCTCTGCTCGCACTTCGTATAGAGGATCACCAGCACGCGCTGCATCGAGCCCGGCTCCCCGCATTGCTGCAGGTAGTGCGACGCCGCGCGGCGCAGCGTCGCGAACGCGGGCAGGCTGTCGACCGCGTCGAAGCCTTCCGAGGTTCGCGCGAACGCGCGGTCGCACAGCGCGAGACACACTTCCATCTTGTTGCGGTAGTGGCCGTAGACGGCGCCCCGCGACATCCCGGCGGCCTCGGCGAGGTCCGCCATCGCGGTTTGCGCGACGCCTTTTTCGAGCAGGACGAGCTCGGCGGCGTCGAGGATCCGGTGCTTGATGGCGAGCGATTCTTCCCGGGTCTTGCGGGCCATGGCGTGAATTTCCTTACAGTTCGCTGTCGTTTTATTGAGACAGTGTGGCGGTTGCAGGGCAACCGGATGTATTTAATCAGTCGTGACTGATTATAATCGGCCACCCTGAGCCGCCGCATTGTATCGGCGGCGAACGTTTCCGAGGTCACACATGAATAACAAACGCTCCCTCGCGCGCCGCCTCCGGCTGGCGCCCGTCGCGCTCGCGGCCATGCTGGCCGTGGCCGGATGCGGAAAGGGCGACAAGGACAAGGCGCCGGAGGCGATTCAGAACGCGACGGTCGTGACGGTGCGTCCGACGGCCGTGCCGATGACCGTCGAATTGCCGGGCCGGCTCGACGCGTATCGGCAAGCGCAGGTGCGCGCACGGGTCGCGGGCATCGTCACCGCGCGGACTTACGAGGAAGGCCAGGAAGTGAAGCAGGGCGCGGTGCTGTTCCGCATCGATCCCGCGCCGCTGAAGGCCGCGCGCGATGCCGCGCAGGGTGCGCTCGCGAAGGCGCAGGCCGCCGCGCTCGCGGCGAGCGACAAGCGCCGCCGTTACGACGACCTGGTGCGCGACCGCGCGGTCAGCGAGCGCGATCACACCGAGGCTCTCGCCGACGACACGAGGGCTAAGGCCGACGTCGCGTCCGCGAAGGCCGAGCTCGCGCGCGCGCAGCTGCAGCTCGACTATGCGACCGTCACCGCGCCGATTGCGGGCCGCGCACGACGCGCGCTCGTCACCGAGGGCGCGCTCGTCGGCCAGGACCAGGCAACGCCGCTCACGACCGTCGAGCAGCTCGATCCGATCTACGTGAATTTCTCGCAGCCGGCGGCCGACGTCGACGCATTGCGTCGCGCGGTGAAGAGCGGACACGCGACGGGGATCGCGCAGCACGACGTCACGGTGACGCTGCGGCGCGCCGACGGCACCGCCTATCCGCTGAAGGGCAAGCTGCTGTTCAGCGATCTCGCGGTCGATCCGACCACCGACACCGTCGCGATGCGCGCGCTGTTCCCCAACCCCGAGCGCGAGCTGCTGCCCGGCGCGTATGTGCGGATCGCGCTGGATGCGGCCGTCGACCAGCGGGCGATCCTCGTGCCGCGCGATGCGCTGCTGCGCACGGCCGAGCGCACGTCGGTGCGCGTGGTCGGCACGAACGGCAAGGTGAAGGACGTCGAGGTCGTCGCCGACCAGATGAGCGGACGCGACTGGCGCATCACGCGCGGCCTGTCGGGCGGCGAGCGCGTGATCGTCGACAACGCCGCGCAGTTCGCGCCCGATACCGCCGTCAAGCCCGTCGAGCAGGCATCGCCGACGAAGGCCGCGTCAGCCGCGGCCGCCCGTCAAACCTGACCGGTTCAATAGACCAACATGGCACGTTTCTTCATCGATCGCCCCGTCTTCGCGTGGGTGATCGCACTCTTCATCATGCTCGGCGGCGCGTTCGCGATCCGCGCGCTGCCCGTCGCGCAATATCCGGACATCGCGCCGCCCGTCGTCAGCATCTATGCGACGTATCCGGGCGCGTCCGCGCAGGTCGTCGAGGAATCGGTGACCGCGCTGATCGAGCGCGAAATGAACGGCGCGCCGGGGCTGCTGTATACGTCCGCGACGAGCAGCGCCGGGGCCGCGTCGCTGTACCTGACGTTCAAGCAGGGCGTCAACGCCGATCTCGCGGCCGTCGAAGTGCAGAACCGGCTGAAGACGGTCGAGGCGCGGCTGCCCGAACCGGTGCGGCGCGACGGCATCCAGGTCGAGAAGGCCGCGGACAACATCCAGCTCGTCGTGTCGCTGACGTCGGACGACGGCCGGATGACCGCCGTGCAGCTCGGCGAATACGCGTCGGCGAACGTCGTGCAGGCGCTGCGCCGCGTCGACGGCGTCGGCAAGGTGCAGTTCTGGGGCGCCGAATATGCGATGCGGATCTGGCCCGACCCGGTGAAGCTGGCCGGTCACGGCCTCACGGCGTCGGACATCGCGTCGGCCGTGCGCGCGCACAACGCGCGCGTGACGGTGGGCGACATCGGCCGCAGCGCGGTGCCGGACAGCGCGCCGATCGCGGCGACCGTGTTCGCCGATGCACCGCTGAAGACGCCGGCCGATTTCGGCGCGATCGCGCTGCGCACGCAGCCGGACGGCTCCGCGCTCCACCTGCGCGACGTCGCGCGTATCGAGTTCGGCGGCAACGACTACAACTATCCGTCGTACGTGAACGGCAAGGTCGCGACCGGCATGGGCATCAAGCTCGCGCCGGGCTCGAACGCGGTGGCGACCGAGAAGCGCGTGCGCGCGACGATGGACGAGCTGTCCGCGTATTTCCCGCCGGGCGTGAAGTACCAGATCCCGTACGAGACGTCGTCGTTCGTGCGCGTGTCGATGAACAAGGTCGTCACGACGCTGATCGAGGCCGGCGTGCTGGTGTTCCTCGTGATGTTCCTGTTCATGCAGAACCTGCGCGCGACGCTGATCCCGACGCTCGTCGTGCCGGTCGCGCTCGCGGGCACGTTCGGCGTGATGTACGCGGCCGGCTTCTCGATCAACGTGCTGACGATGTTCGGGATGGTGCTCGCGATCGGCATCCTCGTCGACGATGCGATCGTCGTCGTCGAGAACGTCGAGCGGCTGATGGTCGAGGAGGGGCTCGCGCCCTACGACGCGACCGTCAAGGCGATGCGGCAGATCAGCGGCGCGATCGTCGGGATCACCGTGGTGCTGACGTCGGTATTCGTGCCGATGGCGTTCTTCGGCGGCGCGGTGGGCAACATCTATCGGCAGTTCGCGCTGTCGCTCGCGGTGTCGATCGGCTTCTCGGCGTTTCTCGCGCTGTCGCTCACGCCCGCGCTGTGCGCGACGCTGCTCAAGCCGGTGTCCGGCGACCATCACGAGAAGCGCGGCTTCTTCGGCTGGTTCAACGGCTTCGTCGCGCGCTCGACGCAGCGATATGCGACGCGCGTCGGCGCGATGCTGAAGAAGCCGCTGCGCTGGCTGGTCGTGTACGGCGCGCTGACCGCGGCCGCGGCGCTGATGCTCACGCAATTGCCGAGCGCGTTCCTGCCCGACGAGGACCAGGGCAACTTCATGGTGATGGTGATCCGGCCGCAGGGCACGCCGCTCGCGGAAACGATGCAGAGCGTGCGCGAGGTCGAATCGTATATTCGCCGCGACGAGCCGGCCGCATACACGTTCGCACTCGGCGGCTTCAACCTGTACGGCGAAGGGCCGAACGGCGGGATGATCTTCGTCACGCTGAAGAACTGGAAGGAGCGCAAGGCCGGGCGCGATCACGTGCAGGCGATCGTCGCGCGCATCAACGAGCGCTTCGCGGGCACGGCGAACACCACGGTGTTCGCGATGAACTCGCCGGCGCTGCCCGATCTCGGCTCGACGAGCGGCTTCGACTTCCGGCTGCAGAACCGCGGCGGGCTCGACTACGCCGCGTTCAGCGCCGCGCGCGAGCAACTGCTCGCGGCGGGCGGCAAGGATCCGGCGCTCACCGACGTGATGTTCGCCGGCACGCAGGACGCGCCGCAGCTGAAGCTCGACATCGATCGCGCGAAGGCGTCGGCGCTCGGCGTGTCGATGGACGAGATCAACACGACGCTCGCGGTGATGTTCGGCTCCGACTATATCGGCGACTTCATGCACGGCACGCAGGTGCGTCGCGTGATCGTGCAGGCCGACGGGCTGCACCGGCTCGATCCGGCCGACGTGCAGAAGCTGCGCGTGCGCAACGCGGGCGGCGAGATGGTGCCGCTCGCGGCGTTCGCGACGCTGCACTGGACGCTCGGGCCGCCGCAGCTCACGCGCTACAACGGTTATCCGTCGTTCACGATCAACGGGGCGGCCGCGCCCGGCCACAGCAGCGGCGAAGCGATGGCTGCGATCGAACGGATCGCCGCGAAGCTGCCGGCCGGCATCGGCCACGCGTGGTCGGGGCAGTCGTTCGAGGAGCGGTTGTCGGGCGCGCAGGCGCCGATGCTGTTCGCGCTGTCGGTGCTCGTCGTGTTCCTCGCGCTCGCGGCGCTGTACGAGAGCTGGTCGATCCCGTTCGCGGTGATGCTGGTCGTCCCGCTCGGCGTGATCGGCGCGGTGCTCGGCGTCACGCTGCGCGCGATGCCGAACGACATTTATTTCAAGGTGGGGCTGATCGCGACGATCGGGTTGTCCGCGAAGAACGCGATCCTGATCGTCGAGGTCGCGAAGGATCTGGTCGCGCAGCGCATGTCGCTCGTCGACGCCGCGCTCGAGGCCGCACGCCTGCGGCTGCGGCCGATCGTGATGACGTCGCTCGCGTTCGGCGTCGGCGTGCTGCCGCTCGCGTTCGCGTCGGGCGCCGCGTCCGGCGCGCAGATGGCGATCGGCACCGGCGTGCTCGGCGGCATGATCACGGCGACGGTGCTCGCGGTGTTCCTCGTCCCGCTGTTTTTCGTGATCGTCGGCCGCCTGTTCGACGTCGGCCCGCGCCGGCGCGGCGGCGCGCAGCCGGCGACGATGGAGGGTTCGCAGTGATGTTTGCATTGAATGCATGGGCCGCACCGAGGCTTCAGCTCGCGTTGGCCGCGGCGCTCGCGCTCGCGGGCTGCTCGCTCGCGCCGCGTTACGAGCGGCCGGCGGCGCCGGTGCCGGCCAGCTATGCGACGGTCGATGGCGACACGCAGCAGGGCGTCGGCCCGGCTGCGGCGGCCGACGCCGCACTGCTCGACGACTGGCGCGCGTATTTCACCGATCCGGCGCTGCAGGCGTGGATCGATGCGGCGCTCGCCAACAATCGCGACCTGCGGATCGCGGCCGGCCGGCTCGACGAAGCGCGCGCGCTGTACGGCGTGCAGCGCGCGGACCTGATGCCGTCGGTCGACGCGAATCTCGGCTACGAACGCACGCGCCAGTACGACCCGGTCGTGCGCGAGAGCGCGGTGAGCGGGCTGTATCGCGCGGGTGTAGGCGTCAGTGCGTACGAGCTCGACCTGTTCGGCCGCGTGCGCAACCTGTCCGATGCGGCGCTCGCCGAGTATTTCGCGACGGCCGACGCGCAGCGCACGGTGCGCATCGGCGTGATTGCCGAAGTCGCGGGGGCGTACGTGTCGGAGCGATCGTTGCGCGAGCAACTGGCGCTGGCCCAGCGCACGCTCGACGCGCGCGAGCGCATCGCCGCGCTCACGCAGCGCCGCTACGCGGCCGGCACGAGCGACGCGATCGAACTGCGCTCGGCCGAGATGCTGGTCGCGTCCGCGCGCGCATCGCAGGCCGCGCTGCAGCGCGAGCATGCGCAATCGGTGCGCGCGCTGCAATTGCTCGCCGGCGATTTCGCGCGCAGCGTGCCCGCCGACGGCACCGCGCTCGACACGCTCGCGATCGCGCCGGTGGCGCCCGGCGCGCCGAGCGCGCTGCTCGAACGGCGGCCCGACATCCGGCAGGCCGAGTCGCGGCTCAAGGCCGCGAACGCGCAGATCGGCGCGGCGCGCGCGGCATTCTTCCCGCGCGTCGCGCTGACCACCGACTACGGCTCGGTCAGCGATGCGTTCTCGAGCCTGTTCGCGGCCGGAACGAGCGTGTGGACGTTCGCGCCGCGCATCACGCTGCCGATTTTCGCGGGCGGTCGCAATCGCGCGAATCTCGACGTCGCGAATGCGCGCAAGCACATCGCGGTCGCCGAGTACGAGAAGACCGTGCAGACCGCGTTCCGCGAAGTGGCCGATGCGTTCGCCGCGCGCGACTGGATCGATCGCCAGCTCGCCGCGCAGCAGGACGTCTACGCGGCCGACGGCGCGCGGCTGAAACTCGCGGAGCGCCGGTATGCGGGCGGCGTCGCGACGTATCTCGAACTGCTCGACGCGCAGCGCAGCACGTACGAGTCCGGGCATGAGCTGATCCGGCTCAAGGCGCTGCGGCTCGCGAATGCGATCGCGCTGTATCGCGCGCTCGGCGGCGGCTGGGCGCCGGCCACCGCTGGCGAAGCCGCCGCGTGATGTCTTGAGCGGGGCCGGCCAGGTGGCGGCGGCGCATCGCGATGCGTCGCCGCTGCCGCGGTCGGTGTCGTTGCTGTCGGGTTTCCGGCCATGATCGACGACACATGCATGCGCGCTTCGTCGACTCCGTTTTTCCTCCACGCAGTCGGGTTGTAGGGCCGCCTTCCACTCGACTCGCATCCCGGCGACCGATCGCGTCGCCGCCGGCCTCCGATCGTGCCGGACTTCCTCTTATTCCGACTCCATCCAGTGCCGCGGATGTCCTTTGGGCGCGCACGGCTTTACACGCCGCTTTAATCCTGGGTTGACGATTCGATTAATTCGCGCATTGCGAACAATAAGAGGCGACAAAGTGTCGCGGTAAAACGTTTGTGCGAATTTCGCAATCGTTTGCGCGAAAGTTTCGCGGCGTTGAATATTGCTCGTTAATTTCCTGTCAGTTGAAAATCATCGAATTCTTTCGTTGCGATCGGACAACGATGGCGGGATAGGGCAGAGTTTTGTCATTTCGTATCGGGTATCTCGAAAGTGCATGTCCAGCAAGGAGAAGCGTGGATCGCTCAAACCTGAAAGGGAAATGTCTTTAATTTTCAGTCGGTTCCGTAAAATAAAAAAGGACTGCGGAAGAAAATGCAAGGATTGAGAATTGGCGCGAAAGAGTGGGTTTTAAGGTGCATAAAACGAAGATTGTCATTGAGATTTGACAATGATTTACAAAATCCCTTCACTCTTATCTCGATAATGCCGCCTCGTGACGGACGGGAGCCAACCACACGCTGCCTTTTGTATCCGCCACGTCGTCCATTCCCTTTGCAATTCTCACGGAAAACGTCATGAAAAAATCCCTCCTGAGCGCGGTCGCACTCGCAGCCCTGTCCACCTCGGCCTTCGCAGCGGGCACCGGCACGATCAACTTCACGGGCGAGATCGTCGCGGGCGCATGCGGCATCGATTCGAACTCCGTCAACCAGACCGTGCAGCTCGGCAAGGTGCCGACCAACAAGTTCAAGCAAGCCGGCGACAAGTCGGACGCGGTGTCGTTCGACATCAAGCTGACCGACTGCGACACCAGCATCGCGCAGAACGCGTACTTCACGTTCACGGGCACGTCGAGCGCGGGCCAGCCGAAGCTGCTCGCGACGATCGGTTCGGCAACCAACGTCGGCATCCGCCTGCAGTCCGCATCGGGCGAATACCTCGACAACGGCGCCGAGCAGAAGGCGCCGACCCTGCTGCAAAACGGCACCAACATCGCGCGCTTCGCGGCGATGTACGAAGCCACGGCCGCCGGCGTGACGCCGGGTACGGCCGACGGCGTCGCGAACTTCACGGTCCGCTACCAGTAAGCGGCCGTATCGGAGAAGGGGTGTGCACACCCTTTCTCCGTCTTCCTTGCCTTCACGTCTCTACTTCCCCGGATTTCCGGTAGCGCCGCGTGCGAATCAGACATTCCTTCCTTTGCGTCTGCGTGCTGGTCGTCGTCAGCCCGAGCCATGCGACGGAATTCAATTCGTCGTTCCTCGACATCGACGGCACCAGCAATGTCGACCTGTCGCAGTTCTCGCAGCCCGACTTCACGCTGCCCGGCGAGTACATGCTCGACGTGCAGGTCAACGACCTGTTCTACGGGCTGCAGGCGATCCAGTTCATCGCGCTCGACGCTTCCGGCGCGGGCAAGCCGTGCCTGCCGCCGGAACTCGTCGCGCGGTTCGGGCTGAAGCCGTCGCTCGCGAAGGACCTGCCGCGCTTGCAGGGCGGACGTTGCGTCGATCTCGGCGCGATCGAGGGCGCGACCGTCCGTTACCTGAAGAGCGACGGACGGCTGAAGATCACGATTCCTCAGGCCGCGCTCGAATTCACCGATTCGACTTATTTGCCGCCGTCGAGCTGGTCCGACGGGATTGCGGGCGCGATGCTCGACTATCGCGTGATCGCGAACACGAACCGCAACTTCGGTTCGGACGGCGGACAGACGAATTCGATCCAGGCCTACGGAACGATCGGCGCGAACTGGGATGCATGGCGCTTGCGCGGCGACTACCAGGCGCAGTCGAACGTGGGCAACACGGCGTATGCGGACCGCACGTTCCGCTTCAGCCGGCTTTACGCGTTTCGCGCGCTGCCGTCGATCCAGTCGACGGTGACGTTCGGCGACGACTACCTGAGCTCGGACATTTTCGACACGTTCGCGCTGACGGGTGCGTCGATCCGCAGCGACGATCGGATGCTGCCGCCTTCGCTGCGCGGCTATGCGCCGCTGATCTCGGGCGTCGCGCGCACCAACGCGACCGTGACCGTGTCGCAGGCGGGACGCGTGCTGTACGTGACACGCGTTTCGCCGGGCGCGTTCGCGCTGCAGAACATCAACACGAGCGTGCAGGGCACGCTCGACGTCACGGTCGATGAGGAAGACGGCAGCGTGCAGCGCTTCCAGGTGACGACGGCCGCCGTGCCGTTCCTCGCGCGTACCGGACAACTGCGCTACAAGGCCGCCGTCGGCAAGCCGCGGCAGTTCGGCGGCGCCGGCATCACGCCGTTCTTCGGGTTTGGCGAGGCCGCGTACGGGCTGCCGTTCGACATCACGCTGTACGGCGGCTTCATCGCCGCGTCGGGCTATACGTCGATCGCACTGGGCGTCGGCCGCGATTTCGGCACGTTCGGCGCGGTATCGGCCGATGTCACGCATGCGCGTGCGCACCTGTGGTGGAACGGCGCGACGCGCAACGGCAACTCGTATCGCATCAATTATTCGAAGCACTTCGACGGGCTCGACGCGGACGTGCGCTTCTTCGGCTATCGCTTCTCCGAACGCGAGTACACCAACTTCGCGCAGTTCTCGGGCGACCCGACCGCATACGGCCTCGCCAACAGCAAGCAACGCTACTCGGCGACGATGTCCAAGCGCTTCGGCGACACGTCGACCTATTTCTCGTACGACCAGACGACTTACTGGGCGCGCGCGTCGGAGCAGCGCGTCGGCCTCACGCTCACGCGCGCGTTCTCGATCGGCGCATTGCGCAACCTGAACGTCAGCGTGTCGGCGTTCCGCACGCAAAGTGCGGGCGCGAGCGGCAACCAGTTCTCGGTGACCGCGACGCTGCCGATCGGCGGCCGCCACACCGTCACGTCGAACCTGACGACGGGCAGCGGCAGCACAAGCATGAACGCGGGCTACATCTACGACGATCCGGCCGGCCGCACGTACCAGATCAACGCGGGCGCGACCGACGGCCGCGCGTCGGCGAACGCGAGCTTCCGCCAGCGCACGTCGACCTACCAGCTGAGCGCGCAGGCGTCGACGCTCGCCAACGCGTATGCGGCCGCGTCGCTCGAAGTCGACGGCTCGCTCGTCGCGACGCAGTACGGCGTGTCGGCGCATGCGAACGGCAACGCGGGCGATACGCGGCTGCTGGTCTCGACCGACGGCGTGCCCGACGTGCCGCTGTCCGGCACGCTCACGCATACCGACTCGCGCGGCTACGCGGTGCTCGACGGGATCTCGCCGTACAACGTGTACGACGCGACCGTCAACGTCGAGAAGCTGCCGCTCGAGGTGCAGGTGTCGAACCCGATCCAGCGCATGGTGCTGACCGACGGCGCGATCGGCTTCGTGAAGTTCTCCGCCGCGCGCGGCAGCAATCTGTACCTGACGCTGACCGATGTGGCCGGCAAGCCGCTGCCGTTCGGCGCATCCGTGCAGGACGCGGCGAACGGCAAGGAGCTCGGCATCGTCGGCGAAGCCGGCGCCGCGTTCCTGACCCAGGTGCAGCCGAAATCCGCGCTGGTGGTGCGGGCAGGCGAACGCACGCTGTGCGCGATCAATGCATTGCCGAACCAGCTTCAACTCGAAGGCACGCCGATTCCGGTGACGTGCCAGCCGCCCGGCGAGTCGCATGCAGCGGCCGCACGGGTCGACCGATGATTTCACGGATCCCGCATGAACCCTGTTTTCTCTCTTTTCTTCCCGCGCCGCGCGGCGTGCATGCTGGCCGTGGCCAGCGCGCTGCTCGCCGGCGCCGCGCACGCGGCGATCGTGCCGGACCGCACGCGCGTGATCTTCAACGAAGGCGAACCGGCCGCGATCGTCACGATCACCAACAAGAGCACGACCTATCCGTATCTCGTGCAGTCGTGGCTCGAGGACACGCGCGGCAACAAGACCACGTCGCCGCTGATGGTCGTGCCGCCGCTGCAGCGCGTCGAGGCGAACGAGCGCAACGTGCTGCGCATCGCGAAGCTGCCCGGCGCCGCGCTGCCGGCCGATCGCGAATCGGTGTTCTATCTGAACATCCGCGAAGTGCCGCCGAAGACCGATACGCCGAACACGCTGCAAATCGCGCTGCATACGCAGATGAAGCTGTTCTACCGGCCGAAGGGCGTGCAGCCGGCGCGCGACGAGGACTGGACGCTGCCGATGACGCTGCGCGTCGACGCGGCCGCGCACCGGCTCGTGTTCGACAATCCGACGCCGTACCACGTGACGGTGGTCGACGTGACGGCGGGCGCGCAGAAGACGCCGGTGCCGATCGAGCCCGTGATGGTGGACCCGATGAGCACGGCCGACGTGCCGTTCAAGGCCGCGACGCCGTCGACGCTGTTCATCACGCATATCGACGATTACGGCGGCCAGGTGGCGGTCGAATATGCGTGTGATGCGGGCGCTTGCAAGAGCGTGAAGCGATGAGCGGCGCAGCGCGTGAACGGCACATGCCGGCGGCATGGTTGCGCTGGATCGTGCTCGCATTGTTCGTTGTGGCGGCACAGCCCGCGTGGGCGTTGCGGTGCCTGACCAACAGCGGCGCGACTTCGCTGACCGAGCCGATCGGCGGCGTGGCGTCGTATCCGACCGACGCGCCGGATGGCTACGTGATCTGGGTTTCTCCGGTGCGCACGACGACGGGGTATTGCTACAAGGATCTCGGTGACGCGGGCAGCCTGAGAGTCGTCGACAACATCTATTTC
>Ga0207678_10001405_pt1 | contig 22143 bp, 17 predicted proteins | sample KBSC63metaG_FD_184319 | JGI IMG/M metagenome (GOLD analysis project Ga0207678, IMG submission 184319) | Corn rhizosphere microbial communities from Kellogg Biological Station, Michigan, USA - KBS C6-3 metaG (SPAdes) (version 2) | ecosystem: Host-associated > Plants > Roots > Rhizosphere > Soil ... | reverse complement strand
GCCGCGCCGACCTCGGCCTCGTTGCCGTACATCGTGGCCGTGTCAACGTGCCGATAGTCCGACCGCAGCGCGGTGCGCACGGCGTCCACGCAGGTCTGACCCTTGATCTGCCAGGTCCCGAATCCGATGACCGGGATCTCGCCGCCGTTCGCGAAGTTCACTGTCTTGGTCACCCGTCGAGTCCTACCAGGTCGCACGACGCCGCACGCGTTCGTCGCGAAGGTGGTGCTGTCAAGCAGGTCCGACAGCTCGAGCCTGGCCCGCGTCAACGTGCCACGACGAGATTTGAGCCTGTCATCCGCGCGGGATCGGAGCTCGTCTCCCCACGGCCCGATGATCTCGCTGCGGTCCTGCTCATGCCCGACGAACCGACAAGTACCAATGGCAGGAGCGTAATGCGGTTGATGAGCTCCGGCGGCCCGTCCGGACGTAGTCCGCGTTATCGGGCCTTCCACGTACCATGTGTGTAGACGCGAGCCCGCTTCAGATCCTTCTGACTCTCGTCCGCCCAGTAGCGAGCTGCCTGAAGCACTCGCGGACGAGACGCCGGGACGTACCACCGCACTGCAGTCCACCGCACTGCAGCGCGGCACCAGCAACACTCGCTGGCGCGACTTCGCCGATCTCTCACCTGCTGACCAGCCGACACCCCGTGTCGGAGCCGAGTTGCAGGTGCTCTCAGCAGGGCGGGACGGTTTGGCTCATCCGCAAGCCCTCGGCGTACACGTAGGCGTCGCGGACGGGTTCGACCAGCCTGGCCCACCTCCGCTCCAGGCAGGCCACCGTGACCTTCGTACCGGCTGGCAGCGGCGTCCCCACCTGCTGTGACGAGGCCGACGGGCCGGCGCGCATCCGGTAGCCGTCGCCCGGCACCACGGTCGCCGCCACCCCGGCGGGGCCGAAGATGACCGGGACCGGGAGCCGCCCGTTCCCGACCACTGTGAACACCGCAAACGCCGCCAGCGCCGCGATCACCATGCCGACCAACAGGCCGATACGCCGCAGCCCCGACCGGCCCGTCCCAACCTGGGCGCCGGGGTCGGTCCGGGACCCCACCTCCGTCGGGTACGCACCCTGTCCACCCGCACCGTGTCCACCGGCGGGCCAGCTGTCGCCGTCCAACCGGATCGGCGCGGCGGACTCCGCGCGCTGCTGCGCGCGCAGCAGCAACCAGCGGGTGAGCCGGCGGCTGGACTTCAGCTGGGTCCTGGTTGCCGACGGGGAGCCGGGTACCGACTCGGTGACGACGGTGTCGGTGATCCCGACGACGAACGACCGGTGGCCGCTGCCGGCGTTGGGCGATCCGGCGGCCATCTGCCGCCACGCCTGTTCGATCTCGCGGCGCAGGAAGCGCTTGTTGCTCCACGGGTCGGCCAGCAGCAGTACCCGCTCCGCCGGCACCGTGTCGACGAGGCGCTGCAGCTCATAGCCGGTGCCGCGGTTGCGCCGCCGATAGCCGGACAGGTCGAGCACGACCAGATCGGCGCCGGACAGTAACGTGTCAAGCGCTTGCTGCCAGTACGTGCCGTGCACCAGCAGCGACCGCTCCGGGAAGGAGCCGAACCGATCGTAGACGGGGACCGACGAGCCGGCGATCGTGTCAATCCGACGCGGTCCGGGGGCCAACGGCTCCTGCGCCACACCGGCCAACGCGCCGCTGAGCTGTGGGCCGCTGCTGATGAAGGCCTTCCGCAACTCGCCGTTCCGGTGCCACCGCCGCAGCGTTGCCGGCGGCACCGCCGCCGCACCGCGCAGCAGCTGGACGTAGCCGAACTCGCGCCAGGCCCCGCGGACAAAGTTGCGTTCGCGCGCCTCGTTGGCGAACACCCGCAGGTACACGATGTCCATCGGAGCCAGGCCCACGACGTTGGTGTCCCGCCGGACGCGCTGCAACCGGCCGGCGCCCTGCCATGGCCATGGCCGGTCGAACCGCACTGTGACCGCAGGAATCTGATACGCCACCGGTCCGGTGGCGGCGGTGCTGGTCGGCGGCCACAGCGTGGCGAAGGCGGGATCCCGCAGCAGCGCGGCCACGGCCCGCTGGGCCCGCCAGCGGCGGGCGTTGACCACCGCCGCGACCGCGGACACGACGGCGAACAGCCCGACGAACCCGGGCAGCAGCGGCGAGCTGGGCCGCCGGGGGACGTGCCCGATCAGCCACCGCCGGGCGCCCGGCACCGGGATGATCTCCGGGGCCAGCCAGGCTATCAGGACCGCGGTCGCCGCGAGGCCGATAAGTCCATAGAGGACTGTGCCCAGCGCACGGCTCGGACCGAGGTTGTAGACCGCCCATTGTCCACCGACCGGCATAGCCCACTCCGCCTTCGCTGACACCCCCATGGAGTAGAGCGACGTCCCGGCCGCGTGATACACCGGACACCGTCCGCGGGATCAGCCGCTCAGCAGCTTGGACAGCCCGCGCAGCACCACCCCGTCGCCGTGCCCCTACGCAGCTCGCCCGGGTCGATGGCCAGCCGCATCGCCGGAAGCGTCGGTCTCCTCGGCGCGGTTCAAGCCGTTGCCGAACGCCTGCCACTTCCCATCAGGCTCGACATCGACCCATCGGTCACAACAACCTTTGGGTGCCGAGAACTGAGTCACCTGCCCCGACCAGCGCCTTCCCGACTGTCGACCTCGGCGCCATCGTCGCTGACAAGGGCAGCATGATCGTTCGTCGTGACCTTGAGACTCGCATACTTGATGCTCCGGCGTGTCGTAGGGTGCAACGAGGCCCAGCCGGGAGGGGATCCCGAGCGCGTAAGCGATTCGAGATTCAGCCGGTCGCAGGGATGGGCAGCGACTTGCCGCACCCATAGGCTGAGCAGACCTGATTCGTCGCCTTTGGAGACGTCGATGAGTCGACTTTGGCGGCTCGCCGCAATCGCCTGCGCTCTCGCGCTCGCCCTCTCCGGCTGCGGCAGCGCACCGAGCGAGCACGAAACGCCCGCCCCGTCAACGGCTGCGTCGACGGCTGCCGCGGAGGCACCGGTGCTCGACCCCGCCGTGGAGAAACGGTTGCTGACACACGCCGCCCAGCGGCTGGCCGATGCCGCAGATCGCCTCAATCCCCACGACGGCTATCCCCGCAGCACCAGCCCGGACGGGAGCTGGCAACTCGGCGACGCCGACAACTGGACCAGTGGCTTCTTCGCAGGCAGCCTGTGGTTGATGGACGAGCAGACCGGTGATCCGGTCTGGCGCACGCGGGCCGAACGCTGGACGGCCGGGCTGGAACTGCAAAAGACCCGCACGGACACCCACGACCTCGGCTTCGTGATCTTCGACAGCTTCGGCTGGCAGTACCAGCTCACCAACGACCCGCATGCCCGTGACGTGGCCGTCCAGGCGGCGCGCTCGTTAGCCACTCGCTTCAACCCGGCCGTCGGCGCGATCAAGAGCTGGGACGTTGACCCCAACGATCCCGAGACCCCGGGCTGGCGCTTCCCGGTGATCATCGACAACCTCATGAACCTGCAACTGCTGTTCTGGGCGGCAGGCCAACCGGGCGGCGACCCCGCGTTCGCGCAACTGGCGACGCGCCATGCCCTGACCTCGACGCGCGTACACCTTCGCCCCGATGGGAGCACCGCGCACGTAGCGCTGTTCGACCCCGTCACCGGGGCCTTCCAGCGCCAGGAGACGTGGCAGGGCCAGTCGGCGACCTCGACGTGGTCGCGCGGGCAGGCATGGGCGATCCACGGGTTCACCGACGCCTATCGCGAATCCATGCGTCCTGAGCTGCTCTATGCCGCCCAGCGTGCCGCGGATTGGTACCTGGCCCGGCTCCCATCCGATCGAGTTCCCTATTGGGACTTCGAAGCCCCGGACATCCCCCGCGCGCCGCGCGACGCCTCGGCCGCGGCCATCGCGGCCTCCGGGCTCGTCGAGCTGGGGCGGCTCACCGCCGAAGAACGCGGCGCAGGATATCGCCGCGCCGCGCAGGACATCCTCGCCTCGCTCGCGTCGAGTTACCTCACCATGGGCACACCCAATCAAGCCGTACTCGCGCACTCGGTCGGCTCCTTCCCGCAAGACAGCGAGGTCGACGTCGGACTTGTCTACGCCGACTACTACCTCCTCGAGGCCATCAGCCGACTACACCGGCAGTAGCGATCAATCGCTCGAAAATGCAGCGGCAGGTGCGCGCTGCCGCGAAGCCCGCTCAGCCAACGACTCGGTTGCTACCGCGTTCGGCGCGGTTCTGTTGATCAAGAGTTCGCGGCGTTGGCGGGTGCGGTAGGAGTCACCGGTGAGGGTGAGGACCTCGGCGTGGTGCACCAGCCGATCGATCATGGCAGCGGCGACGACGTCGCCGTCCTTGGCCCATGTCGCGCACTCCCAACGGAACTCAGGACCGATCGCCGCAGCCTGGCCGAGGAACCCCATCGGTTCCTCGGTGGGCACGCCGATCGTCAGTCGCTCTTGCGCGGATGGCCGACGAGCGTGGGAACCACGGTGCACGGCCGGTCGAGGCGCGCGAGCGCGCCACGAATGGCTCCAGCCTTGTCACGACTGCAGATCGGCCCCCACCCGCGACTTCTCGAAACGGAAGCTCGAGTAGCCGTCGGCTGCCTCTTGGTTGAGGCGTCTGCGGTACCTGAGCGCTCCTCCCGTGTAGATCATGAGGCGTGGCCGGTCATCCCTGTCCAGGTTCGTGTTGTGCCCGGTGAACCATGACTTGGACTTGCTCATGATCACCTTGTCGTTCATCGCAGCCACATGCTCGACCCACTCAAGCTCCGCTTCGCGCGTGGGCGCGACCCGGGTATAACCGTTCGCCAGCAGGAACTCAGCGAAGTCCGTCATCCATCCGACGATGTCCTCGATCCCCCGCGGAAAGTTCGCCGCGACGGAACCCGATTGCGGACCCACCAGAGTGAGCAGATTGGGGAAGCCCGTCGTCTGCACGCCAAGACACGTCTCCGGGCCGTCCTTCCACCTGTCCCGTAGGAGCAGGCCGTTCGATCCGGTGATGTTGATACGGTCGAACGGTCCCGTCACAGCGTCGAAACCGGTGGCGTAAACAATGATGTCGAATTCGAACTCTTCCTCCGTCGTGCGGATCCCGGTAGGCGTCACCGTCTCGACCGGGGTCTCGCCAAGGTCGACAAGTCGCACATTCGGGCGGTTATAGACCTCGTAGTAGCCGGTCTCCAACGGCACACGGCGTGCACCAAAACCGTGATCCTGCGGCACGAGCTTCTCCGCCAGAGCCGGATCGTCGACACGTTGCCTGATCTTGTTCGCCATGAATTCGGAGAGGGCGGCATTGGCCTCGGGATCCATCAAGGTGTCCTTGAAGTTGCCCAACCAGATGCCGAAGCCCGGGGAGTCGTACAGTTCTTCCCAGAAGGTCAGCCGCTCCTCCTCGGACACCTCGAACGTCTTCCGCGGATCCGGGCGGTGGATGAAGCCGGAGGGCGACTGGAAACAGCGCTCGAAGATGGCGTCGTAGTCGTCCTTGATTGCCGTCATCTCCGCCTGCGTGATAGGCGCGTTTCGCAGCGGTGCACACCAGTTCGGCCGCCGCTGGAGTACAGTGAGCTGCCCAACCCTGTCCGCGATGGCACAGATCACCTGAACACCGGTGGCGCCGGTGCCGACCACCGCCACCCGCTTGCCGTCCAAATCCACGCCCTCGGCAGGCCAGTCATAGGTGTGGAACGAGAGCCCCTCAAACGCGTCTCGGTTCGCGAATCGCGGGGGCGTCGGCACTGACAGGAGACCCATCGCAGTCATCAGGAACCGCGTGGTCAACCGACGGCCGTCTGCCAGTTCGACGACCCACCAACTCTTGTCTTCGTCGTACGAGGCAGCGACCACCCTGCAACCGAACTGTATGTGCTTGCGGAGGTCGAACTTGTCCGCGACATGGTTGAGATAGCTCAGGGTCTCAGGCTGGGCAGCGAACCGCTCGGACCAGTCCCACTCCTCGAGCAGCTCCTTGGAGAACGAATACGCATACGTGTAGCTCTCCGAGTCGAAGCGGCATCCCGGATAGCGGTTCCTGTACCACGTGCCACCGAGACCGTCGTGCATCTCCAGCACGGACACCTTGGCGCCCAGCTGCAGAAGGCGGTGGAGCTGGTAGAGCCCACACACGCCCGCGCCGATGATCAGAAACTGGTAATCGGGCGCCGCCCCCTCCGGGGCATCGTTCACGGTGGTGGCGCGAGAACCTGGGGCTGTCATGGCTCGACCGTAGGACGGGCATCGGCGTCTGTCAACACCAACGTTGACATTCGAAGCGCTGACGTCTTGGAGTAGGGCGACCGAGCCAGACAACGCTCGCCGCGACGGCGGTGCCGGCCACGCTCACCCAGCGGCGGCCAGCGGCGGCTATGCCTCAACGCCACCACTGCAAGCTGCATCCGAACAGGTCCACCGAGGCGACGACGGCCTAGCGACACGTAGCACTATGGGCGGCTCGACGACGAGGGCACCAGCTAGTCCGAGCCTGCGGCCGGGCCACCGCATCCCACTGCGCGCACGTGCCGGGCCGGCGATCGTGGCGCCCGAGCGCGGGCGCCAGATCGGCCCATCGGCCACGACAGCAGTCCGGAGGGAGGCAGCGCGCGTTGCCCACCGTGCAAGCTTCCGGATCCACTTCGCACCAGATGACCTGTCAGCATCAGTCAACAAGTGCGTTGACAGTCGGCCCACTGGGGTCCTACCGTCTTCCTGCAACCGATGGCGTGGGCTACATGCACCGCACCCAAGCCGTCGGAGCCACGCCGCTCGTTCCGCGACATTTCCCCGCGGGACGCGACAGAGGAGGAACTCATGGGTCGAGTCGAGAACAAGGTCGCGCTGATCACGGGTGCTGCGCGCGGGCAGGGCCGGTCTCATGCGATCCGGCTGGCCGAGGAAGGAGCGGACATCATCGCCGTCGACCTCTGCGACCAGATCGACAGCGTCCCTTACGGGATGTCCACCCCCGACGACCTCGCAGAGACGGCGAGGCTCGTCGAGGCGCTCGACCGCCGCATCTCCATCCACCAGGCTGACGTGCGCGACCTCGAGCAGATGGGGTCCGCCGTGCAGGCGGGTATTGCCCAGATCGGGCCGATCGACGTCGTGGTGGCCAACGCGGGGATTTTCAGCCACGCGTCAACTCGCGAGATGAGCGCCCAGGTCTGGCAGGACATGATCGACGTCAACCTCACGGGCGTCTGGAACACCGTCCGCGCGGCCGTTCCCTCCATGCTGGATCGTGGCGCCGGGGGCTCGCTCGTGCTGATCAGCTCCAGCGCCGGCATCAAGGGCTTCCCGGCGTTCGCCCACTACACGGCGGCCAAGCACGGCGTCGTCGGATTGATGAAATCCTTCGCCAACGAGTTCGGGCCCCATCGAATCAGGGTCAACTCCATCCACCCGTCCTCGGTCGATACCCCGATGATCAAGAACGAGGCGATGTACCGGCTCTTCCGCCCGGACCTCGAGAACCCCACGGCCGACGACTACGGTGAGATCTTCCAGTCCATGCACATGCTGCCGGTCACGTGGGCCGACCCCCGCGACATCTCCAACGCGGTGCTCTGGCTGGCCTCGGACGAGAGCCGATACGTGACCGGGCTCCAGGTCAAGGTCGACCTCGGCTATTGCGAGAAGTGAGGCCTACCGCTGAGGCCGCCGCCCGAGCGACCGGTCACCGGTCGGTGGAGTCGCACCGGACGGACCGGCCGCCAGGGCTGCTCGCGCACGCCACGCGACCCGATCCGGCCGGTCCCGTAAATCCTGAGAGCCGGCCCGTTCACACCCTGGCCGCGGATGGCCAGTGCCGAACCTGCACAGGCGTCGGCGGATGCGCGCCCGCGCGCGGTGCCGTACGGCCACGAGTAAGTGCCGAACCGGCGGACGTCCGCGGCCTCGAAGTCGACTGCGGTAGCCGCGCGGCCGGGCCAGGCTGTCGTCATCGGCTCCATCGAGGAGCTCACCGAGGGCGTCCTCGCCGCCGCCGAGTTCCGAGGCTCGACCGCCTGGGTCGGTCAGGTCGGCCGCGGCCGGCTGCGCGACACTTCATCCAAGGAGTCGATCACCGTGCCCGGACGACGTCGCGACTCAACTCGAACGCGAAGTGGCGAGGCCGTCCAACAGCATGTCCGCCATTCCCGCACCGATCTCCGACGCGTCCATCATCCCGTTCGGCCGGAACCACATGTGCGACGAATTCATCATGCCGATGAGCGCGTTCGCGATGATCCCGGGCGGCAGTGAACTGCGGAACTCCCCCGACCGCAACCCCCCGGCGACGATGGACTTCACCGCGTTGACGTAGCGCTGATTCCAGTCCTGCAGCACCACCATCCACTCGTTGTCCGCCTGCTCAGGGCGGTGGTCCAACTTCTGGAAGTCCTCCTGCACGAGGACGTAAAGGTAGGGGAAATGCCGCTCGAACGACGTCATCAGCGACTCGATCAATCGGGCCAGCTTCACCCGCGCCGTCGCCTCGGAGGCCGCTATCCGCTCGGCCTCCACGATGTTGGCCGACGCCGCGTCCGAGACGACTTCACGGAACAGTTGCTCCTTGGAGCCGACGTAGTAGTAGAGGGAGGCCCGGTCCATGCCGGCTTCCTCGGCAACGTCGTTCAACTTGGTCGCCGCGAAGCCCTTGCGGTGGAACACCCGCCCGGCCGCGGCGCGGATCGCATCCCGCCGCTCCTGGTAGGCGGGGCTGTCCGAAGCAGCCGCCGCGGCGGCCGCGCGTCGTGACCCGATCGAACTCATCAACACTCCTTCACGTCGAACCCACAATCTAGCAGGGACGTTGACTATCAACGCGGACGTTGATAACTTGAGAGCATCAACTGCGGCGCCATCGACGAGCGACCCGGGGAGGGGCAACTGACATGACTGCTGCCACTGACGACGTCCTGCTCGACGTCACTGGCGGGATCGCTCGCCTCCGCATCAATCGCCCCGCGCAGCGCAATGCGCTGAGCGCGTCGGTCTTCACCGGGCTGCGCGAGGGCGTGGCGGCCGTGGCTCGCGACAACTCGGCGCGCGTACTCGTCCTCGAAGGTGCGGGCGACACGGCGTTCTGCGCAGGCGGGGACCTCCGCGAGATGGCCGCGGACGGCGATGCCCTTCAAGCGCACCGGAACCGCGGGATGCTGGCCGAGCTGTTCGGCGACCTTTGGCAGCTCGGCAAGCCGACCATCGCCAGGGTGCAGGGCTATGCGCTCGCCGGGGGATTCGGCCTGGCGCTCGCCTGCGATTTCGTGGTCGCCAGCGAGCGGGCTGAATTCGGGGTTCCGGAGGTGCACGTCGGCCTCTGGCCGTACATGATCACCGTTCCGCTGCTGCATTGGATGCCGCCGAAGCAGGCGTTGTCGCTCATGCTCACGGCGCGCCGCATGAGCGCCCCCGAGGCCGCCCGGCTGGGTTTCGTTTCCGACGTCGTGCCGCACCACGAGCTCGACAAGGCGGTCGCCTCCCTGGCCGACGAGCTGCGTCAGGCCTCCCCTCAAGCCGTGGCCCTCGGCCGCACGGCGTTCTACACCGCTGTCAACGGTGACGTTGACACGCGCTTGCAGATGCTGCAGGCTGCGCTCACGGTCAACCTCGGTGTGTCGGACGCCCGGGAGGGGACCACGGCCTTCGCCGAGAAGCGCCTTCCCGCCTGGCGGACCCGGTGACCGCCGAGCCGGAGACGGCAGGGCCTGCTCCTCAGGTGTCCAATTGGGGCCGCTGGGGCGACGACGACGAGCGCGGGGCGCTGAACCGCATCACCCCGGAGGCGACCCTCCGTGGACTCGCCGCGGTCCGGACCGGAGTTCCGATCTCGCTCGGGCTGCCCCTTCGCTCCGGGCAGGGACCGGTGGCCGAGCGTCGGCCGTCGGTCCAGCACTTCATGGTCCGCGACGGCGGGGACTACGCTGCGGGTCTTCGCGAGCGTGGCTTCGGATTCGCCGACGACACCCTCGTGCTTCCCACCGGCGCTACCACGCATCTCGACGCTCTCGCGCACGTGTGGGCCGACCACCAGATGTGGAACGGCTTCTCCGCAAGCGAGGTGACCAGCCGCGGGGCGGCCCGCTGCGGGATCGACAAGGCCGGGCCGATCGTCACCCGCGCGCTGTTCGTGGATGCGGGTCCCCCGGACGGCACCTCGAGCTCCGACGACCACAACCTGACCACCGACGACCTGGAGCGCGCGCTCGACCGTGCCGGGGTCACGCCCGCACCCGGTGACGCACTCCTCGTGCGCACGGGTTGGCTGGCGCGATGGCGGGCAGGCACCGCCACGGCCGAGCGATGGGCAGGCCTCGACCCATCGTGTGCGGCGTGGATCGACGAGCAGGGCTTCGCCTTGGTCGGTGCGGACAACGTAGCCGTCGAGGCGGGTCCCTCCCCCGATCCGACCGATGCCGCTCCGATGCACGTCGCGCTGATCCGGGACCGGGGCGTCCACCTCCTGGAGCTCATGGACCTCGAGGAGCTGGCGACCACGGGCCGCAGCGAGTTCCTGCTCGTCGTGGCTCCGCTCCGCCTCGTCGGCGGGGCCGCCAGCCCGGTGAACCCGGTGGCCGTCCTGTGACCGCCCCCAGCGCACCCTCCTCGGTCTCGGTCTGCGAGGCCTGGGCCCGGGACGGCATCCAGGGCTGGCCGGAGACCCTGACCACCGGCGACAAGCTGCGGGTGATCACCGCCGCAGCGGCCAGCGGGGTTGGCGAGATCGACGCCGCGTCCTTCGTTCCGGCCTCGGTCGTGCCCCAGTTCGCCGACGCCGAACAGGTGCTCGCCGGGATCGACGAGTCGGTCCGCATCCGCGTCCTCACCGTGAACGTGCGTGGCGCCGTCCGGGTCGTCGAGGCCCACCGAAGCGTCCGCCGAATTGACCGCTGCGGCATCCCGTTCTCCGCGAGCGAGCCGCACAACCTGGCCAACCTGCGGCGCGCCCACGCTGCCCACAAGGAGCAGGTCGCCGCCATGGTCGACACGCTGGGCGAGGCCGACATCGACCCGTTGATCGGCGTCGCCACCGCTTGGGGTTGTCCGATCCAGGGGCGGGTCGAGCCGGACACCGTCTTCGGGCTGGTCGACTGGGCGTACGGACGGGGTGTCCGCTCGATCATGTTCGGCGACACGACTGGCATGGCCGACCCCCGGGGCGTGACACAGCTCTTCACCGCCGCGGTCGCCCAGTGGCCCGACGTCGACTTCATCGCCCATTTCCATGACAACCGGGGCGTCGGCATCGCCAACACCCTGGCCGCGATCGGGGCCGGTGTCCGCATCGTGGACGCCAGCCTCGGCGGCGTCGGCGGCGAGCCGTCCGCCGTCGACCAGGGCGACGTCGGTGAGAGCGGCAACGTGGTGACCGAGGATTTGGTCGCCGCCCTGCAGCAGATGGACGTGGCTACCGGCATCGACCTGGCCGCCCTGCTGCACGCAGGCCGCCTCGCCGAGCACGTCCTCGGCCGCCCCCTCCACAGCCGGATCCAGCGATCCGGGCCCGTGCGACGGACGGAGATCCACTGATGGGACGCATCGACTTCAGCGTCCAGGACGGCATCGCCGTCGTCGTCCTCGACAACCCGGCCAAGCGCAACGCCGTGGACGCCGAGATGCGGGCGGGGCTGACGGAGGCCTACACGCGCATCCAGGAGGACGACGACATCCGCGTCGCGGTGATCCGCGGTGCCGGCGACAAGGCGTTCAGCTCCGGTGGCGACATCGACGCCTACCAGGAGAACAGCTCGTTCGGCCCCGAAGGCAGCGGCCCGCCGCCGATCCCCCGCCCCTGGCCGATCTGGAAACCCTTCATCGCAGCGATCCAGGGCTACGCCGTCGGTGGCGGCTTCGCCCTGGCCCTCGCCTGCGATCTGCGGGTGGTCGGCCGCAGTGCACGGATGGGTCCCACCGGATTGTGGCGGGGAGCGGTGCAGGGCGCGCAGCAGAGCCAGCGCCTCACCCGGCTGATCGGCCTGTCCAAGGCACTGGAGCTGCTCCTGCTCGCGCGCACCGTCGATGGGGAGGAGGCCGCGGCGATCGGACTGGCCCAGCGGGTGGTCGCCGACGACGACGTCGTCGACGTCGCCATGGAGTGGGCCGGGACCATCGCCGGCTACAGCCCCTGGGCCGTCGCACGCACCAAGGAGCTGGCATACCAGGGCCAGAACATGCCGCTGGCCGAGGCCTTCGCCTGGGAGGCCGATGTCGCCCTCGAGGGCTACCGCCGCGAGGACGCCCTCGAGGGCTTCAGCGCCTTCACCGAGCGCAGGGACCCCCGGTTCGGATGAGCGGCGACTCGACGCTTTCGTCCTCCCCCGCTCCCCTACAGGGGGTCCGGGTGGTCCACCTGGCCTCACTCGGGCCCGGCCCACATGGAGCCATGCTGCTTGCCGACCTGGGTGCCGACGTCATCGTCGTCGACCGGCCCACACAGCAGACGACCTCGGTACCGCCCGGGCGCGATCCCCGGCGACGCAGCCAGCGCAGCGTCGTCCTGGACCTCAAGGACGACGACGGCCGCGCCGCGCTGCTGGGTCTCCTCGACACCGCCGACGTCCTCATCGAGGGGATGCGGCCCGGCGCCGCCGAGCGGCTGGGAATCGGTCCGGACGAGTGCCTGGCCCGCAATCCGCGGTTGGTCTACGCCCGGATGACCGGCTGGGGACAGGACGGCCCCCTGGCCCAGGCGGCCGGGCACGACGTCAACTACGTGGCGCTCAGCGGCGCACTGGACGCCATGGGGGATCCGGACCGGCCGCCGCCGGTGCCGTTGAACCTGCTGGGCGACTACGCCGGTGGCGGTCTCTACCTCGCCTTCGGGGTGCTGGCAGCCTTGTTCGAGCGCGAGCGGTCCGGCCGGGGACAGGTCGTCGATGCCGCGATTGCCGACGGGGTCGCCGGCCTCACGGCCACCACCATGGGCATGCTGGCCACCGGCCGGTGGGGACCCCGCGGCACGAACGCCTTCGACGGCAGCCGCCCCTGGTACCGCACCTACGCCACGCGGGACGGGCGCGCGGTTGCGGTGGGCGCCATCGAACCGCAGTTCTTCGCGATCCTGCTGCGCACACTGAACCTGGACCCGGCCGACTGGCGGCGCGACGACGAGGAGTCCTGCCGCGCCCTCACCGGCACCTTGGCCACGATCTTCGCCTCGCAGGACCAGGCCCATTGGGCGGCGATCTTCAGCGGCACCGATGCCTGCGTCACCCCCGTGCTCACCTTCCCCGAGGCCCTGGAACACCCCCACCACGTCTCCCGGCACACCTACCTCGAGGTCGGTGGCGTGCCGCAGCCTGCGCCCGGCCCACGACTGTCGCGGAGCCCGCTGCCGCTACCCACCCCTCCCCCGGCGCCAGGCGAGCACACCGCAGCTGTACTGACCGAGGCCATGAGTCGCGGAAGCGCGCACCACCCGGAGCGGGTCCGATGAGCACGGCGACGCCGGCTCCGGCACGGGGTGAGCTGCTGTGGAGCCCGGCCCCCGACGCGTTCGAGCGGACCCGGATGGGCCGGTTCTGCACGTGGCTGGCCGAGACCGGCCGGTCCACTCCGAGGAGCTACGACGAGCTCTGGGCGTGGTCCGTCGCCGATCTGGACGGTTTCTGGCGCGCCGTCGCCGAGTTCTTCGAGCTGCGCATCGACGGAGCTATCTCCTTCCTGGCCGACCGCACGATGCCGGCCACCTGGCTGCCCGCGGCCGCCCTGTCCTATCCCGAGCACGCCCTCCGCCATCCCGGCACCGAGGGACCCGCCGTCATCGGACTCTCCCAGACCCGGGACCGGGTGGAGCTGAGCTTCGACGACCTGCGGGACCAGCTCGCACGGTGCCGCGCCGGTCTGGTCCGGCTCGGGGTCCGCAGCGGTGACACCGTGGCCGGCTACCTCCCGCACATCCCCGAGGCCATCGTGGCCTTCCTCGCCACGGCCTCGCTGGGCGCCGTATGGGTCAGCTGCCCCCCCGAGTTCGGGACCCGCGCCGTCGTCGACCGGTTGTCCCAGGTCGAGCCGGTCGTCCTCCTGGCCGTGGACGGGCTCCGCTACGGGGACAAGGCGATCGACCGCCGCGACGAGGTCGCCGCCATCCGTGCCGCGCTGCCCTCGGTCCGGGAGGTCGTCTCGATCCCCTACCTGGGCGACGGCCTACCGGAGGGACTGCCCTGGGCCACCCTGCTGCGGGAGAAGGGGCCACTGGAGTTCGCGCGGGTCCCCTTCGACCACCCGCTGTACGTGCTGTTCAGCTCCGGGACCACCGGCCTGCCGAAGGCGATCGTGCACGGACACGGCGGGATCCTGCTGGAGCACGCCAAGGCCCTGGGGCTGCACAACGACGTCGGCCCGGGCGACCGGTTCCTGTGGTTCTCCACCACCGGCTGGATGATGTGGAACTACGCGGTCAGCGCTCTCCTGCACGGCGCGGCGGTGGTCTGCTTCGACGGCAACCTCGGTTGGCCCGACCTCGACACGCTGTGGCGCGCTGCCGCCGAGGAGCACGTCACCTACCTCGGCACGTCAGCGTCGTTCCTCATGACCTGCCGGGCGACCGGTCTCCGGCCGGGCACCACCCACGACCTCTCCACCGTGCGTGGCCTGGGCTCGACCGGCTCACCGTTGCCTGCCGAGGGCTACGAATACGTCTACGAGCACGTCTCCCCCACGGTGCTGTTGGGCTCCGCATCCGGCGGTACCGACATCTGCTCGGCCTTCGTCGGGGCCTCGCCGCTGAGCCCGGTCCGGGCCGGTGAGATCCCGGTGCGGATGCTCGGGGTGGACGTCGCGGCGCTCGACGAATCCGGTTCCTCCCTGCTGGGCGTGCCCGGTGAGCTCGTGGTGACCACCCCGATGCCGTCCATGCCGGTCGGCCTGGCCTGCGACCGTGACGGACGGCGGCTGCGCGCTGCCTACTACGACCAGAACCCGGGCGTGTGGACCCATGGTGACTGGATCTGCCTCTACGACGACGGCGCCAGTGTGATCTCGGGCCGCTCGGACGCCACGCTGAACCGCGGCGGTGTCCGCCTGGGCACCTCGGACTTCTACTCGGTGGCCGAGGACGTTGTCGGCGTGACCGACAGCCTCGTCGTGCACCTCGAGGACCCGGCGGGTGGCGCCGGTCGGCTGATCCTGTTCGTGGTCGGCCCGCAACCGGAGGACGAGGAGCGGGTCCGCAGCGAGATCCGGCGTCGGCTCCGATCGGAGTTGTCGCCCCGGCACGTCCCTGACGACCTGGTCGTCCTGTCCGCGCTCCCGCGGACCCTGTCCGGCAAGAAGCTCGAAACCCCGGTCAAACGGATCCTGCAGGGCGCTGCGGTCGACTCCGTCGTGAGCCGGGACAGCCTGGTTGACCCCGATGCGCTCGACGCCATCGCCCGCTGGCGCACCCTCGAAGGAGAGGACGCATGACGTACAGCCACTTCGCACCCGTCGCGCCCGAGGACGTCGTCCTGGTGAGACTGCTCGAGCGGCGGGCAGCCGAGGATCCCGAGGCCGTCTTCTTCACCTTCGGCGAGGAGGTCCACACCCGGGGGGCCTTCAACGCCCGGGTGAACCGGGTGGCCCGCAACCTGCTGGAGCAGGGCATCGGTGAGGGCAGCCACGTCGCCGTCCTCATGGACAACTCCCCCGACTACCTGGCGCTGTGGTTCGCGCTGGGCAAGGTGGGCGCGGTGGAGATCCCGATCAACACGGCCTACCACGGCGCGATGCTCGAGCATCAGCTCGCCGTCGGGCAGACCAGCCATTGCATCGTGGATGCTGCGTACTTGGCCGCCGTCCGGGGCAGCGCCCCGAACCTGCCGCTGCTCGAACGCATCATCGTGCGCGGCAGCCACGAGGCCGGCGCGCTACCCGCGAGATGCCGTGCCTTCGACGTGCTCACGGTCCCCGCGGACGAATCCGACCTCGGCCGGCCGGTCCCGCACGACTCCCTCGCCGGAATCATCTTCACATCGGGGACGACGGGGCCATCGAAAGGCGTACTGCTCACGCACCACTACGTGACGGCCTACGGCTACATGTACGCCGACATCAACGGTTTGCGCGATGACGACGTCGTGATGAACTTCCTGCCGTTCTTCCACATCGGCGCGAAGTTCCTGACCGTGGCGACCCTCGTCTGCGGGGGGCGGATGCGGCTGCTGCCGCGGCTGAGCATCTCCACCTTTCTGGAGGACGTGCGCAAGCACGGCGTCACCAACTTCGTCGGCGTCGGCGGCATCTGCAACATGCTGCTGTCCCGGCCCCCGCAGCCCGACGACGCGCGAACCACGATCCGAACGATCTACTCGGTGCCGGACCCGAGCGACGTCCACGAGGAGCTCGAGCAGCGGTTCGGCTGCACCATCACGACGGTGTTCGGCTCCACCGAAGTGGGGCTACCACTCCTCCGAGGGGTGCACGACGAGTACCAGCCCGGCTCGTGCGGCCGGATCAGCCCGTACTACGACGTGGCCATCCTCGACGACCACGACAACGAGGTGCCTGTCGGCACCACCGGTGAGATCTGCGTGCGGCCACGCCGCCCGTACCTCGTCGGGTCGGGGTACATCGGGATGCCGGAGCGCACGGTCGAATCGTGGCGCAACCTGTGGCTGCACTCCGGGGACCGCGGGCACGTCGACGAGAACGGATGGTTCTTCTTCGACGACCGCAAGTCCGATTCCATCCGACGGCGCGCGGAGAACATCTCCAGCTTCGAGGTGGAAACACTGGTCCTTCAGCACCCGGCCGTGTCGGAGGCCGTGGCAGTCGCCGCACCGTCCCCTGTCGGTGAGGACGACGTGTGGGTGCTTGTTCGGCTACGCGAGGGCTCGTCGCTGACCCCGGAGGACTTGCTGATGCACTGCGCCGCGGTGATGCCGTATTTCATGATCCCTCGGTGGCTGGACATCGTCGACGACTTTCCCCGGACCCCCACGGCCAAGATCGAGAAGTACAAGCTGCGGGCCGACGGACCCGGCGCCACCAGCTGGGACCGCGAGGCGCACGGCTGGCGGGTCACCCGCACCGGGCTCTCGCGCGTGGACGCCGTCGCGGCGGGCTCCCCGGATCCGACGGCAGCCCGGTGACCGGCTCCTCCGCGGTGCGGATGGAGCGCAGGCGGCTGCTCGAGGTGATCCCGCGGGACGACGGCACCTTCGGCATCCGGGCCACGCTGACCGACGAGTCGTTCGGGGGTGACTACGCGACCGGAGGCGACTCGATCGTCGTCCACGACTTCGTGGTGGTCGGGCGAGTGACCCGGGAGCTGGAGGTGCTGGAGCTCGCGGCGGAGGCGCCCGTGCACCCCTATCCGCTGTGCCCGCGGGCACTGGCCGCCTGCGCCGCGCTGGTGGGCCGGTCATTGGGGGCGGGGTGGCGGCGAACGGTCCTGGAGGTCGGCGGGGGCACTGCCGGCTGCACCCACCTGACCAGCCTGCTGCTGAGCCTGACCGAGCTGACGACGCTCAGCTTCTTCCTCCAGATCAACGAGCACCTGCCCTACGACCGGGAATCGCGCTCCACCGGCGCCTGGATGGCCGTTGGGCTCGGACTCGCGCCCCAGCTCGGCGACGCCTGCCACGTGCTGACCCGGGACGGCGAGGTCCTGACCGCGGCCCGCTCCCTGCCGGATCCCACCGTGCGCGCGCCCCGTACACCGCCCCCGCGGTAAGGGACGGAACCAGGCTGCGGCTCCCGCGCCGGGCTTCAGGCCCGGAGAGGGAGCCGCAGCCGTCGTGGCGCACCCTGCCGAACACGCAGACGGCTGCACATGCCGCGGCCGTCCCGACGGGCACGCCCTCACCCGACGTCGGACGCGACGAGGGGCGGTGGCGCAGCGAGCGAACCCGGTGCGCCACCGCCCCGTCCGCGGTGACCCGCCTCAGCGGATGGTGACCCCGGCATCGACCGAGAGCTCGACGCCGGTGACGTACTTGGCGTCGTCCGACGCCAGCCACAGAACCGCGTTGCTGATGTCCTCGGGCTCGACGAGCTCCACGGGGAGTGCGTTCTCATAGAGCGGGCCGACCTTCGGGTGGTGCTCGATGATCGCGGACATCCCGCCGAGGCCGTCCAGCATCGTGGTGTTCACCCCCGTCGGGTGCACGGTGTTGACCCGGATGTTCCGCTCCGCGAGCTCGTTGGCCAGCGACTTGGCCACGCCCACGACACCGGTCTTCGCTGCGACGTACGGAGCGAAGAACGGGAGACCCTTACGGCCGGCAGTCGAGCTCGTGATGATGATCGACCCTCCGCCCGCGGCCAGGAGGTGCGGAATCGCGGCCACGCACGTGTTCCACACGCCGGTGAGGTTGATGTCGATGGTCTCCTGCCAGATTTCCGGAGTCACCTCGTGCCACTCCTGGAGCGTGCAGATGCCTGCGTTGGCCGACACGATGTCCAGGCGACCCAGTTGCGCGACCCCCGCCGCCACAACCTGCTTGAGGTGATGGTGGTCTCGGACGTCTGCCTTCGTCGCGACGATGCGCCGGTCCAGCGCCTCGACCTGACGCACGGTCTCCGCGAGGTCCTCCTCCGTCGCCATGGGGTAGGCCGCGGTCTTGGTGTCCGTGCAGGAGTCGGTCGCGATGATGTCAGCGCCCTCGGACGCCAGCTTCACCGCGTGACTGCGTCCCTGACCGCGGGCCGCACCCGTGATGAAGGCGACCTTGCCATCAAGCTTGCCCATGTTCTTCCTCGCTCTCAGACGTAGGTGCCGACGGGCGGCATGAGGGTCTTCAGCTGCGTGTAGTCCGCGATGCCTTCGACGCCGCACTCGCGGCCGAAGCCGGAGTCCTTCATGCCGCCGAAAGGACCTGCCATGTCGATCGTGTGCGAGTTGACTCCGACCGTGCCGGCGACCACCTGACGGGCGACCTCGAAACCGCGCTTCGGGTTGGACGTCCAGACGCTGCCGGCCAGTCCGAACGGGGTGTCGTTGGCGATCCGGATCGCGTCCGCCTCGTCCTCGTAGGCGATGACGCAGTAGACCGGGCCGAAGATCTCCTCCTGGGCGATGCGCATGGAGTTGTCGACGTTCGTGAACACCGTCTTCTCGACGTACCAACCCACCGGACGGTCAGCCGGGATGCCACCGCCGAGGGCCACGGTGGCGCCCTCCCTCTTGCCCAGCTCCAAGTAGGAAACAACCCGGTCGCGCTGGCGGCGGGAGGCCAGCGGCCCGACGAAGGTGTTCACGTCGGACGGGTCGCCGTACGGCAGCGCGCGCATGGTCTCGACCAGGGCGGCGGCGTACTCGTCGTACCGGCTCCGCGGGACCAGCAGCCGGGTAGGGGCGTTGCACGCCTGCCCGTTGATGAAGGCCATGATCGGACCGAGCGAGGCCATCGCGACCTCGAGGTCGACATCGTCGAGCAGGATCGCCGCCGACTTCCCCCCGAGCTCCAGGGTGCAGTGCTTCATCTGGGCCGCACAGAGCTCGTTCACGCGCTTGCCCGCCGGGACGCTGCCGGTGATCGACACCTTGTCCACGTCGGGGTGCGCCACGAGGTGCTCGCTGACCACCCGGTCGGCGGGAACGATGTTGAGGACACCTTCCGGCAGGCCGGCCTGGATGAACGCCTCGGCCAAGAACTTGAAGCTGACAGCCGCTTCCTCAGAGGGCTTCAGCACCACGGTGCAGCCGGAGATCAGGGCCGGCGCGCACTTCATGGCCGCGACGATCTGCGGACCGTTCCACGGCACGATGGCGGCGACGACGCCGATCGGCTGGTGCTCGATGACGATCTCCGAGGCCTGGTTGACGACGTCGTAGGCGTCCCGCCGCTCGGTCCACTGGAACGTCTTGCCCAACTCGGCGAAGTACTCCCAGATCTGGTAGGCCCGCGGAACCTGGACGCCGAGAGACTGAGCGATCGGTGAACCCATCTCCGAGGTGATGACCCTGGCGATCTCCTCCGTGTGCTCCCGCAGGTAGGCCGCCGCAGAGCGGAGCACGTCGGCGCGCTCCCCGATCGACATGCGCGGCCACGGCCCATGATCGAACGCCCGGCGGGCCGCCGCGACAGCGCGGTCGACGTCCTCAGCGTTCGCAGCCGGCACCCGCCCCGCTTCCTGCTCGGTCGCCGGGTTGATGGAGACAAGCCATTCGGTTGACGAAGGCTCGACCCACCGGCCGCCGATGAAGAGGCGGCCCTCACTGTCATTCATGCGTGCTCCCAACTCTGGGGGATCTCCACCACTGACGATGTCGCGGCAGTTTGCCGACACTGACGTTGACGGCAACTGCAGCGCCGTCAACCCATTCCTCACACGACTCCAGCGGCCCCTTCGGATGCTCCAAGCATTCTCAACGGATCCGTTGACCAGCCGCTCACCGCGCCACCTGGGCCTCCCGCCCGGCGCGCGCGAGTCGAGCCTCGCGACGGGAGGAAGAGCTCGCGCCGGGCTGCCGGGCGACCCTTGCCGGCGGGTGCCGATCGCTCAGTACGAACGGGGCAGGTGCAGTTCCCGCTCGGCCACGTAGTTCATGATCTGCTCCTCGCTGACCGGTGCGATCCGGAGGAGGCGCGACTCCCGGAAGAAGCGCTCGACCTGGTACTCGGTCGCGTACCCGAACCCGCCGTGGGTCTGCACCGCGCGGTCGCAGGCGTAGAAGGCGGCTCGACCGGCAAGGAACTTCGCCGTGTTGGCCTCGGCCGCGCAGGGCTTGCCGTCGTCGTAGAGGCGCGCGGCGATCCGGACCATCGCCGCGGCGCCCATCAGCTGCATGTGGGCGTCGGCCAGGGGGTGCTGGATGCCCTGGTTCTTGCCGATGGGCCGGCCGAAGACGACCCGTTCATTCGCGTACTGGACGGCCCGCTCGATCGCCACCCGGCCCAACCCGATCGCCTCGGAGGCGACCAGCACGCGCTCCGGGTTCAGCCCGTCGAGCAGAGCGTAGAAACCCTTGCCCTCCTCGCCGACCAGGTTCTCCCGCGGGATCGGCAGGTCGTCGAAGGCCACCTCACAGCTAGCAACGGCGTTTCGCCCCATCTTGTCGATCGCGACGATGTCGACGTGCGCCGGGTCGAGGTCGACGACGAACAGGGACAGCCCGTCGACGGGGCGCGCCGTCTCCCCCACGGCCGACGTCCGGGCCAGCACGAGCGCGGACGTGGACTGCAGGGCCTTGGTCATCCAGACCTTGCGGCCGCGGAGCACCCAGCCGTCATCGGTGGGGATGGCTCGCGTCGAGATGCGCGTGGTGTCACTGCCCGCGTCGGGCTCGGTGACGCTGAAGGACACGTGGATCTCACCGGAGGCCACCCGCGGCAGGTACTTCGCCTTCAGTTCCGGTGAGCCCCAGCGCACGACCGGGTGGAAGCCGAACATCGACAAGTGCACGGTCGAGCAACCGTTGATACCGGCGCCACTTGCGGCGATCGTCTGCAGCGCCAGCGCGGCGTCCTCGATCGATGCACCACCGCCGCCGTACTCCTCATCGGCCAACATGCCCACCACGCCGACCTTCGTCATCGACTCGAAGAAGGCGTCGGGGAAGACATGATCGCGGTCGTGCTGGGTCCAGTAGTGGTCGTCGAAGCCTGCACACGCGGAACGGATGCTGTTCACGAGTGCGCGCTGCTCGTAGGACAGGTCGAGTTCGAACACGACGGCCTCCTCCTAGGGAACGCCGCCGACAGTACGGACCCCTCCCGGGTATGTCAACACCAACGTTGATAGAGTTGCCTCGACAGCACCACCGAGACCCCCCAGCGAGACCCCACCCACCCGGTAAACACGCTGCAGCGAGGAAGAAGGCGTACCCGCGGGCCAACCGATATCGGGCCTGCGGGCCGTCGTCACCGTCGTCGTCAACGTAAATGTTGACATGAGTCGGGCGTATCGGCTCTACTTGCAACACCAGGTCGACGCAGGCTGCACCAACCGCTGACACGACCCGTACCACCCGTGGACCGCCAAACGCCTGAGGGCGCCGAGCCACGGGCCATCAGTCTGGCCGCATCCACACGAGAGGTGTTTGGACGATGACGTCGAACGGCGCGGCACACACCAGGAATTCACTGTCGAGGATCGTGGTCGCGAGCACCGCGGGATCGGCGATCGAGTGGTACGACTTCTTCATCTACGGGACCGCCGCGGCGCTGGTCTTCAACAAGCTCTTCTTCCCATCGACCGACCCGCTGACCGGTACTCTGCTCGCGTTCGCGACCTTCGGTGTCGGCTTCGTGGCCCGCCCCGTCG
>Ga0207678_10001403_pt1 | contig 22155 bp, 20 predicted proteins | sample KBSC63metaG_FD_184319 | JGI IMG/M metagenome (GOLD analysis project Ga0207678, IMG submission 184319) | Corn rhizosphere microbial communities from Kellogg Biological Station, Michigan, USA - KBS C6-3 metaG (SPAdes) (version 2) | ecosystem: Host-associated > Plants > Roots > Rhizosphere > Soil ... | reverse complement strand
AGCGAGTTGTAGAGGCGCAAGGCCATGGGACGTGATTGCCGTCGCGTTCGGGACAAATAAGCAAGCGATTTTATCAGGTTGGGTCCGCGGCTTGAGCGTGGATTCAGCATCAGCGTGATTCAATGTGAACAACTCGTGATGACCGAAGGGTCGCGTCCTCGCGGTGGAGTACGCCATGTTGAAGACAATCATTGCGTCGTGTCTGCTGGCCTTCGCGGTGGCAGCCAATGCGCAGAATTACCCGCCGCCGCCTCCGGCCGGGCAGGCGAACATCCATTACGGTTGGGCTGACGTTCTGCGGGTGGACCCAGTCTACGCGGCGGTCGCGCAGCCGCCGCCGCAGGAATGCTATCCGCAGACGGTCACCCGCCAGGACGACAGCCACACCGGCGGTACCGTGCTGGGCGCGATCGTGGGCGGCGTACTCGGCAGTACCGTCGGCAAGGGCGACGGCCGCAAGGCAGCGGCCGTGGCGGGCGCCGTCGCGGGTGGCGCGATCGGCAATCGCGTTTCGGCCGCGCACGACCGCAGCTACAGCGCGCAGCAGACGGTGTGCCGGCCAGTCGCCAACTACGCGCCGCCGCAGCAAATCGTGGCCTATGACGTGGAATACCGCTTTCGCGGCGAGGTGTACATGTCGCGCCTGCCTTACGATCCGGGCGAGCGGTTGCGGGTGAGGGTGACGGTGGCGCCGGCCGAGTGAGTGAAGTCGCTCACTGCGTTCGCTGTAAAGGGTCGAATCGCTCACCACATTCGCCGCAAGCGCTACTCTTGCCACTTACGCTTTGCAGGCAGGCGGCGCAGCCGCGGACTTCACCTCGTTACAGCTCCCGTTGCATCCTTCCGCCGGGTGTGCGAGGATTCGTCGCTCGCCGTTCCGACCACAACATGACGACAGCTTTTTCCACTGACGTGATTGTCCTCACCAGCGCCCGCGCGGCGGCTGGGATGACTTCGCGCGCGCGCCGACCGGAACCCCCACATACAGCCGGGTAGGCAGTCGCGCGCATTGGTGTTTGTACCGAACGATAAAAACCCGGCCCTCGTGCCGGGTTTTTTCTTGCCCGTCATCCCGGCTATGGATTGGCCGGGACCCAGAGCCAGGGACGGAAAAAAGTCATCCATGGCCGACTTTCCACGAGAGCAATGAACCGTGACTCTTCGCCATTTCATCACCACCCAGGATTGGAGCCGCACCGAAATCGACGCGTTGCTCGACCAGGCCGCCGCGTTCAAGTGCTCGCCGGCCGGCACGCAATTGGCCGGCAAGTCGGTCGCGCTGCTGTTTTTCAACCCGTCCATGCGCACGCGCACCAGCTTCGAACTGGGCGCGTTCCAGTTGGGCGGCCACGCGGTGGTGCTTTCGCCCGGCAAGGATGCGTGGCCGATCGAGTTCGAAGCTGGCGCCGTGATGGATGGCGAAGCCGAGGAGCACGTGGCGGAAGTGGCCCGCGTACTGTCTCGGTACGTGGACCTGATCGCGGTGCGCGCGTTCCCGAAGTTCAAGGACTGGTCGATAGATCGCGAGGACCGCGTGATCAAGGCGTTCGCAAGGTACGCCACGGTGCCCGTGATCAACATGGAAACCATCACCCATCCCTGCCAGGAACTCGCGCATGCGCTGGCCTTGCGCGAACACTTGGGCGAGTTGCGGGGAAAGAAGTATGTGCTGACCTGGACATACCATCCGAAGCCGCTCAACACTGCGGTCGCCAATTCCGCACTGCTTATCGCGACGAAGATGGGCATGGACGTGACGCTGTTGTGCCCCACACCGGAGTACGTGCTGGACGAGCGCTACATGGCGTTCGGCGAACAGAACGCACGCGCGAACGGCGGCTCGTTGCGGGTGACGCACGACATCGAAGATGCCTACCACGGCGCCGATGCCGTATACGCCAAGAGCTGGGGCGCGCTGCCGTATTTCGGCCGCTGGGAAGACGAAAAGCCGATCCGCGACGCGCACCAACACTTCATCGTCGACGAGGCCAAGATGGCGCTGACGAACCATGCAGTGTTCAGCCATTGCCTGCCGCTGCGCCGCAACGTGAAAGCCACCGATGCAGTGATGGATGCGCCGTATTGCATCGCGATCGACGAAGCCGAAAACCGACTGCACGTGCAGAAGGCGGTGATGGCGACACTTGCTGCACAAGCGAAGACGGAGAAAACGGCATGACGGGCCATCAACATCACTACCACGTTGGCGTCGAGTGGACCGGCAACCACGGCAGCGGCACCGACGGCTATCGCAACTACGGTCGCGAGCACGTGATCCGGATCGACGGCAAGCCGGACATCGCGGGTTCGTCCGATCCGATGTTTCGCGGCGACGCCGCGAAGCACAATCCGGAAGACATGCTGGTGGCAGCGTTATCCACCTGCCACATGCTGGCCTACCTGCATGTCGCGACCCTCGCGGGCGTGGTGGTGACGGCCTACGCCGACACCGCCGAAGGCACGATGGTGACCGAAGGCAATGGCGGGCATTTCACCGAAGTGGTGCTGCACCCGGTGGTGACGATCTCGCCTGCGAGCGACCCCGCGAAAGCCGAAGGCGCCCACGAGGACGCACATCACGCCTGCTTCGTCGCCGCATCCGTCAATTTTCCGGTGCGCTGTGAGCCGCGCATCGTCGTCGAAACCGCCTGAATCCTGCAGGACAATCCATCATGAGCAAGGAAATCGTTCTCGCCTTTTCCGGCGGCCTCGACACCAGCTTCTGCGTACCGTATCTCGCGGAGCGCGGCTGGGCCGTGCACACCGTGTTCGCCGACACCGGCGGCGTGGGCGAGGACGAGCGCGCGTACATCGAAGCGCGCGCGAAGGAATTGGGTGTCGCCTCGCACGTCACGGTGGATGGCGGTCCGGCGTTGTGGGACCACTTCGTCAAGCCGTTCGTGTGGGCGGGCGAGGGCTACCAGGGCCAGTATCCGTTGCTGGTTTCCGATCGCTATCTGATCGTCGAAGCCGCGCTCAAGCGCGCGGCCGAACTCGGCACCCGCTCGATCGCGCACGGCTGCACTGGTATGGGCAACGACCAGGTGCGCTTTGATCTCACGGTGAAGGCGCTGGGCGATTTCGAGATCGTCGCGCCGATCCGCGAAATCCAGAAGGAACACACCGCGGTACGGGCGTACGAGCAGGAGTACCTGGAGCAGCGCGGCTTCGAGGTGCGCGCCAAGCAGCAGGCCTACACCATCAACGAAAACCTGCTCGGGGTGACGCTTTCGGGTGGCGAAATCGATCGCTGGCAGACGCCCGGCGAAGAAGCACGCGGCTGGTGCAGGCCGCGCAGCGAATGGCCATCCGAACCGCTGCGGGTAAAGATCGGGTTTGCCGGGGGCGAGGCGCACACGTTGAATGGCGAACGCATCGTCGGACACATGCTGTTGGCGAGATTGAACCAATTGTTCGCGAAGTACGGTGTCGGCCGCGGGCTCTACACCGGCGACACCACGATCGGCCTGAAGGGCCGCATCGTGTACGAAGCACCGGGCCTCGTCGCTTTGCTCACCGCGCATCGGGCGCTCGAGGAAGCCGTGCTGAGCAAACACCAGAACCGGTTCAAGCCGGAAGTCGCGCGCAAGTGGGTGGAACTGGTGTACGAAGGCTTCTTCCATGACCCACTGAAAATCGACCTCGAGACGTTCCTGGAATCCAGCCAACGCTGCGTCGAGGGCGAAGTCACGCTGGAAACCTGGGGCGGCCGCGTGGATGCCGTTTCGGTCGATTCCGCCCACGTCCTCAATGCCAAGGGCGCGACCTACGCGCAAGCCGCGGATTGGGGCGTCGCGGAAGCGGAAGGTTTCATCAAGCTGTACGGCATGAGTGCGACGCTGTGGGCCGAGGTCAATCGCAAGGCGGCCAAGGATTGATCCGGATGGGTACCTTTCAGATCACCACGGACAAGCGTCAGCTCGACATCGACCTGATCCACCGCTTCCTGTGCAACGAGGCCTATTGGAGCCGCGGCATCCCGCGCGAGGTGGTGGAGCGTGCCATCGAGGGTTCGCTGTGTTTCGGCGGGTATCTGGATGGGCGCCAAGTGGCATTCGCGCGGGTGGTCACCGATGGCGCCACCTTTGGTTATCTCGCGGACGTGTTCGTGGTGCCGGCGCATCGCGGGCAGGGCCATGCCAAAACCCTGATGGCGGCGGTCATGGCACACCCGCGACTGCAGGGGCTTCGCCGCTTCAGCCTTGCCACCAGTGACGCGCATGAATTGTATGCAGGCTTCGGTTTTGCTGCCCCCGCGTTGCCACGATCCTTGATGGAAAAGCTCGATCCGGATGTCTACACCCGGACGCCGGATCAGCCATGAACGCGCTCCTCCATCAGGCCTTGGCGCATCTGAAGGCGTTGGTCGGCTTCGACACGCGCAATCCGCCGCGCGCGATCGGCACGGGCGGAATCTTCGATTACCTGCGCGCGCAATTGCAGGGCTTTGATATCGATGTAAGCGATCACGAGGCGGGGGCGGTCGGCCTGTTTGCCATTCGCGGCCAGCCGAAGCTGCTGTTCAACGTGCACCTCGACACCGTACCGGATTCGCCGCGATGGAGTGCCGATCCGTTCGATTTGCGCATGGATGGAGATCGCGCCATCGGGCTTGGCGCGTGCGACATCAAGGGTGCGGCGGCGGCACTGCTTGCGGCGGCCAACGCATCGGGCGGTGACATGGCACTGCTGTTCACCACCGACGAGGAAGGCGCCGATCCGCGTTGCATTCGCGCATTTCTGGAAAGCCGGCCGGCATTCGCGAAAGTCATTGTCGCCGAACCCACGCGCTGCAAGGCCATACTCGCGCACCGCGGTATCCAGTCGGTGCGCGCGCGGTTCGAAGGCCGTGCGGGGCACGCATCGGCCGCGCAGAGGCCGACCGACAGCGCACTTCATCAGGCGGTGCGTTGGAGCGCAGCAGCCCTGGATTTCGCCGAATCGCGGTCGCAGGAGAGCTTCCGTGGATTGCGCGGCATGCGGTTCAATCTCGGCCGCATCGAGGGCGGCATCAAGGCCAACGTGATCGCGCCAGAGGCGGAACTCCGTTTCGGAATGCGTCCGCTTCCGTCGGTAAATATGGACGATCTGCTGGAAGACCTGCACACGCTTGTCGAACCCGCACCCGCGGCCTTCGAAGAAACTTTCCGCGGACCGCCGTTGCCGGCGAATGCGGCCGATGCGGAACAGTGCCTGCACGAGGCACGCGCGCTCGCGCAGAGTCTGGGCATTCCGGTCGGCGATGCCGTCGACTTCTGGACCGAGGCCGCACTGTTTTCCAAGGCCGGTTGCACGACCTTCGTGTACGGGCCGGGTGACATCGCGCAGGCGCACAGCGCCGACGAATGGGTGTCGCTGGATGAACTCGAAGCTGCGGCACGAACGTATCTGCGAATCACGGAGAAATCGTCATGAACCGTTTTGCCATCGAAACTGCAGGTGCGGAATTGGACGCAACCGTGCGACCCCAACGGAGGTCGCTTCCGGTGGTCCACGCGTGAGGATGCCATCGGCATGAGCGAAGTACGCAACACCATCGTGCGCCTGCTGTCGGCGATGGGCAGTGCGCGGGAAGTCCAGCAGTACCTGAAACGTTTTTCGCAACTGGATGCGAAGCGTTTTGCCGTCGTGAAGGTCGGCGGTGCAGTGCTGCGGGATGATTTGACCGAGCTCGCCTCGTCGCTGACGTTCCTGCAGCGCGTCGGTCTGACGCCAATCGTGGTGCACGGCGCCGGTCCGCAGCTCGACGATGAACTCACGAAAGCGGGCATCGAAAAGCGCACGGTGAACGGTCTGCGCGTGACGCCGCCGCAGGCGCTCGGCATTGTGCGGCGGGTGTTCCATCAGCAGAATCTCGCGCTGGTCGATGCCTTGCACGCGATGGATACACGCGCGACCTCTGTGGTGTCCGGCGTGTTCGCCGCGGACTGGCTGGATCGCGCGAACTGCGGGCTGGTCGGCAAGGTCCAGCGCATCGAACTCGCGCCCATCGAGGCGAGCCTGCGCATGGGTTCGATTCCGATCCTCGCCAGTCTTGGCGAAACCGACGAGGGCCAGATCCTCAACGTCAACGCCGACTTCGCGGCCAACGAACTGGTGCGGGTGCTGCAGCCCTACAAGATCGTGTTCCTGACCGGCACGGGCGGTTTGCTGGATGGCGCCGGCAAGGTCATCGACTCGATCAACCTGTCGACCGAATATGAACGCCTGATGGCGCAGCCGTGGGTTAGCGGCGGCATGCGGCTGAAGCTTGAGCAGATCGCGGACGTATTGCGCGACCTGCCGTCGGCATCGTCCGTATCGATCACGCGGCCGTCCGAACTGGCGAAGGAACTGTTCACCCACAAGGGCTCCGGCACGCTGGTGCGTCGCGGCGAAAAGGTCCTGCGGTTCGATTCGTGGGAGGGTGTCGACAAGGACCGGATGCGCGCGTTGATCGATTCCAGCTTCGCGCCGCGTCATCTGGCGGCCGACTACTTCGAGCGCATCCGGCCGTACCGCATTTACGTCAGCGAAAATTACCGTACCGCAATGATCCTGACGCTGGAAGATGTCGACAAAGGGCAGGGCGTGCCCTATCTCGACAAGTTTGCGGTACTCGAGGATGCGCAAGGCGAAGGCCTTGGACGTGCGGTTTGGCAGGTCATGCACGCGGAGAACCCGCAACTGTTCTGGCGTTCCCGCCACGGCAACCGCATCAACGCGTTCTATCACGAGCAATCGGACGGCTGCTTCAAGGCGCCGACGTTCAAGGTTTTCTGGTATGGACTCGGCGCCGATTTCAAGACGATCGAACGCTGCGTGGCGCATTGCGTGCAGCGGCGGCCAAGCCTCATCGATTGACATGGAAACATCCGTGAAGACAGTAGGTATAGTTGGTGCGCGTGGGCATACGGGTGCCGAACTGATCCGCTTGATCGCGGCGCATCCTTCGCTGGATCTCGCATTCGTTTCCTCGCGCGAGCTGGACGGGCAGCGTGTCGACGCCCACAACGATGCGTACGCCGGCGATTTGCGCTACGAAAACCTCGATCCGCCGACCGTCGCTGCCCGCCAGGTGGATGTCGTGATCCTCGCGCTGCCGAACGGCAAGGCAGCCGCATTCGTGCAGGCCAAAGACGCGGCGGCGCCCCAGACGCTGATCGTCGATTTGTCGGCCGACCATCGCTTCGATGGAAGGTGGTACTACGGATTGCCTGAACTCACGCGCGGCAAATGGCACGGCGAGCGCCGCATCAGCAATCCGGGCTGCTACGCGACCGCGATCGAGTTGGCGGTCGCGCCCGTGAAGGACTTGCTGGCCGCGCCGCCGGTCTGTTTCGGCGTCTCGGGGTATTCGGGCGCGGGCACCACGCCGTCGGACAAGAACGATCCGGAGAAACTTCGGGACAACCTGATGCCGTATGCATTGACGGGGCACGTCCACGAAAGGGAAGCCTCCTTCCAACTCGGCCTGCCCATCGAGTTCATGCCGCACGTCGCGCCGCACTTTCGTGGCCTCACGGTGACGACCAATCTGTATCTGTCGCGCGCGCTGAAGCGGGACGAGGTACTGACCCGCTTTCAGGGTGCGTACGGGGATGAGAAGCTCGTGCGTATCGTGGACGAGCCGCCGTGGGTCAGCCGGGTCGCGGGCCGGCATCATGCGGAAATTGGCGGATTCGCATTGTCCGCCGATGGCCGGCGCGTGGTAATCGTGGCGACGCTGGACAACCTGCTGAAGGGCGCGGCGACGCAGGCGATGCAGAACATCAACATCGCACTTGGCTTCGACGAATACACGGCCATACCGCTTGAAACCCCTCGCCCTTCGGGAGAGGGGCAGGGGTGAAGGTCCGCCCTTCACACGCATTTTCACAGAATCCCGAACCCTCATCCGGCGCTTTGCGCCACCTTCTCCCGGAGGGAGAAGGCACAGCAGGAGAACGCTGGCATGACCAACACCCTCTGGCAGAAATCCGACAGCAAGGTCGATGCGAAGATCATGCGCTTCCTGGCCGGCGACGACGTGTTGCTGGATCGCGAATTCTTCCTGCACGACATCACGGCGAGCAAGGCGCATGTCGAGGGGCTGGCGAACATCGGCGTGCTCAAAGAAGGCGAGACGATCGCATTGAAGCGCGAACTCGACGCGCTGGCGGACGATTTTCGCAGCGGCGCGTTCGTGCTGGACGACAGGTTCGAAGACGGACACTCGGCCATCGAGGCGCGGTTGACCGAACGCTTGGGCGACACCGGCCGGAAAGTTCACACGGGGCGGAGTCGCAATGACCAGGTCCTGGTTGCAACACGCCTGTGGCTGAAAGAGAACCTCGCAACCCTGCAGGCGCTTTGCACGACGTGCGCGCGGGTCTGCCTGGATCGCGCCGCGGGTGAGTCACTGCCGATGCCCGGCTACACCCACCTGCAGCGCGCGGTGGTTTCGTCCACTTCCATGTGGTGGGCCGGTTTCGCGGAGGCCTTCATCGATGACGCGTGGCGGGCGAAGCAGGCGCGGGATTGGATCGACGCCAACCCGCTCGGCAGCGCCGCCGGCTACGGCGTGAATCTGAAACTCGATCGCGATCACACCACGCGCGCGCTCGGCTTCGCGCGCATGCAGGTGGCGGCCACGTATGCGCAGCTTTCGCGAGGAAAATTCGAGATGGCGGCACTGGAAGCCATCGGGAGTGCGCTGCTCGATGTGCGTCGGCTGGCGTGGGACTTGTCGTTGTTCACGACCGCCGAGTTCGGGTTCGTAAAGCTGCCGCCCGAATACACCACCGGCTCATCGATCATGCCCAACAAGCGGAACCCGGACATGATCGAGCTGCTGCGCGCCAGTTACGCCAGTGTCGCCGCCGCGCGCACCGAAGTCGAACAATTGCTGTCGTTGCCGTCCGGCTACCAGCGTGACCTGCAATTCAGCAAGGGCGGCATCTTCCACGGCGTGCATCGGGGCCTGATGGCCATGGAGTTGATGCCGGATTTGCTGGCGCGACTGCAATGGAACGAAGCCGCGATGCGTGCGGCGATCGAACCCGCGATGTACGCGACCGACTTGGCGGTCGAGCAAGCCGCGCAAGGCATGCCGTTTCGTGACGCTTACCGTGCGGCCGCACAGGCTGCGAGTGCGGCAGGGCAGGGCCGCACGCCCGAACAAAGCCTTGCCGCGCGCACCTCGCCCGGTGCGTACGCCGACTTGCGGTTGGACGAACTGCGTACGCGGCTTGCAGCGCTCGACGCGGAGGCGAAATGACCTTGAAGCCGGTCAGCACGGAATCGGCCGAGCACTATCGATGGGGAGAAGCCTGCGATGGCTGGCACCTGTTGGCGCGTGAAGATCTCAGTGTGATCGAGGAACGCATGCCGCCGGGAACGGCCGAACAGCGCCACCGTCACCAACGCTCGCGGCAATTCTTCTTTGTACTGGAAGGCGAAGCCATGCTTGAAGTTGACGGCGTGCCGCATGTGCTGGGCCGCGGCCAAGGGTTGCACGTGCCGCCCGGCGCGGCACATCAGATGCGCAACGCGAGCGGCGCCGACGTTCGGTTCCTGGTCCTATCGGCGCCGAAAAGTCACGGCGATCGTGTCGCGGCACCAGCTGTCCAACCGGACGCCGAGTGACGGTCGTCCGGCAAGACCTCAGTGGAATGCGCTCGCGGTGTCTTGCTTGCCCTTCAGGTAACGATCGAACCACTCGACCGTGCGCTGCAACGCGTCGATCTGGTTCTCGCGCTTGGTGAAACCGTGGCCCTCGTTTGGATAGTAGTGTGCCTCGACGGTGCGGCCTGCGCCTTTCAGGATTGAAACGACCTGCTCGGCTTCCTCTTTCGGCACGCGGATGTCGTTCGCACCCTGCAGCACCAGCAGCGGTGCTTTCGCATTCCTGATGTAGGTGATCGGTGAATCGGCTTCATAGACCTTGCGGTCTTTCACCGGATCGCCCAGCAGCGACATTTCGTATTGCTGCAGGAACGGATCTTCATGCTTGAGCATCGTGAACCAGTTGATGATGCCGTATTCCTCCACTGCGGCGGCCCACACCTCGGGCGTCTTGCCGATCGCCATCAACGTCATGTAGCCGCCGTAGGAGCCACCGGTGACGCCGATCTTCTTCCGGTTCACGTAACCGGTCGCGGCCAGGAATTTCGCGGCGTAAACCTCGTCCTGCAAGTCACCGCCGCCGAGATCCTTGATGTTGGCTTTCTGGAAGGCCATGCCGTAGCCGGTCGAGCCGCGCACGTTGGGCGCGATGACCGCGTAGCCGCGCGAAGCCAGCGCCAATGCGGTGCGATTGAAGTAATCGGTGGTCTGCCCGGTCGGGCCGCCGTGCGGCAGCACCACGCCCGGCGCGGAACCATCGCGTTTCAGGTTCGCCGGCATCCACAGGAATGCGCTGATCACGGTGCCGTCGAAGCTCTTGTAGTGCACCAGTTGCGAATGCGGCAGCGCATCCGCCTTGATGCTTGCCAGTGCCGAATGCGTGAGCTGATGCGGCGAACCGCCCGCGACCGGATAGATCCAGTAATCGGCGGGTTCGCTGGAGCTCTGGTGCGCGACCAGCAAGCGGGAGCCATCCGCGGAGAATGCGGTGGGATTGCCGCTCAGCGTGTTCAAACCATCCGGCAGTGCGAGCTTCCGGGATTTGCCGGAAGCGATCTCATAGAGATGAATTTCGCTGCGTCCGTCGGCATTCACGGTGTACAGCACCTGCTTGCCGTCCGGCGAAAAGTTGCCGACGCTGGACTCCCACGGATCTTTGGTCAGCCAGCGGTAGCGTTGGTTCGCAATTTCGTAGAGCGCGGCATGGTTGGTGCCGTTTTCCGCGTTTGAGGTGACGGCCAGCCAGTGTCCGTCCGGCGAAACCGCGCTCGCCATGATCAGCACCTGTCCCTGGTGTGGCGTCAGCTCGGTCGTCTTGCCGGTCGCCACATCGATCTGCCACACGCTGGCGTCGGTGAAGCCCGCATTGATCCGGTTGGCATACACGCTGCGACCGTCGTGCGCCCAACCCACCACTTGCCACAAATGATCCTTGCTCGCCTCATGCGTCAACGGGCGGATCGCATGCGTCTTCCAGTCGAGCAGGGCGATGTCGGTGACCGAGGCTGCTTTCGGTTTGATGTTGAAGGCGATCGTTTGCCCATCGGGCGAGAACAGCGCACCGGTATTGGAGACGTCCGTCTTCGGCGTCAGGTCGACTGGTTGGCCACCGTGCGCGGACACCGCATACAGCTTGTATTGTTCGTTGCCGCCTTGGTCGGATTCATACACGATCCATTTGCCATCCGGCGACCAGGTCGCGTCGTACTCGCGATCATCGGATCGCGTCATCTGCACGGGCGAGCCGCCAGCGGCTGGCACTTTCCACAGGTTGTACCGGCCCGTCGTGTTGATGGAGATCACGACATCGCGACCATCCGGCGACCACGCTGCACCGGCGATGCCGTGCGTGAAAAACAGATCATGGATCGCTACCGGATGCGCGTCGGGATTGCTCGCCGAGCGGATCGAGGCGGCATCGGTGATGGCGCGTTCCGGCCCGGGAATCGCCGCGAACAACGGGACGGAAACGAAGACCAGCGCAACGGCAAGCCAACGCATGACAGCGTCCTCCCTTCGTTCGGAAGGGAGCAGCCTACACCCTGCGATGCCCGGGAACAGGGCTGGAAGTCATGTGCGCCGACGATACGCCGGCGCGGTGGTCAGAACGACATGAAATACCCGCCGTTCACCGGGATGTTGGCACCGGTGATGAAGCCGGCGTCATCGGCGGTGAGGAAGGCGACGGTACGCGCGATTTCCGAGGGCTCGCCCAAACGTCCAACCGGAATCTGCGCGACGATCTGTGCGCGGATGTCTTCCGGCACCTTCATCACCATCTCGGTCTTGCAATAGCCTGGCGACACGCTGTTGACGGTGACGCCTTTCTTCGCGACTTCGCGGGCCAGCGCCATGGTGAAACCGTGCATGCCTGCCTTGGCGGCGGAATAGTTGGTCTGGCCGAACTGGCCGGTCTGGCCGTTCACCGAGCTGATGTTGACGATGCGGCCGAAGTTGCGCGCCGTCATCCCGTCCACGGTGTTGCGGCACATGTTGAACACGCCGTCGAGGTTGACGTGCATCAGGTCCGTCCACTGCGCCTGGCTCATCTTCTTGAGCGAGGTGTCACGGGTGATCCCGGCGGCGTTCACCACGATGTCGACGCTGCCGTATTTTTCGGTGAGGTGATTCACCAGGTTCGCGCAATCATCGAAGCTTGCGACGTCGGCGGGGGCGAACACGATGTTGCCGTCGTACTCACGGGTTTCCTCGCGGAATGCGGCAAGGCGTTCCTGGCGGTTGCCAAGGTCGGCGGCGACGACCTGACGGCCGTCTTCCGCGAGTCGTTTGCAAATGGCGGTGCCCAGCCCGCCGATGCCGCCGGTGACGACGGCTACACGTTTGGTCATTGAAGTTCTCTTTGAAATGGGGACGCAACCATCCGTGATCGCCAGAACGGAGAGCGGTCCTCCATGACCTGCCTGACGCACAGCTTATGCCGCGCAGCGGCATGTGTTGCGCTGCAGCAATCGGCGATGGTACGGAGCCGGAGGCGGGGTGTCAACGGCGCTTGCGCGCGGATTTCTTCTCGTCCGCATCCGGTTCCGGAGCGGGCTTCGCCGCAGGCGCGGCGCCGGGCTGCAGCGACTTCCACAGATCGATGTTGCGTTCCGTGATGTCGTTCAACATCGACCACGGCGTCTGGCCCAGCAGGTTGTTCAACTGGTCGCGGAACTTGTCCTGCTGTTCGAGGAACACCTTGAGGCTGTTCTCGAGGTAGCCGCCCACGAAGCCCTGCATGGCATCGCCGTAGAAGCGGATGATCTGCGAAAGCAGGGCGGTGGAAAAGATCGGCTGTCCGTGCTGTTCGTGCTCGGCGATGATCTGCAACAGCACCGCACGGGTGAGGTCGTCATTGGTCTTGGCGTCGCGCACTTCGAACGGCTCGCCGGACAGGACCAGCTGCCGAACTTCCTCCAGCGTGATGTAGCTGGACACGCGGGTGTCGTACAGCCGTCGATTCGGATATTTCTTGATGACGCGCGGTGATGCCATGCGGCAAAGCTAGCACGGTATGCGGCGGCGCACCAGCGAGGTGTGGGGGCTCAGGGCGGCGGTCCTGAACCGTCGCCGATGGTGCCCAACGGCAACACGGCATGGCCATGAATTTCGTTCACGACTTCTGCCGCGGCAATGTAGATGCCGACGATGGCGGTGACGAGTCCGAGATAGCCGCCCAGCACCGTCAGGGCGCCGACGTGCGTCCACTGCGCCAGCGCGAGCATGAGCAACGCCAGCCACAGGCCGAGCGTGAACAACATTCGCGCAACGCCGTCCCGGCACGCGGCCAGCCACAGGCAGAACACCAGGAACGCCCACACGATGTAATACCAACCGAGGAAACCCGGGGCCGCGGAATAGTCAAATGCCATCGCGTGTCGCGACAGCGCGGCCACCCACCAGTATGCGGCAAAGGTGAGGAACAGCACCGCGTCGAGCGTGTAACCGCGCACCGCTTGTCCGATGCCCGCAAGCGCCAGTACGCAGCCGCCCAGCACGGCAGCAAGCAAAGGCAGCAGCACATTGCCGGGTTGCCCGTACAGCAACGGCGCAAGCGTGACGCCGGGCTGATCGAACCAGCCCGCCGAGCCCATGCTCGCCAGCCACAGGGTCAACGCAAATGCGGCGTAACCCAATGCGGAGACATTTGCGGTTTTGTGCATGCCAACCCTCCAGGAGCCCGCCTTGCGCGTTGGCTCAAGGCACGCGTCGGGCGTCGGGACTTCTGCACGATTATCGACAAGCCGCGTGTAGAAACAGTCACGACGTGACATGCGAGGGTGACGCCATTCACGGTTTCGCGACGCTGGCCTGCGCGATGGCGATGCCATCTTCGGGCGCGTGCAACTTGCGCGCGGGTATCGCGAATTCGATCTCGAGTTCGTCCCAGAGGTCCAGCATCTTCAGGTAGATGCGCTGCTGGATTTCGGCATACAGGTTGTAGCTCGGATCGAGCACGTAATACACGAACTCGAAATCCAGTCCGTAGTCGCCGAAGCCGGAAAGCGCGCCGCGATCGAAGCGGGTCTGCGTCTCGCCCTCGATGATGGCGCGCACCCGATCGACTGCGTGGGGAATACGCTCACGCGGCGTGTCGAACGGCAGACGGAAGTTGAACAGCACGCGGCGCTCCTGGCGGCGCGAATAATTGTGGATGAGGTTCTTCAACAGCACCGAGTTGGAGATCGCCAGTTCTTCGCCGGACAGCGACGCGATCCGCGTGGACTTGATGCCGACCTTGGTGACGGTGCCCATTTCGTCGCCGAAGGCGATGAATTCGCCGACTTCGAATGGCTTGTCCAGTCCGATCGCGATGGACGAGAACAAATCGGTCAACACGTTCTGCAGTGCCAGCGCCACGGCCACGCCGCCGACGCCCAGACTGGCTACAAACGCGGTGATGTTGACCCCGCCCTCCGCCAGCAACGCCAGCACCAGCGTGATCCACACCACGAATTGCACCGCCCAGGTGAGCACGCCCAGCATCACGGGATTCACCGGGCGGGTGGTTTCCTCTGAAGTGGAGCGGTGCAGCCACGCCACCACCAGCGCGATGATCCACAGCGCGATCTGTATGCCCACCAGCGCGTAGGTGATCAGGTGCAAGCCATCCTGCACCGTCCAGCGCGGCGTCTTGCCGACGTTTGCAGCGGCATCGCCGAAGTGCAGGAAATCCAGCGCGATCGCGATCGCGATCAGCAGCAGCAACCAGCCGCGCGTGGCTTCGGCCACGCGGGCCGCAATCGCGAATCCGTTGCGGTGCGTGCGCTCGGCGAGCTTGCGCAGGCGCGCGGCGACGATCGCCGCGACCACATGCGCGATCACGTAGCCGCCCAGCGCCGCCGCGCCCGCGATTACCCACGCCAGTGCGGAGTTGCCAAGCCATTGACTGTGCTGAAGCCAGTCATTCATCCCATCAACCTCTGCTCGTCAGCCGTCGAGTGCAAGTGCGGGTGGCGCTCAGGCTGCGTGTTTCGGCGTGCCACCGGCTTGCTCGCCGGGTTGCTGGAATACCCGCTGCATCACGAAATCGGCGGTGACCTGTTCGCCGGTCAGCAGCATCGCCGCGAGTTCCCCGCCCAGGATCTGCGGCGCGATCACCACATCCGGCTGCACCAGTCGCACGCGTCCGAGGTGGCTTGCGTCGTTGACGGCCGCGATGGTGCGCGCCGTGCCCTGGAGTTCGCGCACGGCCAGCACCACGAACGCGTTCTCGGAATCGTCGTCCAGCATCGCCAGCACGGCTTGTGCCTTGTCGGCGCCGGCCTTGCGCAGCACGTCCGCGTCGCTGGGTTCGCCGATCACGTTGTCGACGCTTTCTGGAATGGGGATTTCCGGCACCTGCCGCAGCAGCCGTGTCACCGGTTGGCCGCGGCGCGCGAGTTCGCGCCAAGTGTTGAGCGCGAGCGGCGTGTTGCCGATCACGACGAAGTGGTTTTCACGTTGCATGCGATGGTCCTTGCGATTGACGATGCGTTGCAGGCTGCGCGTGACCAGCGGCGCGATCACGGCGGTCAGCGAAGTGGCGAATACCGCGACGCCCAGCGCGATGATCGACACCGCGAACAGCTTCGCCTCCGGTGTTTGCGGCGTGATGTCGCCGTAACCCACCGTGCTCATGGTGACCATCGCGTAATAGAACGCGGTCACGAGGTCGGTGACCTGTGGCTTGAAGTCCGCGCCCAGATAGTACGTGCCGAAGGTGGCGTACACCACCAGCATCACCACCGAGGTCAGCGCGAACAACGTGCTGGCGGTGATGCTGCTGCGGTCGAACTGGCGCCACGCGAACACCAGCAGCGCCAGCATCAGGATGAAATAGCCCAGCAGCAGATGTGCGTGCGCGTGCTGCCCGAACAGCATGCTGACCGCGGCCAGCGCCGCCAGCAGCAAGGACATGGTCCACGCCAGGCGCGAGCGCAGCAAAAGCCCGACGGCCATGATCAGCATGCCGGCGCCTATCAGGAGTGGCGGCAGATACGCGGGACGCAGTCCGCCCTCGAGATTGCGGTTCAGCAATTGGGCGAGGATGGTTCGCCAATGTCGGCCGAGATCGTTCTGCAGCAACCAGAACCCGCCGAGGCCGAGCAGGATCGCCAGCGGAACATGCGGAAACCAGTGCCGGCCCCCGATGCGCTGGTGCAGTTGCTGAATCCGATTGCGAAGAAGCTGGGTCGGGCTGGGCAGCATCGTTGCCGTGGCGGTGAGCGGGCGATCACCATAGCAAGCCGCCGTGGGCGCGCCAACCGCTGCCAGGACGGACGTTGCTTGTGGGCGGAGAGCTCTTCGGAGAGGATGCGCGTTCCTTTCGAGGGAACCCATTCCATGAACGCATCCTCGGCTGTTGTCGGACGTACACGCGGCGGTCGCCCCTTGCTTGCGATCCTCGTTGGCGGGTTGGTGGCTGGCACGCTGGACATCGGCGCCGCGTCGCTGATCAACATGATCGACCCGCGGGTGATCCTCCGCTTCATCGCGGGCGGCCTGCTGGGCAAGGCGGCATTGCAGGGCGGCCCCGAGGTCACGTGGCTGGGCCTGTTGCTGCAGTGGGGCATGTCGTTGCTGATCGCTGCGATCTTCGTGGCCGCGGCGTTGCGCCTGCGTTGGCTGACCGGGCGGCCCGTGCTCGCGGGGCTCGCCTACGGCGTCGTCGTGTTCGTGGTGATGAATTACGTGGTGGTGTATTTCTCCGCGTGGCATCGCGTCAATCACTTCACGCCGACAAGCTTCATCGAGAACCTGCTGGCGATGCTGGTGTTCGGGCTGATCGTCTCGATTTGCGCCCGGGTGTTCCTCGGGCGGCGGCGGGCGTGACCATTGCCCCATGCAAATCGGCGCGAACGGGCGTAAAAGGGGACTTTCGCCGTCGTGACACTCACGCGAGTGGCGCGTGTGGAGCGACGGCCTTACGTTGAGGGGTTGGCCATGAAATCCGTTCGGGTGCGCAAGCTCGGGGTGGCACTGGCGTGTCTGTCGTTGACCTTCGTGGCGGGCGCGGCGACGCCGCCCGACCAGGCCAAGTCATCGGCGGATCACGGCATGCAGGGTTTCACCGCGGCCGGCGCGACGAAACAGCAGCAGATCGAACAGCGTTTCGATGCCTTGCTCAGCGCCAGCGACATGCGCGATTGGCTGAAGCGGTTGTCTGCCGAACCCAACCAGGTCGGCTCGCCGCATGACAAGGCCAACGCCGAATGGATGCTGGCGCAGTTCAAGCAATGGGGCTGGGATGCGCATATCGAGAAGTTCGAAGTGCTGAACCCGGAACCGAAGCAGGAACTGGTGGAACTGGTCGCGCCGACGCACTTCAAGGCCACGCTGCATGAGCCGCCGATCAAGGGCGACGACACCTCCACGCTGAAAGGCGCGCTGCCGCCGTACAACATCTACGGCGCCGACGGCGACGTCACCGGTGACCTCGTCTACGTCAACCAGGGCATGCCCGACGATTACAAGGAACTCGCGCGACTCGGGGTGGACGTCAAGGGCAAGATCGTGATCGTGCGTTACGGCGGTGGCTGGCGCGGATTGAAACCCGAGCTCGCCTACGAGCATGGTGCGATCGGCTGCCTGATCTATTCCGATCCGCGCGACGACGGTTACTTCACCGGCGACACGTATCCCGTGGGCCCGACCCGTCCGCCGGAAGGCGTGCAGCGCGGTTCGGTGATGAAGATGCAGCTCCATCCGGGCGATCCGACTACGCCGGGTTACGGCTCCGTGCCGGGTGCGAAACACCTGGCGGTGAAAGACGCCAAGACGGTCCTGAAGATTCCGGTGTTGCCGATTTCCTACGCCGACGCCACGCCGCTGCTGAAGGCGCTGGGCGGTCCCGACGCGCCGGAAAGCTGGCGCGGTGCGCTGCCGTTCACCTATCACGTGGGCGCTGGTCCGGCCAAGGTGCACATGATCGTGAAATCCGACTGGACGATGAAAACGCTTTACGACGTGATCGCGAAACTTCCCGGTTCCAGCGACGCGGACCAGTGGGTGCTGCGCGGCAACCATCATGACGGCTGGGTGTTCGGCGCATTCGATCCGCTGGCGGGCACGGTCTCGCTGCTGGCGGAAGCCAAGGCGATGGGCACGCTGTACAAGCAGGGCTGGCGGCCGAAACGCACGATCGTCTATGCAAGCTGGGACGGCGAGGAAGAGGGCCTGCTCGGTTCCACCGAATGGGCGGAGACACACGGCAAGGAGCTTAAAGAGAAGGCCGTGCTGTACGTCAACTCCGACACCAATGGGCGCGGGTTCCTGTTCGCGGGCGGCAGCCATTCACTGCAACACATGGTCAACCAGGTTGCGGCCGGCATCACCGATCCCGAAACGAAGGTGAGCGTGCGGCAACGCCAGCGCGCATTCCTGCACGTGAACGCGAACGAGAAAAGCGCCAGTCCGCGGGTGAAGGAGAGCGCGAAACTCGCGGGCGAGCACGGTGACATTCCGATCGCACCGTTGGGTTCGGGCTCCGACTACAGCGCATTCCTGCAGCACCTCGGCATCGCCACGCTGGACTTGGGCTTCGGTGGCGAATCGAACCAGGGCGGCGTGTACCACTCGCGCTACGACTCGTTCGATCATTACATCCGCTTCGGCGATCCGACCTTCGAATACGGCGTCGCGCTGGCCAAGGTCGCAGGCCACATCATGCTGCGCACCGCCGATGCCGAGGTGCTGCCGATGCGCTTCGGCGATTTCAGCAGCACGGTCGACCGCTACATCGACCAGTTGCACAAGCAGGCGGACGACGCGCGCAAGGCCGCCGAGGCGCAGCAGAAGTTGCTCGACGCCAATGCGTACAAGCTGGCGGCCGATCCCTCGCACCCGGTTGCACCGCCCGAGCGGCTGTCCAATGTTCCCAAGATCGACTTCGCGCCGCTGGATACGGCTGCAAAGAAGCTGAAGGAAAGCACGCAAGCTTATGAAAAAGCGTACAACGCGCGGGCCGACAAGGGCCTGGACATTCCGGCGCCCCAACTCACCAAGGTCAACCAGTTGATGGGCACGCTGGAGCAACGCCTGCTCGATGAGCAGGGCCTGCCGGGCCGTCCCTGGTACAAGAACCTGATCCAGGCGCCGGGCGAATTGACCGGTTACGCACCCAAGACCATCCCCGCCGTGCACGAGGCGCTGGACGCTCGCGACTGGAGCCGCGCCGACAAATACGCGGCGGTCACGGCCAAGGTGCTCGACAACTATCGTGCCCAGCTCGATCAATTGACCGCGCTGTTGCGCTAGGCGCGGCGGATCTCCCGGAGGGGTCATGAACCGCCCTGCGACGGACACCCCGATCGCGGGGCCAAAATGGGTATCGGGGTGCGCGCGTTGCGCCCGCCCGGAGGGCAGAGGATGATGGAATTCCCCTTCCCGCATCGGGGTGGCTGCCATGCACCGCATCAAGTGGATACTGCTGCTGCTGGCCGTCGTACTCGCCGCGTGTGCGCAACAGCCCGCGCGCCAGTCGTCGGCACATCAATCCTCCAAAACGATCGATTACAGCAAGTTCGTGCAGGGCGACGTGCCTTGGTTCAACTTCACATCGTTGTACAGTTGGGACTCGAACCAGCTCGGGTCTGTGGTGGTCTGGACCAGCCCCCGCCAAGCTTATCTGTTGCAATTGGCCGGGCCGTGCATCGGCCTGCAGACCGCAGCGGGCATGATCGGCCTGACGTCGCAGAATGGTCTGGTGAGTTCCAACCGCGATGCCGTGCTTGCCGGCGGTGATCGTTGCAGCATCATGCGCATCCAGCGGCTGGATGCGAAGGCGATCCGTGCGTTGCGGGCGAAACCGAAGGCATCCGCCGAAACCAGCGATTGATTCGCACGGTACTGGTTCTCGCGTTCGCGAATCTGCAATCACGCGTGAATTGGGTGCATGCGTGTATCGCGAGTGCATGCAGTGCATTTTTCCGGTGCAGTTTCATCGCGAGTCCATGCGCGGGTTCGGCGATTGATTGGGCTTTCTTGACGGCCGAACGAGCGGTGTGGCGAAGCGGCGCGATGGCCGTGACGCAGGCGGCATGTCCGAGCAACCGACAGGGCACCAAACCAGTGTCGGGATTGCTGTAGCGCAGCACAAACGCTGCGGTGAAACCGCAGTTTGGTGTGGCCAATACCCATGTGCGTCAAGGCATCCGTGGCGCTCCATGCGCGTCGCGGTGTGCTTGTGCACCGCAAATTGACACCGGTGTCATAGCTGACCACACTGGCAGGTGTTCACCTTGCGTGGGGCGTCATGGACGCAATGGTCAGTCAACTGGGTCGACCGGTGCATGTTTCGGCGCAGCCTTTTCTGGCGGCCGACGTGGGTGGCACGCACGCACGCATCGCGCTTGTGCGGGCTTCGGATGTCGGCGGCCAAGGTGTCGAAGTGCTCGCCTATCGCAAGTTCGTTTGCAGCGAACATTCGACGCTTGACGATTTGCTGCAATCGTTCGTCGAGGCCGAAGCGGCCGGGTCGGTGCGTGGCTGCGTACTCGCCTGCGCCGGCCATGTGGTGGGCGACGACGTGATGCACGACAACCTCGCGTGGCCGATCAGCCTGTCGCGCCTGCGCGGGGCGTTGGCGTTGGACGAGCTGATCGTGCTCAACGATTTCGAGGCACTGGGATACGCGCTCGTCGATGCGCAGCATCTGGACACGCGGTTGCTGTGTGGGCCGGACATGCATCGGGCAGGTCCGACGCTGGTGGTCGGGCCGGGCACGGGGCTGGGCGCGGCCGTGCATGTTGCCACGCCCGCGGGCGCGTTCGTGATCGCGACCGAAGCCGGGCAGATCGATTTCGCGCCGCAAACTCTCCGCGAGCGCGAGGTGCTGGCGCAATTGGCGCCGGACGGGAATTACGTTCCCTGCGAATGCATCCTGTCCGGGCCGGGGTTGCTGACCTTGTATCGCGCACTGTGTGAATTGCACGCCGTGGCGCCGACACTCGCGAATCCGGAGGCCGTCGGCGCGGCTGCCCGCACGTACGCCGATCGCCAGGCAGTGGAGGCGGTCGATATTTTTTGTGCATCGCTTGGAAGTTTCGTCGGCAACCTTGCGATGACGTTCATGGCCGGCGGCGGCGTGTATCTCGCCGGCGGTTTTCTTTCCTCGATGTTCGATCTGCTGCAACGAAGCGATTTTGCAGCGCGGTTTCTGCATGAACGAAGCGTCCGCACGTTCCTTGAGCGCGTGCCCGTGCGCGTCATGGAACACGGGCAGAACGGCGTGCTGGGCGCCGCACGGTTTTACGTCGACCGGCGCCGATTCGCTCCGGCGGCGCGGGAAGCCACGACGGAGTGCTGTCCGGCGAAGTGAGTCATTGAACAACGCATGATCGCAATCCGTCGCGTGCACGTTGGAACGGTGCATCGCGACGGGCTCGATCGACAACCGGTGAGGGGTAAACAGTCATGCTCATGGTGCATCGCAAGAGTTCATTGTCATTGGCCATATCAGCCGCGTTGTTCGCCGTGGTCGCGACCTCGGCGGCGGCGGCACCGCAGGCCGCAACTTCGGCCGACAACCCGTCCGCGCAGGCGACCACGACGCAGACCGCGCCGGCTTCCGATCAGGCGCAAGCCAAAAAGCCCAAGTCCGGCACCACACCGGAAAACGAAACCCCGACCACGTTGTCGGTGGTCAATGTGGTGGGGGTGCGCGCTTCGCAGATGCGCGCGATCGAGCTGAAGCGCATCGCGCCCAACATCCAGGACAGCATCACGGCCGAAAGCATTGGTCAGTTGCCTGATGTCACCATCACCGACGCATTGCAGCGCGTCACCGGCGTGCAGATCAACCGCGACGCCGGCGTCGGCACGTCAGTGGACGTGCGCGGCCTGCCGGAAGTCGGCACCATGTTGAACGGCGAGGTGTTCATCACGCCGAACCAGATTGATTCGCAGCAGCCCGATTTCGAGATGCTGCCCGCCACGTTGTTCCGCGGCGTGGACGTGATCAAGTCGCCCACCGCCAACATGCTCGACTCCGGCATCAGCGGTGATTTGAACCTGCATACCTATCGGCCCTGGGATCTGCCGAACGGGTTCACCTACAGCTATTCCGCGCACGGGCAATATGGCGATGCC
>Ga0207678_10001402_pt1 | contig 22163 bp, 28 predicted proteins | sample KBSC63metaG_FD_184319 | JGI IMG/M metagenome (GOLD analysis project Ga0207678, IMG submission 184319) | Corn rhizosphere microbial communities from Kellogg Biological Station, Michigan, USA - KBS C6-3 metaG (SPAdes) (version 2) | ecosystem: Host-associated > Plants > Roots > Rhizosphere > Soil ... | reverse complement strand
TCCGGCCCTCTGAGGCCCTTTTCGGGCCGGAGATCAAGGGCCTGAAACGCGCTGCGTGTTTTAGGGCCCCTATAGGGGGGTCAATACACGCAGCGCGTCGGTCACTGTTGGACAACACGGGAGGAAGCGTGGAGTTCTCGGCATCCGTGTGACGAGGCCCGTCTTCCGTCACGGTTCCGGCGCACTCCCGTGGCGCTCCGGTCACGGATCCTCCACGCCTTTCATGCCCGGCCCTCTCGCCACGGCCACAGCCTGCCCAGGGCCGTGGCGAGAGGGCCGCGTCCCTTTCCCGGGGCGCCAGCTCCAGAGGGCCGCGTCCCTTCTCCGGGCCACCCTCCCCGGCTCCGAGCCCGTGGAATGAACACTTGGCGCACATCGGCGCCCGCTCGCCCGCCGTGGATCACGTCGAACGGCTGCTTGACTATCCTGCGAGGTCGCGTTGCGCCCTGGTGTAATGGCAGCACGCCTCGCTCTGGACGAGGTAGTCGGGGTTCGAGTCCCTGGGGCGCAGTGATCGGAACCCGGCCTGTAGAGCCGGGTTTCGTCGTTTCGCAGGTCTGATGCGCCAGCTTGTGCGCCACTGAGCACGGAACATTCGGCCGCGGCGACGGTAATGATGGTCGCGATGACGGGGACGCCGCAACTCGCCCATTCCAAGGAACGCGTCAAGAGGGCCGGAGACCGGCTTCGCGGTTGGCTGCTCAACGAAGTTGACCTAACGGAAGTCGAGCTCTCGGCGGAGCTCGACGTGATCGAGGATTTCCGCGCCTGCCACGCGGCTCCGCTGACCCGCGTCGGCGCCGGGCTTCGCTACTACGTCGAGCGCTATTCGACGGTCAAGCCCGAAGGTCGGCCTGTCGTCGCCCAGCGTCTCAAGCGGATGCGGACTATTGCGGACAAGCTCGTCCGCGAGCCAGGGATGGGCCTCTCGAGGATGTATGACATCGGCGGGTGCAGAGCACTCTTCGCCTCCATCGACGAGATGCGGAGATCGGTTGCCGATCTCGAGCGCCAGCGGCGCTGGGATATCGTCCGAATTCGGGACTACGTCGAGAATCCTCGTCCCGACTCGGGGTATCGTGCGATTCATATGATCGTCCGCAAGGACGGCTTCCTCATCGAGTGTCAGCTTCGGACGGTCTCCCAGCACGCCTGGGCGGAGCTCATTGAGAGGACGGATCGGCGGACCGGCATGGGATTGAAGGCTGCCCGCGCACCCGCTGACGTGACCGAGTACTATCGCCTCGGTGCGGATTTGCTAGCGCAGCTTGATGCTGGTGATGAGCGTGACCCAGAGACTCTCCGCCGTTTTCAGGCCCTGCATGCGCAGGTGCAGCAACGCCTAGGGGGAAAAGAGACTTCATGAATCTGCCAGAGCAATACTTCCTTCTCATCTACGACGTCAACAGTCGTGCGCTCCAGCACGAGGAGTTCGGCGGCGACTATATGGCTGCGGCGACGCGCTACTCCGATGTCGAGGAGGCGCATCGCGACAGCGAAGGCATCGAGGTCGTACTGGTGGGTGCCGACTCTTTCGAAACGATCAAGCGCACCCACTCGCATTACTTCATCGAGCGCGATGAGGACCTTTTTCACGAGTTCCTCAACGGCGCGACTTCCTAGCGGGAGGGCTTTTCCACAAGATAGGCTGAACGCGTGAGAGTGATCGCGCGAACCAGCCGCCACACCGGCGTCTCCGTCGGCCCGCTCGGGCTGATCGTGCTGGCGATCGGCGGACTGATTGCCCTCGACGCCGACGCTTGATTTGCCGCCCTCGTTCTCCAGCAATGCCCAGTCCGCCGAGCCGGGGACCAGCCGTAAGGCGGCCTCTATCCCCAGGGCTTGAGGGTCGTTGCCGTCCTCTTGTTTCTTCCAGGCACCCGCGATCTCGTGGGCAGCCGCGCGATCCATAGCTACGGGGTTCCCGCGACGGCGCGTGGTTTCCGCTTCAGCACTCACCGATGCGCGTCATCGTTGGGCCCAAGGATCGCGACTTCGACAAGCCTCGCCCACTCGAATTCGAGTTCATGGCGGTCGGCAGTCTGGATAAGGCCCGCTTGGCACCGGCAGATCGCTTCGCTCGCCTGGTGGCCGAGAACATGGGTTGGTCTGAGGTCGGCTTGAGCCGCGAGAACGCCGCGGGAAAACCGGGTCGAACCGGGCGCTAATCGGGGCAACGTCCGGGGCGCGTCAGCTCGCGGCGATGCGCTCGATCGTGCGCGACGTTCACCGCCTCGCGCTTTAACCAGCGTGCCGCGCGTTCTTGACTGTGTGACATGGCGGGTGAAGCTTTCTAGGCGTCGCCTGGCCGTGACGTATCTCTCGTAGCGGCGGCCGCCCCCAAGGGGGCGGCCGATCCGCGTCTACGAGCGTCCGGTCAGCAGCTCAGAATCTTGTTGACGAGAGAAGGAAGTTACGGCCAATGAAGAGCTTCACCCGAGATGGATTGTTCACACCTTCGGGATCCCCGAATTCCGACTGGATCGAGCTTGCCCCGGCTTCGCCGGAAGAACTCCGCGAGGATCTCGAACGCTGCTACATGCTGAGGTGGTTGAGTCACCGGCCCCGCGTCGGCGCCCTTCGCTCCCATAACTCCGGCCGGCATCGACGCGCTGCAGGTGGCTCTGGTCCTCGCCGGCGAGGCTCCCGTCGCGGGGGCTCGGTGTCGCGCGGGTCGTCCTCGGACGACGACGCAGGAGGAGAACCTGAGCCGTCCACCTCCCTGACGGGGTGGGCGGCATGACCGCCCCCACGATCGAGAAGTCCAAGTGCCTCGCGTGCGGAAGACCGAAATGCAAGGGACGCGAGCGGACCTGCTCCGCCTGTCGCAAGCGCGCGCAGCGCGAGCGCGAGCGTCTCGACGAGATTCGAACCGAGATGCAGGCTCCCGAGGTCGTCCTCGAGGAGCGAGCGCCGTCGGATGCCTTTGATCTGAGCCCCACCGTGTGGGCGTGGGTGATGGAGACTGACTGCGACGGTCTCTCTTACGCGTTACCGCGAAAGCGGCGCCATCGCCAGTGGGAAAACGTCGAGCCGGAGGCCGGCCAGCTCGCCGCCATCGGTGACGGTGCGCCGCGTTGACCGCCGCGACCGCCAGTCCGGCTGTGAAGGTGCCGCCGCAGAACATCGAGGCCGAGGAATCGGTCCTCGGTGCGGCAATGGTCTCCGAGCCCGCGCTGAGGGCCATCGTCGACGCGGGCCGCGAGCCGCAGGATTTCTACCTGCCGCGCCACGGCCTGATCTTCGAGGCGATCCTCGCGCTGAACGCCGACGGCAAGCCCGTCGACAGCCTGACCGTCGCCGACGCGCTGGAGCGCCGCGGCGAGCTCGAAGAGGTCGGCGGTAAGCACTTCCTCAGCGAGTTGGCCGCCAAGGTCCCCGCCGTCGGTAACGCCGCGCACTACGCCGAGATCGTCGGCGACCTCGCGCGGCAGCGCGTCAAGATCGCTGTCGGCCAAGAGTTGACGAACGGCCTGACGCCGACAGAGGGGATCGAACGACTTCGACGACTCGAGAGGCGGGCCGGATCCGGAGCCGTGCGCCGGGCCGATCTCAGTCGGGTGAAGCCCGTCCAGTGGGTCTGGCGGAACCGGATCCTCGTCGGCTACCTGAGCCTTCTCCTCGGCGCCGAGGGCATCGGCAAGGGGACGCTGATCGCCTCGGTCATCGCCCGCCTGACCCGCGGCGAGTTGCCCGGCGATCTTGAGGGACAACCGGCCGGGGTGCTGCTGATCGGCGACGAGGACAGCTTCGACGCCGTCGTCGTGCCCCGCCTGCACGCCGCCGGCGCGGACCTCGACATGGTCGACACGCTCGACGAGAGCGGCGGTGAATCCCTCGACATCGGCCGTGACGCAGAGCGCCTGCGCGCCCTGGTGCTCGACCACGGCTACAAGCTGATCTTCCTCGACGCCCTGCTCGACACGCTCGGGGTCGACGTCGACGACTGGCGCTCGAAGGCTGTGCGCGAGGCTCTGCGACCGATCCGCCGGATCGCCGGGGAGGTCGAAGTCGGGATCCTCGCCAGCCTGCACCCGAACAAGGGCCAGCGCTCCAGCTTCCGCGACCTGGTCAGCGGCTCGCACGCCTTCAATGCCTCGAGCCGATCGTCGCTGCTGCTCGCCGCCCATCCCGACGACCGGGACCGCCGCGTCCTGGTCAGGGGCAAGGGCAATCTCTCCGCGGCGCCACCGGCCTTCGAGTTCGCCATCGCGGGCTGCGGCCTGAATATCAACGGTCACGATTTCAGCCTGCCCGTCGTCACCGACGAGGGAGACACCGACCTCTCGATCGAGGACGTGGTGAAGCCGCAGCGCGAGGCGCCCGTCCGGTCGAACCTGGCCGAGGAGATCGACGCGGTGGGGACGTTCGCGCCGCAGCGACGAGCCGACATCGCCAAGGCGCTCGGCCGCCCCAGCGACGATCGCAGTGTCGGCCGGGCCCTCGACCAGCTCGAGGATCAGGGCCGCTGGAGCAAGCTTGGCAGGGGTGTGTGGCAGAAGGTCAGGATTGGCATTGGCACCTCTAGTGAGGCGCCAATGTCCAAAGACCCTGAAATCGAGGGTCTGGAGGTGTCGGGATGACCGTCGCCGCCCCCGAAACCCTGGCCCGTCGTCGCGGTCCCTGCCGCCTTTGCCGCGAGCCCATCGTCGCCGATCGGGACTACGTGACGAAGGTGGACCGCATGGGCTGGTGCCACAGCGAGTGCGGCAACGGTTACCGCCGCGTCCTCGCCGAGCACGCCGACGAGGAGGTCGACGATGCCTGAGTCACGTCGAGGGACGGAACGGCGGATGACGCTCTGCGCAGTCCGCGCGCTCGAAGAGGCCGACGGCGTCTGCGAGCGCTGCGAAACCGGCGGTCACCTGCTCGTCGCCGCCGAAGTCCCCAAGGGATCCGCCCGCTTCTCGCCCCGCTGCATCAACCGCCCAGCTGGCGCCGACCGGATTCGCCGCCAAGTAGCCGAAGAGGGAGGGGATGGGTGATGAGTGCGAAGCAGGCGCAGCCGATCGACTCGCTTGTCGCGGTCCCGAGTTCGAAACGCCCGAACCTCGGGCTCGGGTTGACCGTCCCAGTCGAGTTCGTGGACGCTCTCGCCGATGCCGTCGCTGGCCGGCTGGAATCCGCACCGGCGCCAGCAGCCGAGATGCAGGCCGACCGCTCGCGCCTCGCGCTGTCCATCGCCGAGGCGGCCGACTCGCTCGGCATGTCGGCCGACCACTTCCGCCGTCACGTGCTGCCGGATCTGCGCGTCGTCCGCACCGGTCGCCTGCGGCTGATTCCGCTCGCCGAGGTTGACGGCTGGCTCGAGGGCAACGCGGCGCGGGCTCTGGAGCCGGTGGCATGAATGGCGCTGGCGCACGACTGGCGCACGGCCTCGCGATCCCGCATGGGGAGCGGGCCGGCGACGGCGCCCAAGGTAGGCAACCTTGGGCCGAGCCCCTACGCCGCGACGAGGACCGCGAGCGGCGGGTCCTGGTCACGGCCAGCGGCGTCGCCGCAGCAGGCGACTGGCACGAGCTGGTCGCGGCGCGCCTGGAACAGGGGCAGCGGGACTACGGCGACGCCTGGGCCGAGCGCAGTGCCGCCGACCTGGCCGCCGAGGCGATCGAGGAGGCGGCCGACCTCGCAGCCTGGTCGCTGCTCGCCGAGCAGGCGCTTGACGCCGGGGACATCGACTCGCCGACCGCCGACCGTGTCCGCCGCCTGCTCTCGGGCGCGATTTCCAGCGCCGCCCGCGCGCACGTGGAACTCGAAGCGGCCCTGCGACTGCTCGACTGCACCAGGAGCGAGCGATGACGACCACCGGCCCGGCGCCCGTCGTCGACCTGATCGCCCATCCGAAGGAGCGGCGATGAGCCGCAAGATTCCGCGCGAGTTGAGACGGCAGACGCTGGCCGACCTGGCCGCGGCCGAGGTCCTGCGCCACGCCCGCGGCGTCTGCGCGCGGTGCGGTATCTACGGCGGCGGCCGCAAGGTCGTCGACCGGGGCGAGCTGCAGGCCGAGTGCTTCGACCACCTCGCCTGCAACCGACGTCTGCGGATCCCGTTGGCCGCCGAATCGGAGGCCGACCGATGAGCTTCTTCCACGGTGGAATCCCTGGGCTGGGCAAAGGCGATCTGATTCTGCCGCCGAGCAGATCGGGCGCTCTGTGGCGCGCCCTGGGCGTTTCCCGCCGGACGACGACCGATGTTTACGTGACCCGCCGGAAGCGGATCGCATTTGAGTACGCGGCCTCGTATCGATTCTTCGGTCCCGGAGATCTGTACCGCGTCGAACCACTTGGACCTGTCTGCGCGGATCGAGCGGCCAAGCACCGATCAAGCTTTGCGGTCGACAGCGCGCGGGTCGTAGAGGTGCTTTGCCGGGGGCTGACGCCCCGGGACGTCAACCCAGCATTCGAGGCTGCCGTCGCCGCTGCATACATCACGTCTCTCGCCGAGGGCGAATTAATCGAGGGAGCGGGGTTTCAGTGGTGAGCCCGCTCAGCGACAAGCCGACAGCGCGCCGCCGTCAGCTCGCCAACCTGAAGCGCGGCGGCAACCCGGCGCCGACCGGCAACCGCAAGGCGGTGACGCACGGCGGTTTCGCCGCGGTCGCCCGCGAGCGACTGGAGCAGCGTGAGCGGGAGATCTTCGAGGCACTCAGCGCTGACCTGCCGCTGCGCGAAGCCGATGGCTCGGCGCCCGGCACCGACGCCGTGGTCGTCGCGATGTTCGCCCAGGCGCTCTGTCGTCTCGAAGACGTCAAGGACTATCTCGGGCGCCGCGGCATCGAAACCTCGCGGGGCCACATGCGAAACGCCGTCGAGATCGAGGGCAGGCTCCGTCGGGAAGCGCTCGACTTCGCCGAGTCGCTCGGCCTGACGCCCCGCAGCCGTGCGCGTCTCGGCATCGACCTGGCCCGCACCGCCGACCTCGCCTCGCAGTGGGCGGCGGAAGGCGACCACCCACCGGCCGACGACGTGATTGAGGCGGAGGCGACCGATGTCTGACCTCTCGCTCGCACGGCGCTCGCTCGCAGCCTTCGCCGAGCTGATCGGTTGGCCCATGGCGCTGTTCCAGGTGGCGGCGTTGACGTTAGAGACCCGCGTGACCGCGATCGTCGCCAACCGCCAGACGGGGAAGTCCCGGTCGCTGGCGTTGCTCGCGGTGCACCGGGCGTTCGCCAATCCGGGCTCCCAGATCCTGATCGTCAGCGCCGGCGACGAGGCGGCGAAGCGGCTGCTTGCCGAGGTCCGAAACATCATCAACGGCGTCGACTTTCTCCGGGGATCCGTGGTCGATGAGCACATGTCCCTTGTCGGGTTGACCAACGGCTCGGCCATCCGCTCGGTTCCGGCGAGCGAGCGCCAGATACGTGGCTGGTCGATCGACCTGTTGCTGATCGACGAGGCGGCCCTCGTCAGCGACGACCTGATCCTCGGGGCTGCGTTCCCGACGACCGCGGCGCGGCCGGACGCAAAGATCGTGCTGGCCTCCTCGGCGAGCGCGGCCAGCGGCGCGTTCTTCGACCACGTCATGCTCGGCCGCCAGGGCTCGGAGCACATCCGGACCTTCACCTGGTCTCTGACCGATTGCCCTTGGATCTCGCCCAGCGTCATCGAGGCGGCGCGAGAGTCGATGACGCCCACCCGGTTCGAGGCGGAGTACGAAGGCAAGTTCGCCAGCGGCGCCGACGCACTCTTCCCCCGCGCGCTGCTGGACCGCGCGACCGCGGCCTACGAGATGCCCGGGCTGCACGGCCTCTCCCAGCAATGCCGGGTTGGCGGGCATCGACTGGGGTGTCACCACCGACCGGACGACCTTCGTCGTGGTCAGCCACCTACAGGACCCTGCGGGCCGCTTCGCGGTCACTTGTGCGCACGCATGGCCGAGCGGCTTCCCGGTCGACGGGCCCGGCGGGATCATCGGCGAGATCACGGAGACCCCGGCACCTTCGACCAGGTCAGCATGGAGACCAACGGCGTCGGTTATCCGCTCGCGAGGGAGGCGCAGCGCCGGCTCGAGGAGCGGCGCCGCGGCGGCCTAAGGGTCGAGCTCGTCACGACCACCCAGGCGAGCAAGGCCGCCACCTATGGGCAGATCCGGATGGCGCTGGAGCAGGGCCGCCTGATCCTGCCCGCGGCGGCGACCGAGCTGCTGCGCGAGCTGCTGCTGCTACGGGTGCAGATCACTCAGGGTGGCGGCGAGAAGATCGAGGCCGGTTTCGGACACGACGACCTCGCCGACGGGCTCTACCCCGCCTGCGGCCCCTACAACACGCCGGAGGGCTGGCGCTCGCGTCTCGGCGACGCGATCTCCGGCGACCTGCCTCCGTCCGACGTCGAACTCGAAGGCGATGTCGTCGAGACCGGCGCCGGCCTGCTCGTCCCCAGGCAACCGACCTTCCTGACAGCCTGCGGCGCCCGGTACGGACCCGCGTCGACGGCTCCCTCGCCGTGGTCGAGCGGATACCGCCGCCCGGCTTCGCGGCGCTCGTCGGGACCGCCGATCTCGACCGCCTCCCAGAGACGCGGCGAAGACCAACGGGCCGCGGCCCGGAAAGCCCGTGAAGCCGAGGCCAAGAAGGCGCGCTGGTTCGAGGGCATGAACGGCGCCCAGATCCTCGACCGAATCCGAGTCACCAAACGAAGGGACACGAAGTGAAGCCGAAAAAGGCCCTGGCCATCATCAACGCAGGCCGCGAGAAACTCGCCGCCGCGGTGCGGGACGCCCGCAAGGACATCTCGGCGATCGAGGCGCGCGACGAAGCCCGCCTGGTCGAGCGCCGCAAGGCGGGCGGCATCAGCGATGAGCGCTTCGCGCAGCTACGCCGGAACTGCCTCACGCCGGCGGCGATCAAGGATGCGATCGCGGCGCGGCGCGACGAGCTCCGCGAGGATCTCGACTCGATCAAGCGGGAGACCGACGAGGCGCTGTCGGCGATCCGCGGGTCGGAGCCCACGCCCGATCGGCCGGATCCGGCCGAGGCGGAACGCATCTGGAACCGCCAGCGGCGCCGACTCGACGCCGGCGAGAGCCCGCTCAGCCTGGCACAGGCACTGCGGGCGGCGAACGACACCGAGGGGCTGCAGATCCTGCGCGAAGAGCTGCCTGACCATCTCGCCGCGAAGGGCGAGGACCCACGGTCCTCCCAGGCGGTCCTCAGCGCCGTACGCGACGTCGAGGGGAAAGTGTTGACCGGCGATCGCGCCGAGCACCGGCAGATGCTTACCGCCGCAGAGAAGGCCGCAGGCGTCGTCGCCACCAACGCCGGGCTTGCCTACAAGGACCTCGAGTCCACCGAAGCGATCTTCGGCGCGACGCCGGAGGAAACCATTCATCTCTCCCAGGAGGACTGACCATGCGATTCACCGAGCTCACCGGGAAGCACGCGCACCACGCGAAAGCCGTTCGCGGCAAGTTGCCGAACTCCACCGCTCACGACGGCGGCGGCACGAGGACGTTCGATGTCCAGCTCACCGCCGAGATCGCCCGCGAGGTCGTCATCGAGGCGCGCGAGCGTGGGATGCATCCCGACGACCTGATCGCCCTGATCGTCACCGACATGGTGATCCAGGACGCGAGGAAGGATCTGACGTGAGCCGACCGACTCTCGGTCTCGCGCTGATCGTTAAAGACGAGGAGGGGACCCTCCCGAACCTTCTCGCCTCGATCGAGGGTGCCTTCGACCAGGTCGCGCTGCTCGACCGGCGGTACCGATCGCACCGTAGAGGTCTTCGAGGAGTGGTCGAGCGCCGAGAGGGAGCGCCAGCCGGGGTTCGTCTCGACGCTCGGTCACTTCGAGTGGTGCGACGACTTCGCCGCCGCCCGCAACGCCGCCGACGAGCTACTGGAGACCGACTGGCTCTGCTGGGCGGATTGCGACGACATGATCGAAGGTGCCGGAAAGTTACGTCGGCTCCTCAAACGGACGCCGACCCACGTGACTCATTGGCGGTTTCCGTACGACCGGGACGGCGAGGGTGGAAATCGCTGGACCCGCCTGAGGAGATCGAGGGTCGGAGTCTGGGTCGGCCGACTCCATGAGGGCTTCCGCGGACTCGACTCTCCGTGCGGTGACGGCGACGACATCCGTTGGCGGAGCGATCGGGGCGGGATGCGACGCGCCTCGCGCGACCGCGACCTACGAGTCCTGCGCGCCTGGACGACCGACGAGCCGCGAAACCTCCGGCCCCTCGGGATGCTCGCCGTGGCGGAGTTCGAGGCCGGCAACCGCGACGTAGCGCTCCGGTGCTTCGAGCGCTACGTCGAGATCCGATACGCCGAGGTCGATGACTCCATCGCTCGGTGGGAAAGCGAGGCAGCCGTTTGGGCGCTACCTCCGAATGGCGCAGTACAGTCGTCCGGCGCACGAAGAGGCGCATATAAATGGGGCCGCGCTGGTGGAACAGCCGGCCCCGTGGCGATCGGCTTAGCTAGGAAGCGGCCGACCACACGGGCAAAGCTACCCGCCCCCGCGGTCCCCTGGATTCAGGAGATAGACGCATGGGTGAGATGACGTTGACCGTGCCGACGGAGTACATCGACCAGTTCGTGGTTTCCGCACGCACGATCGGGGCGCACATCGGCGAGTCGCTGAAGGAAGCTCTGACCATCGGCTACCGCGAGGAGGTGCTCGACGACGCCGAGAAGCGCGCCGGCTGGTGCGCGCAGGAGAACCAGATGCGCCGCCTGCTTCCACACCTTGAGGGGCTCCTCGTCAGCATCGAATCGGTTGGTTCCGGCGATTTGGAGATCGAGTCCGATCGCGAGCTCGTCGCGATGGTCCTCACGGACTGCCTGATGGACTCCTCGCACAAGGTCCCGCAGGCAGCGGAGAGTGCAAACGACGGCGACGGCCACACGCTTCAGGAAGCGATTGAGGGCGTCGAATTCTGGCGGTCGACCCGAGAGTCGGCTGTCGCAGGAACGGTGGCCTGATGGCGACGGTAGTCGAACAGAGCTACGCCGAGTCGATCGGCACGCGTATTAACGATCGCCCCCGGCGGCGGGCCGAACTGTCGAACGCGCTCTACGACGCTGAAATCGCCATAACGGACGCCGCCGCCGAGATTGCGCAGCGCGGGATGGTCGAACTGGAGGGCTGGAGCGATGCACGAGAGGAGCAGTGGCCGCCATTAGGCGAAGCCCTTGAGCGCTACCGACGGGCCAGCCGGCGGTTCGAGAAGGATATTCAGGGCGTCGAGGCCTCTCTCACTGACAAAGCTGGTGGAACCGGATCGAAAGCGGAAGAGGGGAAGGAGGATTGATGAACGCCGACACAATCGACGACGCGAAGGTGCTCTTCGCCGAGCTCCACAACCAGCTTGCAGAGGCGGCCGATCGGCTCGGGGAGATCGAATTCTCGGCGAGCAAACTGAGGGCCGAGATCAACGCCGGGCAGGTCAGGCGCTCGAAGCTCGAAGCGCTGATCTTCGACGGAAGGTGGATCTGATGTTCGGCCAGCTACTGACCACGCGCGAGGTCGCGCAACTGCTCGCCATGTCGGAGGAGTGGGTCCGCGAGAACGCGGCCGAACTCGGAGGCATCCGGATGGGCCGGACGGCCCGCTCCCAGCTGCGGTTCGACCCCGAGGGAATCGCCGCCTACAAGGAGCGTCAGCGGCTAGGCGCGCCGATGGAACCGAAGTCACGGCGCCGACCCGGACCACGGCCGGCGCCGAGAGGAGTGGAGCTCTTCGAGCCGAAACGTGTCGAGCGTCTGCCGTTGCCAGCGAGCGCTCGCACTCGAGGGTCACACTGATGGCCGCCACCGGGATCCGACGGCGGCACTCCGCCAGCTGTCGCAGCCGCAATGGAGGGCGCTGCGACTGCAACACCGGCTGGGAGGCGTCGGTCTTCGTCGCCCGTGAGGGCAAGAAGGTCCGCAAGACCTTCGCGAAGGAGTCGGAAGCGAAGGCGTGGCGAGCAGAAGCGACCACGGCCGCGAAGGCCGGGAAGTTGAAGACGGCGACCACGCTGACGCTGAGCGAGGCCTGCTGGCTGTGGCTTGAGGCCGCCGACACCGGCGCGGTGCGCGACCGGGCGGGGAAGGTGTTCAAGCCCTCGACGCTCCGGTCCTACCGCTCGGCGTTGAGGCTCCTGGTGTTGGACGAGTTCGGCGCGGTGAGATTGTCGGAGCTGCGACGCTCCGACGTGCAGGCGTTTGTCGACCGCCTGCTCGGCAAGGAACTCGCGCCCAGCACGATCGCCAACACCCTCGACCCGCTGCGCGCCGTCTACCGGCACGCGGTCCGTCGCGAGCTGGTCGCGCTCAATCCGACCGCCGAACTGGAGCTGCCAGCGGCGAACGGCCAGCGCGACCTCCAAGGGGTTCGAGGCGCAGCTGAAGCGGGAGCTGAGGGCGGCGCAAGGTCAGGTTGATGTGCGCTCGATGGGCTACAGTTGTGCCTGTGCCGGAGCGAGATTTACACGTCAAGATCCGCCAGGAGGACGGCTCCTACTGGGCGACCATCGATGAGTACCCTGGGGTGCTGGCGACGGGCGACGACCTTGATGAGCTGCGCGCGAGCCTTGAGGAGGGTATCCGGCTGATGAAGGCGGAGGCCGGCGAGGATCTTCCTGCGGTTCGCCTCTCCGGGCTTACGTTGGCGACCGAGACGCCCGCCAGCGCCGAACTTCTTCCCGCCTGAGGGGCGCCCGAGTAGGAATCCGCCACAGGCAGCCGGCGCCCGACGGTCTGGTGGGCCGAGTCCTTGGGGCGCAGTGATCCGACGCCGTTGCTAGCGTCGATCCCCGTTATGCGGCCGAAGTTCCTCGTCCTTGCCCTGCCGGCGGTGCTGGCGCTCGTGTTCGTGGCCTCCGGCTGCGGCGGTGGCGGCAGCTCTTCGACGACGACCGCGAAGAAGCCGAAGGAAGAAGCGGCGCCGAAGCTGAGCAAAGGGCAGTTCATCAGCCAGGGCGACGCGATCTGCGCGGAGGTCAATACGGCGGTCGGCTCGGTGGGCGAATCGGTGGCCGAAACGAGGAGCCAGACCACCCAGATCGCCAACCTCTACAGCGGCATGGTCCAGAGCCTCCAACGCCTCGGCCAGCCGAGCGAAATCGACGGCTACTCCGATTTCATGGGCGCCGCCGAACGGCTGGCGATGACCGAGAACGAAGTCAAAGCCGCCGCCGAGCAGGAAAACCTCGCCCTGCTGGAAGAAGCCTCCCAGGCGGCGGCCCCCGCGGTCGAAGAATTCCAGCAGCAGGCCGCGATCTACGGCTTCAACGAGTGCAGCGAAGGCCCGCACGCCCCGGCCGTCGCCCCCGAAGCCGGCGGCGGTGCCGAAGAAATCGTCCCCGAAGAAGAATCCGGCGGCATCGAAGTGGCCCCCGAAGAAGAATTCATCCCGGAAGAAGAAGTGGCTCCGGAAGAAGAATTCGTCCCCGAAGAAGAAGTCGCGCCCGAAACGGGAGGCGCGGGGGGCGGCATCGAAAAGCTCCCACCCGAAGAAGCGGCGCCGGAATCGGGGAGCGAAAGCGGCGGCATCGGCCCGGGCTGAGCGCCGGGTCGCGGGCTTCGGCAGCGCCCCACCGGTCAGATTCACCCGCCCAAGTTTCACCCTGCCATAGCAAGGTGAATCCACGCAGCGCGATTGCTTGGCGCGAAGAAAGGGTCGCCGCGCGGGTCGGGCGGCGTGCGACCAGGGTCCGATCCGCGCTGCACGGATTTGGGCCCCTATGGGGGCCCCAAAGCATGGTCACGTGTCTGTAACGCCTGTATCCCTGTGACGTTCCCGCCGAAAGCGTCACGGCCCGGGAGCTGCCTCAGGCGACCGCGTTCTCCTCCCACGCCCCGTACAGCCGCGCGTAGACCCCCTGTGCCGCGATCAGATCCTCGTGGGTCCCCTGCTCGGCGATCTTGCCGTGTTCGAGGACCACGATCTTGCCGGCGCGCCGGATCGTGCTCAGCCGGTGGGCGATCACGATCGCGGTCCGGCCGTGGAGCAGACGCTCCAGGCCTTTCTCGATCGTCTTCTCGGTCCGCACGTCGACGTTCGAGGTCGCCTCGTCGAGGATCAGGATCCGCGGTTCCGCGAGGAGGGCCCGCGCGAAGGCCACGAGCTGGCGCTGGCCCGCCGAGAGCTGGACGCCGCGCTCGCCCACCTGGGTCTCGATCCCGTCCGGGAGGCCGTTCACGAACTCCGTCGCGCCGACGGTGGCGATCGCTTCTTCGATCTCCTCGAGGCTCGCGTCGGGCCGCCCGAAGGCGACGTTTTCACGCACGCTGCCGCTGAACAGGAAGCCCTCCTGCGGCACGATCCCGAGCTGGCGCCGCAGCGCCCGCTGTTGCACGCCCTTCAGGTCGTGGCCGTCCACCAGCACGCGGCCTTTCTGCGGGTCGTAGAAGCGCGCGACCAGCTTGGCGAAGGTCGACTTGCCCGCTCCGGTCGCGCCGACCAGCGCCAGCGTCTGCCCCGGCGGCACGTGCAGGTCGACGCCTTCCATCACCCAGGAGCCCTTCGGCACCGGGTCGGCGTCGGAGTAGGAGAACCAGACGTCGTCGAGCTCGATCTCCCCGCGGATCGTCCCCGGGTCGATCGCCCCTGGCGCGTCGACCATGTCGGGCTCGGTGTCGAGCAGGTCGAAGATCTTGTCCAGCGCCGCCATCCCCTGCTGGTAGGTCGTGTAGAGCTGGGAGAGCTGCTGGATCGGTTCGAAGAAGGTGGTCAGATAGCCGACGAAGGAGACGATGATGCCGATTTCGATCGCCCCGTTGATCGCCTGCGAGCCGCCGTAGAGGAGGATCACCGCGGTCCCGATCGCGGCGAGCAGTTCGACCGCCGGGAAGTAGGAGGCATTGAGGTAGACAGTCTTCATGTTGATCTGGCGGTTGGCCTCGTTCAGCTCGGTCATCTCGTCGACGTGGCGTGGCTCCTGGCCGAAGCTGCGCACCACCCGGACCCCGCTGAGGCTCTCCTGCAGGTAGGCGGTGACGGCGGCGATCCGCTCCCGCGTCGCCCGGTAGGCGCCCGCCGAGACGATCCGGAAGATCACCGACGCGATCGCCAGCAGCGGGAAGGTGAGGAACGTGATCAGCGCCAGCTTCACGTCGAGCGCCAGCAGGATCACGACCACGCCGATCAGGGTCAGGCTGGAGGAGAAGATCGTCACCACGCCGTCGGTGACCAGCTGCTGCAGCGCTTCGACGTCGTTGGTCATCCGCGAGATCAGGACGCCGGGGTTGTTGCGGGTGAAGAAGCCGATCGACATGCCCTGGATGTGGGTGAAGATCCGCTCGCGCAGGTCCTGCAGGGCCCGGGTGCCGACCCAGCCGACCAGGTAGGTCTCGGCGTAGGTCGCCGCCGCGTAGAGGATCGCGACGACGACGAAGGCGCCGACGATCCAGTCGAGCGCGCCCAGGTCCCCGGTGCGGATCCCGGCGTCGATCGCGCGCCCGGCGAGGAACGGCGGCGCCAGGCCGGCGCCGGTCTCGATCAGCAGGAACACGAACATCAGCGCCATCCGGCCGCGGTACGGACGGAGCAGGCCGATCATCCAGCGCACCTTGCGGCCGCGCTGGTCCTGGCCGCGCACCAGGCGCCAGAGCGATTTGAACAGCATCCCGATGTTGTAGAGCGGGCTCTGCACCTGGTCCTCGTTCACAGTCGCGCCATCTCCTCGCGGTCCTCGAGGTCTCGCTGCAGGTAGACCGAGTCGGCCAGGCCGTGCTCGGCGATCTCACGGTAGAAGCCGCAGCCCTCCATCAGCTCGTCGTGCGTCCCGCGGTCGACCACCGTGCCGTGGTCGAGCACGATGATTTCGTCGGCCAGCGAGACGGTGGAGAGGCGGTGGGCGATGATGAACGTCGTCCGCCCTGCCATCGCCTCGCGCAGGCCCCCTTTGATCGCCGCCTCGGTGGTCGCATCGACCGAGGAGGTGGCGTCGTCGAGGATCAGGATGCGCGGATCGGCGAGCAGGGCGCGGGCGATCGCCACCCGCTGGCGCTGGCCGCCGGACAGCGTCAGGCCGCGCTCGCCGACGCGGGTGTCGTAGCCGTCGGGCAGTTCGCGGATGAAGGAGTCGGCCTGGGCGAGGCGCGCCGCCGCTTCGATCTCCTCGCGGGTCGCCGCGCCGCGCGCGTAGGCGATGTTGTCGGCGACCGAGGCGGTGAAGAGGAAGCTGTCGTCGGCGACGAAGGCGACCTCGGCCCGCAGCTTCTCCACCTCGACGTCACGGACGTCGACGCCGTCGACCAGCACGGTGCCCCCGGTCGGGTCGTAGAGGCGCGCGATCAGCGCCACGAGGCTCGTCTTCCCCGATCCCGACGGGCCGACCAGCGCCACCGTCTTCCCGGCGTCGACCCCGAGCGAGACGTCGTGCAGGGCAGGGACCGACTCGTGTTCGGCCCCTGGCGCCGCCGCATATTGCTCGGTCACGTCGCGCAGCTCCACCCGGCCGCCGCCGTCCGGCAGCTCGACCGGGTCGGCCGGGCTCTGGATCGTCGGTTCGCGGTCGATGATCTCGAACATCCGGTTGCCCGAGGCGACCGCGCGCTGGGCCATCCCCATCGCTACGCCGAGCATCCGCAGCGGCCCGGCCAGCATCACCAGGTAGGTGTAGAAGGCGGTGAAGTTGCCGAGGCTGAGGTTGCCGTCGATCACCATCCGCCCGCCGACCATCAGGACCAGGGCGATCCCGAACTGCGGCAGGAGGCCAATCAGTGGGCTGAAGAATGCCTGGAGGCGGGTCGAGTAGATCGACTGGTCGAAGACCCGTTTGACCGCGCGCTGGAAGCGGCGGAGCTGGAATTCCTCGCGGGCGAAGGCCTTGACGATGCGGATCCCGGAGACGTTCTCCTCCGCCTCCGCGGTCAGTTCGGCGACCCGCTGGGCGACCTCCTGGACGGCCGGCCGCGAGACCCGGTTGTAGCGCGAGGCGATCCAGACGACGAACGGCGCCGGGATCAGCGCCAGCACCGCCAGCAGCGGGTTGATGATGAACATCACGATCGAGGCGAGCGTGATCGTCAGCAGGTTCTGGGTGATGAAGATCAGGCCGTAGCCGAGGAAGAAGCGGATCGCCTGCAGGTCGACCGTCGCCCGCGACATCAGCTGCCCGGTCTGCTGAGTGTCGAAGAAGCCGAGCTCGAGCTTCTGCAGGTGCGCGTAGAACGTCTGGCGCAGGTCGAATTCCACCGCCAGCGAGACCTTGCCGGCGACCAGGCGGCGCACCACGGTGAGGCCCATGCGCAGGATCGCGGCGCCGAGGATCGCCAGCGCGAGGGGGAGGAGGTCGGGCTTGTTGCCGTCGTGGATCGCGTTGATCGCGCGGCCGAGCAGCCACGGGATCAGCACCGTCATGCCCATCGCGGCCCAGGCGAAGAGGAGCGACCCCCACAGTTCGAGCCTGTAGGGGCGCAGGAAGCCCATCAGCCGGCGGTACGTACGCATCTCCCCGACTATACAAAGTGAAGTATTGGACTATTCCAGCTTTTCGGCGGCTTTCGCGCTCGACACGTAGCCCGCCGGGCATTTTTTCTGGTGGTGCCCCGGTTTCTGCAGGATCTGGAAGTTCGTGACGTCGTGATACGGCGTGGTCGAGAGGTTGTTCTGGGCGAGCGTCACGGTCAGCCGGTAGAAGCCGGGCGGCAGCTCGTGGTAGAAGATCTCCGGTCGGGTGGCGGGGGAGAAGCTGCCGGCCGTGCCCAGTTCTTCGGCGAGGATTCCGTTCGGCCCGGCGTATTTCGGAAAGTCCATCGAGGCGCCCGTCAGGCGTTCGTTGCCGAGCGGGCTGCTGATCGCTTTCTTCAGTTTCGACGGGTTGACGCAGTTGGGGACCCGGTTGAGGGAGAAGCGGATCGCGCCCTCGCCGAGCTGGGGTTCGGAGCGGAAGTTACGCGGCGCGAGTTCGAAGCTTTCGAGGTCGACCTTGACCACCACCGCATGGTTGGCCTGGACCTCGCCGTTGCGGGGCGACACGATCGAGACGGTGGGGACGCCTGGCGTCGGTTCCGCCGCCGTCGCGCGGTCGGTCTCTTCCCCGCCGCCGAAAACGATCGCCAGGGCGACCGCCGCGCCGGTCAGGACGAGCGCCGCGAGCGTTGCCTTCCTCAGCCGCATGCGACCGCGAACATTACGCGGAAGGCCCGCCGCGCAGCGGTCCGTCGCCGTGCGCAACGCTAACCTCCCGCCGGTGTCTGGTCGGGAGATGAATCGATGAGCGGCGGCGGACTGAGCGGCGGGCACCCCAACCTGGCGGTGCGGCTCCACCACGCGGCGCGCAAGCCGGATAACTGGATCCAGCTGGTCAAATTCGGCGTGGTCGGCGGCTCCGGCTACGTGGTCAACCTGCTCGTCTTCGCCTTCCTCGCCTCGAACCTCGGCGTCTACCATGCGGCGGCGGCGGTCGGCGCCTTCCTGGTCGCGCTCGCCAACAACTTCTTCTGGAACCGCCACTGGACCTTCGGCCCGGGGGAGGGGCTGGCCCATCGGCAGGCGATCCGCTTCACCGTGGTCAGCGTCGGCGCCCTCGTCGTGAACCTGGTCGTGCTGGAGATCCTGGTCGAATCCACCTCGATGAACGAAATCGGCGCGCAGGCGATCGCGGTCGCCGTCGCGATGCCGTTCAACTTCCTCGGCAACAAGCTCTGGACCTTCGCCTGAAGCCCTTCTCCGCTCAGCTAACGTTGATGGCATGAGCGAGAACGCCCGCAGGAAGCCGCCGTACGACGCCGCGCAGGTCGAGGCCGAGCGCCAAACCGCCTGGATCGAGCGCGGCGATTACGACGCGCCCGCGCCGCCGCCCGACGGCGAGCACGGCGTCTACGTCAAGTCCTCGAGCCCGTTCACCTCCGGCAACCTCCACATGGGGCACGTCCGCGACTACACGATCGGCGACGCCTACGCCCGCTTCCAGCGTGCCCGCGGGCGCAGCGTGCTGATGGGCTTCGGCTTCGACGCCTTCGGGCTGCCGGCCGAGCTGGCGGCGATCGAGCGCCAGGTGCCCGCCGCCGAGTGGGTCGTGCAGTCCGGCGAGCGGATGCTCGAGCAGATGAAGCGGCTCGGCTACAGCTTCGATTACGACCGCGTCTTCTACAGCTCCGACGAGGGGCAGTACCGCTGGTCCCAGTGGCTCTTCCTGACGCTCTACGACATGGGGCTGATCTACCTCGCCGACACGACCGTCGACTGGTGCGACACCTGTCAGACGACGCTGGCGACGATCCAGGTCGAGGAGGGCGGCACCTGCTGGCGCTGCCACAACGAGGTGCGGCTGATCCGCCGGCCGACCTGGTTCCTGAAGATCACGCCCTACCTTGAGGAGAACGACGCCAACATGGCGAGGCTCGAGGAGCAGCCCTGGGACGAGCTGGCCCTGGCCACCCAGCGCTACATCCTCGGCCGCGCCGACGGGGTCGAGTTCGAGCTGGACGGCCCGGGCGGGCCGCTCACGGTCTTCACCCCGCACGCCGACGCGGCCGGCCTCGCGACCTTCGTGGCGCTCTCGCCGCGCCATCCCGAGCTCGAGGGCTGGATCGGCGGGGAGGGGGTGCGCGAGGAGCTCGAGCAGCTGCGCTCCGGCGGCTGGGAGCGGAGCGCCCGCGACGCCAAAGCGGTGCCGGTGGTCGACACGGACCGCTCGATCCCCGGCCCCGGCGGCGAGCAACTGCCGGTCCTGATCTCCCCGCTGGTCGACGCCCGCTTCGGCCCCACCGCGGCCCTCGGTATCCCCGCGGTCGACGAGGCCGACGCCGACGTCGCCGCCCGCTTCCCGGGGCGGGTCCCCGGTGTTGATGGGCCGAAAACTAGACCTATAGGCGAGTTTTCGGCCCATCAACCTGAGGAGGAGGTGGCAGGCGCGCCGGTGGAGGGGGCGCGGGTGGCGAAGCGGTACCGGGCCAACGACTTCTCGATTTCTCGGCAGCGCTCCTGGGGGACGCCGATCCCGATCGTGCACTGTCCCGACCACGGGCCGGTGCCGGTTCCGGAGGCAGACCTGCCCGTCGTCCTCCCGCGCGACCTGGTCGCCACCGGTGAAGGGAATCCGCTGGCGGAGCGCCCGGACTTCGTCGACGTCGCCTGCCCCGTCTGCGGCAAGCCCGCCAAGCGGGAGACCGACACGCTCGATTGTCACTTCGACGCGCTTTTCCTCTGGGTCCCGGCCACGGTGCCGCCGGAGGACCGCGCGACGCAGATGTTCACCCACCCCGAGTCGCGTAAGTGGCTGCCCGCCGAGCGGCTGGTCGCGGGCGGCGACTCGGGCGGCTTCGTCTTCGACCAGCGGATCGTCACCAAGGCGCTCCGCGATCACGGCGAGTTCGCCTACATGGAGGCGGGGGAGCCGTTCGAGGGCTGCCTCTTCCACGAGATGGTGATCGCCGACGGGCGCAAGATGAGCAAGCACCTCGGCAACGTCGTCGATCCCGACGAGCTGGTCGGCCGGTTCGGCGCCGACACCGTGCGCGTCGCGGTCCTCTGGGCGGCGGGGCCAGCCAAGACGCTCAACTGGTCGGACGCGGCGATCCGCTTCGCGAACAAATTCCTGCGCGGGTTCTGGACCTACGCCCACGACCGCTTCGTCGAGCTCGACCACGCCAAACACGACCTCGAGAAAGCGGCGGAGACCGAGAAGCAGCGGGAGAAGCTGCGCGGATGGTGCGAGAACGGGCTGAACCGGATCGCCGACGACACCGCCGAGCTGCAGCTGCACAAGTCGATCCGCGATCTGACCCGGCTCTTCGAGCGCATCCAGCAGTTCGAGAAGCAGCTGAAGAAGCGCGGCCAGCTCGACCTGGCCGACGCCGAGGCTCTGGTCGCCGCGATCCTGCTGCTGGCCCGCGCCCTGCAGCCGTTCGCCCCACACGCAGCCGAGCAGATCCTGATCGACTCTGGCCGCTTCACCTCCGACGACCTGCCCGGCGTCTGGCCCGACGCCACGACGATCCCGGTCGCCGTCGGCGACGCCCTCTCCGGCGCGGCGTCATAGGCGGGCGCCTCGGGCCTCGTCCGAGGGGAAAGCTGGCGCCTCGGCTGCTGATGGGCGGCCCTGGCAGGCTGTGGCCGCCCATCAGCAGCCGGGTCGGAGGGAGTCCCGAGGGACGAGGGGGCTCCGTGGGGTGAGTTCGCACTTTCCCGTACAGAGGACGGCAAACTGCGAACGCGTGGTCACGGGATCGTCGCTTCGGAGACGAAGGCGCGCGAGAAGGTCACAGAAGCGTCGCTTCTCTTCCCTTCCGTGAACCCTTCGTCCTACCCGCCCGGGCGCGCTCGCAGAAATGACCGGATAGGACCCAGAAGTGCGAACGCCACCGTCCTCCTCGCGGGCCGGGCTCTCGCAAGCCACCCGTCCCTTGCCCCTTCTGGCCCCGTCTCCCGGGACGCGCTCGCCCGGTGAGTTCGCAGCTATCTGCGCCCTATCGCGGATTAGTGGAACGCATTCGGAGTAGAGCCACGAGCGGGTCCGAAAGGGAGCATGGATCGTACCCAAAGCAAGGCGATCCTTATGTTCAGGTGCCCTTGATTGGAAGAACGTCGTCTGTTATGAATGTCACCCTGTCGGGGGATCAACCGGCAGGCGAGGCGGGGCTCACTCAGACAGGGAAACCGCCTTGGGGTGGCAAAGGAGGACCTGGCGCTGAGCAGGGGATCGCGTTCGTCACGACCCGGTCCCAAATTGGTGCCGATGCGCAGTCGGCGCCGCCCCGCCTCACTTTTCTTCTCGTCACGGGACCGGGGCCCCCGTGACGAGAAGTGCGCGCGCGCCCTGGTAGGGCCGCGCCGCAATCAGTCCGGCTGCGGCTCCTCGACGAGGAAGCGACGGTTCTCGTGGTCCCAGCCCGTCCCCAAGCAGAGAACGTCCGGGGTGGTCGCCAGCGCGCCGCAGAGCTTCAGCAGGGTCGCGAAGCGTGGTTCGCGCCCGGCCCGCTCGAGCAGGGAGATCTCGGTCCGGTGCAGCTCGGTCCGCTCGCCGAGCTCCTCCTGGGAGATGCCGATCGCGACGCGGCGGTGGCGCAGGTTGAAGGCGAAGCGCTCCTGCGGGGTCAACCCGGGGCCCTCCGCTGTCGATGATGGGTACGGCGCATGTGCGCCCATCGTTTCGAAGGGCAGACAACCGTTCCACAGACAAAATGCCGCTCTTCTTTGAGTGACCCGATGGTTCCGCTACCTTGAGGAGCGGAGTTGGAGGGGTTTTCCGAATATTTGCGTGAAAGACGTTGACCGGACGGACCCC
>Ga0207678_10001399_pt1 | contig 22182 bp, 20 predicted proteins | sample KBSC63metaG_FD_184319 | JGI IMG/M metagenome (GOLD analysis project Ga0207678, IMG submission 184319) | Corn rhizosphere microbial communities from Kellogg Biological Station, Michigan, USA - KBS C6-3 metaG (SPAdes) (version 2) | ecosystem: Host-associated > Plants > Roots > Rhizosphere > Soil ... | reverse complement strand
GCCGCTTCACGTTCTTCCTCGGCGAGGCCTATCGCGCCCTGCGCCGCAACGCCGCCCCTTCGCTCGCCGCGATCGTGACGATCGCGGTGACGGTGCTGCTGATCGGCGTCCTCGTGCCCGTTCTCGACGCGAGCGGTTCGAAGACCGACGACGTCCGCAGCCAGCTCGAGCTCAAGGTCTTCCTCTTCGACGACGCGACCAACAACGAGATCAGCAACCTCCAGGACAAGATCGGCGCGATCCCCCACGTCGAGAACGTCGAGTACGTCTCCCCGGCTGCGGCGCTGAAGATCCTCGAGGACCGGCTCGAGGACAAGAGCCTGCTCGATCAGCTCAACAGCAACCCGCTGCCGCCGGCCTTCAACGTCAAGGTCGACAACCCCGACAACCTCGAGTCGGTCCAGACGGCGCTCTCCCCACCGGACTCGGCGGGCAAGCCGCAGCCGATCAGCGCCGCCATCGACGAGATCGTCACCGGGGAGCAGACGCAGCAGATCCGCGAGGTCACCGGGGCGGTGAAGATCCTGCTCGCCGTGATCGCCGTCCTGCTCGCCATCGCCTCAGTGTTCCTCGTCGGCAACACGATCCGTCTGTCGATCTACGCGCGCCGCCGCGAGGTCGAGGTCATGCAGCTCGTCGGCGCCACCAACTGGTTCATCCGCTGGCCGTTCGTGATCGAGGGGCTGGTCGTCGGCCTGTTCGGCGCGCTGATCGCGGTCGGCATACTGTTTCTCGGCAAGGTGACCATCGTCGACCCGCTGTCTGACAACTTCGCTTTGGTCGAGAACCTCAACACGATCTCCTTCGGACCCCTGATCGCCGCACTGGTGACGGGCGCGATGGTGGTCGCGGCGCTCGGCAGCGGAGTGACGCTGCGCCGCTTCCTCCGCATTTGAGCGACGGTCGCCGCCGCCTCCCGACGCTCGTCCTCGGCGTCGTCGCGGGCGCCGCGGTAGCCATTGCACTGCTCGCGTTCGTCGGGCCCCTACAGGACCTGCTTCCCGACAACCGGACCCCGAACCGGACGGCGGAGGCGCAGCAGGTCATCGAGGACTCCTACTTCCGCCCGACCGACTCGGAGGAGCTCGAGAACGCCTCGATCAACGGGATGGTCGAGCGGATCAGCAAGGAGAACGACGACAAGTTCTCGCACTACTTCGACCCCGCCGCCTACAAGCGGTTCCAGGCCTCCACCTCCGGCGAGTTCTCGGGGATCGGCGTCACCGTCACCGAGACGAAGCAGGGTCTGCGGGTCGCCCAGGTCTTCGCCGGGGCGCCGGCGAAGGATGCCGGGATCGGGACCGGCGATCTGATCGTCGGCGTCAACGGCAAATCGATCGCCGGCGTCTCGGCCGACGTCGCCGCGGCGCGGATCAAGGGCCCGGCCGGGACCAGCGTCCGCCTCACCGTCGTCGACGCCGGCAGCGGCGAGAAGCGGCAGGTCGAGGTCCATCGCGCGAACGTCAAGGTCCCGGTCGTGGCCGGCAAGCTCGAGAAGGCCGGCGGCCACGAGATCGGCTACGTCGCCCTCGCCGGCTTCACCCGCGGGGCCCACGGCGAGCTTCGCGACGAGATCGCGAAGCTCGATCAGCGCGGGGCCGAAGGCCTCGTCTTCGATCTCCGCGGCAACGGCGGCGGCCTCGTCGACGAGGCCGTCCTGGTCCAGTCGATCTTCCAGAAGGAGGGCCCGGTGCTGACCATCGAGGGGCGGACCCGCGACAAGAAGACCTTCGACGTCACCGGCGATCCGCTCGAGGGAATCGGCCCGATCGCGGTGCTCGTCGACGGCAACACCGCGTCGGCATCGGAGATCGTCACCGCGGCGCTGAAGGAGAACGACCTCGCGACCGTGATCGGGACCCGCACCTACGGCAAGGGCGTCTTCCAGGAGGTGATCCCGCTCGACGCCGGCGGCGCCCTCGACCTCACGGTCGGCGAGTACCTGACCGCAAACGGCACGTCGATCCTCGGCAAGGGGGTCGTCCCCGATCGGCGGGTCGTCGACGAGGACCCGAGCAACGGCGACGCGGTGCTCGACGCCGGGCTCGATCAGGTCGCCTCCGACTTGCCGGGCAACTGATGCCCGAATCCGCCGATCCGGGGCGCCCGCGCGCGCTCGTCGTCGCTCGTCGTGGGCGCTTCTGGGTCGGCGAGCCGCTGTTCGAGCGCGGCCCCCAGGTGAGCCTCGCCCGGGGCCGCGTCAAGGTCGCGCCGGGCGGGATCGCGCTCTGCCGGATCGATCATCGTGGCGGCCAGCCGATCGTCGACCTCGGCCGTGCCGACAACGCCCGCGACGTCGTCACGGCGCTGATCGCCGACCGGGGGCTGCGCCCGACGTTCCGGGATCGTCACGAGGAGGAGGCGCGGAGCGCCGTCGCCCGCCTCGAGCGCGACGCCGGCCGGCGTCGCGACCTGACCGCCGAGCCGACCTTCACGGTCGATCCCGCCAGCGCCCGCGACTTCGACGACGCCGTCTCGGCCCGAGCGGAGGGCGGCGGGTTCCGGGTCTGGGTCCACATCGCCGACGTCGCCGCCCACGTGAAGCCGGAGAGCGGGCTCGACCGCGAGGCATTCCAGCGGGCGAACTCCACCTATGCGCCCGGCACCGTCAGCCCGATGCTGCCCGCTTCGCTGAGCAGCGACGCGTGCAGCCTCAACCCCGGCGTCGAGCGGCTCGCCGTGACGGCCGAGATCGAGCTCAGCGAAGCGGGGAAGGCTCGCTCGGCGAGCTTCTACCGCTCGCGGATCCGATCCGACGCGCGCCTCGACTACGACCACCTCGACCGGATCTTCGCGGGGGCCGAGGGGGCCCCGGAGCCGGTCGCGGCTGCGATCGCGACGGCTCGGCGGGCGACCGCGGCGATCGCCCGCTCCGCCCGCTCCGGCCTCGAGGTGACGGGCTCGGAGCCGGAGTTCACGTTCACGCCCGAGGGCGACGTCGAGGCCGCGCACGCGCTCGTCCAGACCGAGGCCCACCGTCTGATCGAGAAGCTGATGATCCTGACCAACGAGCAGGTCGCGCGGCTGCTCGAGCGCAAGGAGGTGCCGACGCTCTACCGCGTCCACGAGCAGCCCGACCCGGCCAGGGTCCGGGTGCTGATCGACCAGCTCGCCTCGCTGGGCGTCCCGACCCCGGCGCTCGGCGAGACCGCGGGCCCGAGCGAGGCCGGGGAGACGGCGATCGAGGCGAGCCGCCTGGTCGCGGCCGAGGCGAAGCGGCGCGGTCACGGCGCCGCCAGCCTCTCGTCGCTGGTCCTCCGGGCGCTGAAGCCGGCCCGCTACAGCGAGGTCAACCTCGGGCACGCCGGGCTCGGCAGCAGTGCCTACTCGCATTTCACCTCGCCGATCCGCCGCTACCCGGACCTGATCGCACACCGCGGACTGCTCTCGGTCATCGACGGCAGCGAGGAGCGTCCCGACGTCCACGCGGTTGCCGGGGCCGCGGTCCACTGCTCAGACCGCGAGCGCGACTCGATGCGGATCGAGCGCGACGGCGACGACATCTGCGCCGCCTTCCTGCTCCGCCGGGAGCTGTTCGAGCGCGGCGCCGAGGCCAGCTTCGCCGGCGAGGTGTCCGGCGTCATCCCGGCGGGTGCTTTCATCCGCTTCGGTGGCGAGCACGCCGACATCTACGAGGGCTTCTTCCCGGCCCGGCGGATGCCGGGCGAGCGCTTCGAGATCAACGAGGTCGAGTCGGCCTTGATCGGGATGCGGACCGGTAAGCGGGTCGGGATCGGGGACGCGATCGAGGTCCGGGTCGAGTCGGTCGAGCCGGCCCGTGGACGCGTCGACCTGCTCGCCGCCGGCGATGCTCGCGACGGTGGAAGGCCACAGCGCCGATCCGGGCGGGGGCGGCGGCGGCGATGACCGAGGCGAAGCGCGGCCCCGACGTCGCGACGAATCGGGCGGCGCGGTTCTCCTACGAGATCGTCGAGACCTTCGAGGCGGGGATCGTTCTGACCGGTACCGAGGTCAAGTCGCTGCGCGACGGCAAGGCGCGCCTGCAGGATTCGTACGCGGCAATCGAGGAGGGTGAGGTCGTCCTCCGCGGCTCCTACATCCCGCCGTACCCGCCCGCCCGCGACAACCACGACCCGGAGCGGCCGCGGAAGCTGCTCATGCACCGCTGGGAGATCGAGCGGCTGATCGGCCGGATGCAGCGCAAGGGGCTGACGCTGATCCCGACGCGGATCTACTTCAAGGGCAAACGCGCCAAGGTCGAGCTGGCGCTCGCCCGCGGCAAGCAGCAGCGTGACAAGCGGCGCCAGATCCGCGACCGCGATGTGGCCCGCGACATCGAGCGCGAGGTCAAGCATCGGAACCGCTGAACGGCACCGTTCAAGTCCATCGGGCGGGCCTCGCGAACACCCGCTGCCCTTGCTTGAATGTCGATGTCGGGCGGAACAGAGAGGATTCGATTGAGCGAGCAGGATCAGCAGCAGGGGCCGGGAGCTCCGGAGCCGGGCGCCGCCCCACCGCCACCGCCGCAGGGCGCCCCACCTCCGCCGCAGGGCGCCCCACCTCCGCCTGCTGCCGATCAGGCCGCACCCACCGCGCCTGCCGGCGCCCCGGCACCGGCTCCGAGCGTCCCACCGCCCGGTACTCCGCCGCCCGCCACTGCGCCCCGCGTGGTGACTCCGACTGAGGACCCGCGGGAGCGGAGAAAGCGCGATCGCGAGGAGAAGAAGCGCCAGCGCGATGAGCTCAAGGCCCGCCGCCGGGCCGAGCGTGAAGCGCAGAGGCAGCAGCGGGCCGAGCAGAAGGCCGCGCGCCGGCGCGGAGCGACACCGCCGGCCCCGGCGCCGCCCGCCGGCGCTGCCGCCCCGGTTTCCCCGGCGGCGGAGGCGACCGGCGAGGCGACGCCGCCACCGGCCGCGGCAGCCGCAGCGCCGGCGCCCGCAGCGCCCGACGGGCCGGCCGCGCCGGCAACGGACCGGAAGGCGGCACGGGAGCAGAAGAAGCGTGAACGGGCCGAGAAGAAGGCGGCCACGAGGGCCGAGCGCGACCGCGCCCGCGAAGAGCGCCGCCAGGCGATCGCCGAGAAGAAGGCCGCGCGCGCGGCCGCGAAGGGAAGGCCGGCGCCGGTGATGACGCCGCCGCCACCGCCCCCGGAGCAGCCCGCGACTGCCGAGTCGAAGTCGGATCCGAGGCTCGCCCTCGGCGCCGCCGCGGTCGCCGCTGCCGGCGCTGGCGCCGGAGCTGCGGTTGCCCGGTCCGGCGACGAACCGGCGGGACAGGAGCCGCCACCCGGCCCGGCCGAGACGCCACCACCCGCGCCGCCGTCGGCGACGGCCCCGCCCCCGCCGGCCGAGACACCACCACCGCCGCCGCCGCCGAGCCTTCCTCCCGAGGCCGAGGTCCCGGGCGCACCCGGGGTCCCGGCGACACCGCCGCCCGAGTCTGCCGAGGTCCAGCCCCCCGAGGCCGGTGCCGAGGAGGCGGGCGAGCGGCTCGAGGTTGCCCAGCAGCGCGAGGACGATGCGCTCGTGCGCGCCCGTGAGGCCGAGGCATCGGCCGAGGCCGATCGCCGGATCCGTGAGGCCGAGGGGCTGAGGATCGCCGCCGAAGGCCAGGCCGCCGATGCCGAGATGACCGCCGGCGACCGGGACCGCCGCGAGGAGGACGCCAGCGAGGAGGGCCCCGGCGAGGAGGACGCCAGCGAGGAGAACCCGTTCGCGAACGAGCTGCGGGTCGCCGACGAGCAGATCGACCGCCGCCGGCAGCGGGATCGCGAGCTGGTCGAGGAGCTCGACGACACGGAGCGCCGGATCGGCGAGAAGCGTGAGCGAACCGAACGCGCGCTCGAGGAAGCGCGGGCGCGGCTCGAGAAGATCGAATCGCAGGCGGGCGAGGCGGAGGAGCGCGCCACCAGGGCCGAGAAGCTCGCCGACCTGCGCCAGCAGGAGGCCGAGCGGGAGCACCGGCTGCAGGAGATGCTCGCCCGGATCAACGACGCCGAGAACCGCGCTCGCGAAGCCGAGACCCGCGCCCGCGAGGCAGTCGCCGGCGTCGCCAAGCCGTTGAGCGCGGGCGGAGCCGCTGGGGCGGGACCGGCTGCGGCCGCCGTGCCGCCGAGCCCGGAACCGCCGACGGCGCCGGAGCGGACTCCGGCTGTCGAGCCGTCAACGGCGGCCGAGCCTGAGCCCGTTCCGTCAGAGCCCGAGCCGGCCGCCGCCGAGCCGGAGCCGCAGCGGCAGCCCGAGCCCGAGTCGGAGCCGGAGCGGGAGCCCGAGCCCGAGACCGCCGCGCCGATGAGGCTGCCGGAGCCCTCGGAGATGAGCTCCGTCCAGTTCCTGCCCCTGAACCTCAACGACGCGACGTTCGAGCAGCTCCGCGACGTCGGCCTGTCGGTCACTCAGACGGGACGCGTCCTCGCTCACCGCGAGCGCTCGGGCCACTTCGCTTCGGTCGACGAGCTCGAGGGCATCCCCGGCTTCCCCCGCGACTTCCTCGAACAGATCAAGAGTCGCCTCACCGTCTGACGGCCCGAGGCGCCGCGACTCGGCGTCCTCGTCGCCTTACGGCCGGAGGCCGCTGCGGCTCCTGCGTCCTTGATTCGCGACCCCTCGAGCTCGTCAGCTACAGCCCGTATTCCTGGAGCAGGTAGAGCCAGATCTCGTTCCGGGTCGGAAAGACGGGGACGGCGTCGATCAGCGCGTCGACGGGGACCGCGGCGCTGACCGCGATCGTCGCCGCGTGAATCAGCTCGTTGGCGTCGGGGCCGACGAACGTCGCCCCGACGATGACCCGCCGGTCGTCGTCGATGACGAGGCGGCTCGTCCCATCGGCGTCCCGGCCGTGGAACGAGGCGCCGGCGGTCCCGGCGGTCGCAACGTCGACGGCAGTCACGTTCAGCCCCGCCCCGCCGGCGCCCGCGAGCGTGTAGCCGACCGCCGCGACCTCGGGATCGCTGAAGACGACCCGGGGCGAGCGTTCGTCGTCGGCTCGGGCGACGGCATCGCGGCCGAGGATGTTCTCGACCGCCACCCACGCCTGGTACTTGCCCATGTGGGTGAGCAGCGAGCGGCCGTTGACGTCACCGATCGCGTACAGCCAGTCGCGGCCGCCGACGCGCATCCGCTCGTCGACCTCGATCGGATCGCCGTCGGTGCCGGCGTCGACGGACTCGAGGCCGAGGCCTTCGACCCGGGCCTTGCGGCCGACGGCGACGAGGAGGTGCGCGGCTTCGAGCGTGTCGTCGCCATCGATCTCGAGGACGACGGTGCCGGCCGCCTCGTCACGCCGCGCGGCGGTGGCCTCGGCGCCGGTCCTGATCACGACGCCGCGGTCGCGAAGGGCGGCGCCAACCTGATCGGAGGCGAACTCTTCCTCGTTCGCGAGGATCCGCCCCATCCCCTCGACGATCGTCACCTCGCTGCCCAGCGAGCTCCACGCCTGCGCCATCTCGACGCCGACAACGCCGCCGCCCAGGATCAGCAGCGATTCCGGGACCGCCTTCGCCGTCGTCACCTCGCGATTCGACCAGGCGCCGACATCGGCGAGTCCGTCGATCGGCGGCATCGCCGGGCCCGAGCCGGTCGCGACCACGACGGCGCGGCGAGCGGTCAGCTCCTCGTCGCCGATCCGGACGCGACGCTCGCCGACGATCTCGGCGTGGCCGCGGAGCAGCGTGATGTCGCGCTTCTCGAGCCAGGGGAGCTGGGAGCTGTCGTCGAGGTCGTGAATCACCTCGTCGCGGCGCGCCAGGATCCGATCGACGTCGAGCTCGTCGCCGACCGGGAGCCCCGGCACGCGTCGGGTCTCGGCGAGAAGCTCGGCGGGACGGAGCAGCGCCTTCGAGGGCATGCACGCCCAGTAGCTGCACTCCCCGCCGATCAGCTCCGCCTCGGCCAGCGCGACGTCGAGGCCGCCGTCGGCAAGCCTGCCGGCCGCGACCTCCCCGGCGGGACCGCCACCGACGACGACGACGTCGACCTCGCGGGCGCTCATCCCGTCCGGCCGCGCCGGCTGTTGGCAGACTGCGACGGGTGGCGAAGCGCAAGCCCAAGCCGCGAAGGCGCCGGGAGCCGGTCGCGACGAGCGACTACAGCGACGCCGCAGGCAACGTCGTGACCCTCCGCCGGGAGCTCAGCCCGGGGACGATCGCGAAGCTCGCCGAGCGTCCGGGTAGCGCCGCGGCGTCGATCGAGGACGCCTGGCAGCGACGCGAGGAGATGCTGTTCGAGCGGCTCGTCGTCCGCTGGGAGATCGCCGGGCTGCCGATCGACGACCAGGCGATGCTGCTCGGCCGCTACCGGATGGCAGCCGGCGAGGAGCGGCGCTGGATCCGCGAGACGATCGACGCCCACCTCGCCCGCTTCCTGCCGGAGCTGTGCTGAACGGGGTCGCTTTCCGGGGCTCATCCCGGTTTCCCTACCCGGCGACGGCGACGCGAACCCGCCCGCGACCTAGCGCGAGTACTCGCGGCGGTTGCCGATCAGGCCGAAGCCGCTCAGGTCGGCGAGGAACGCGAGGATGACGATGAACCACTCGAAGCCGGTCACCCCGTTGGTCCCGAGGCTCCACATGCAGGCGTACGCGAGGGTCGTCCACGGCAACAGGAAGAACCCGAGCAGCGGGATCAGCCAGGAGTCGAACGCGTCGCTGAGGAGGTCCGAGAAGATCGCGACGAAGAACAGCGCCAGGCGCGGTGAGATCAGCGCGAACAGGACGACGAAGCAACCCACGCGCCAAACCTATCGTCTCGGCCGCCCCGGTTGATCGCAGCCGTACAATGGGGAACACATAGACACATCCATAGGGGGCGAAACAGAATCGACGTGAACGGTTCTCGCCCCGGTGTTGCGAGTCGAGGTTCCTGGGCCGGCCTCGTTAAAAAGCCCAGGAAAACCAAGAAGTGCGGACTCTCACGAGTTCGCTCTCGCTGCCTAAACAGGTAGTTTGAGAGCAGTCGCTCCGGGCGGCCCACGTCCCGGGTAGCGGCTTCATCATGTGGGCTCACCCGACCGGCAATTTCCTCGGCCGGTAGGGGACAATCAACAGGAGGATCTGGCGCCGGCAACGTGCCCCTCGGATCGACCGAGCCGGAGGCCGAGACAGACTCCGTAGGGAACGCTCGTTGACGCATCGGGGCGTCCTTCGCGGACGCCGGGGCAGTACCGGCCGCCTCCACTTCCCGGACAGCGCTTGCGCCGCGCCGATCCCGGGGATAACGTGGCTCCCGCCATCCAAGGAAGGAGTCCACAGTGAGGAAGTTGTTGTCCGCGGCGCTGGCGCTCACCGCCTGCGTCCTGATGGTCGCAGCGACGGCCGCGTTCGCCGCCAGGGCCGAGACGAAGGTCACGATCAAGGCCGAGTCCGGCGGGTTCTTCGGGTACGTGAAGAGCGAGAAGAACAAGTGCGCGAACGGGCGCAAGGTCACGCTCTACAAGCTCAAGGGCAATGGCTACGACCGCAAGAACGACGAGAAGATCGGCTCCGACATCGCCCAGGCCAACGGCGACAAGTACATGTGGTCGACCGGCAACACCGGTTCCCACAAGGGCGACTACTACGCCTACGCGAAGAAGATCAAGGGCTGTAAGGCGGATTACAGCAAGGTGATCAAAGCCCAGAAATAGGACCTGGGCATCGGGCGCGCCGTCAGGCGCGGCGCGCCCGCCAGATCTCCTCGCAGGGCCAGTTCCGGCTCCAGTCGAGGGTCGTCAGCGGGAACGTCGCAGTGGCGCCCTCGGGCGGCCTGACCTCGATCAGCTGCTCGACGTCGAACCCGGACTCGCGCAGCAGGCTGATCATGGCGCCGTGCGAGATGTGGAATTCGACCGAGTCGTCGCCGGACCACTCGAACCTGTGGATGTCGAACTGCGGCCGCAGGAGACGCTCGCCGGCCGGGGCTTCGACGTCGTCGGGGAAGCAGAGCATGATCAGTACCGAGTTGACGAGGAAGACGAGCTCGCCGCCCGGCCGGAGCAGGCGGGCAGCCTCGGGAATCCACCGGTAAGGGTCGCACCAGATGCTCGCCCCGTACTCGGAGATCGCCACGTCGAAGCTCGCATCGGGCAGCGGGACTCGCTCGGCGTTGCCGTGAATCAGTGGGAATTCGATCCCGAACCGCTCCTGGAAACGCCGGGCGGCGCCGAGCTGCGCCTCCGAGTTGTCGATGCCGACCGGTCGGGCGCCACGACGGGCCAGCCAGGCCGAGACGTAGGCGGTGCCGCAGCCGAGCTCGATCGCGTCGGCGCCTTCGAGGTTGCCGGGCAGTACTCCGAGCTCGCTCTCCGGAACGCTCCAGATGCCCCAGGTCGGCTCGTCGCTGCTCCAGTTGCGGAGACCGGGCCCCTCGAACTCGGCGGCCCTGACGTCCCAGTACGCGCGGTTGCGGCGGACGTGCTCCGGTAACTCGCTCATCTCCGGCGCATCTTCGCCCAATCGGTGAGAATCCGGTTGACATGACCCCTGCTTCCGAGCCGCTCACCTACGACCGCGCCAACGCCGCACAGCGGTTCGTCCGCCGCTTCGCCTCGAGCGGGCCCGGTTCGTGGGTCTTCGCCCGTGTCGCCCATCGCCTCGACAGGCCGATCTACCGGGCCACCGACGGCAGCCACACCGCCGCGTCGCTGCTCGCCGGCTTGCCGATCCTGATGCTGACGACGACCGGCGCGAAGAGCGGCAAGCGCAGGATGGTGCCGGTCGTCGGTCTGCCGACCGAGGACGGGATGGCGGTGATCGCCTCCAACTACGGGCAGGAGCACCACCCTGCCTGGTTCCACAACCTCCGCAAGGACCCGAACGCCGAGGTCGGGATGGATGAGCGGACCTGGCGGGTGCGGGCCATCGAGGCCGAGGGGGAGCGGCGCGAGCGGATCTGGCAGCAGGCGCTGAAGATCTACCCGGGGTACGCGACGTATGAGAAGCGGGCGGCCCACCGGCCGATCCACGTCTTCGTGCTCGAGCCCGTCGACTAGGTACTGGCAGAGCCCGCTTCGGCGCCGGCGCCGCTGCCGTTCCCGCCGAGCACGGCAACCATCGCCCGCTGCGCGAACCGGGGCGGGAAGCTCATCACGACCTCCTCGCGGTGCCGGGCGAGGAACGACGCAGCCCAGCGGGCCCCGCGCAGGCTCTTCGGGATCCCGCCCTTGGCGAACAGGCCCTCGCGCGCCGCCGCGGCGCTGTCGGTCAGGAACTCCTGGAGCCGGCCGGCGGGGAGGACGAGGCAACTGAGATGGACCTCCTCGTCGCCGCGGTTGTGAAGCGCGTGCTTGACGCCGGGACGGACGAGGATCTCCCCGTCATCGGGGCCGACCACGATCTCGGTCCCGGCGAGCTTGACCCAGGCCCGGCCGGACTCGACCGACCAGCGCTCCTCCTGGCGCGGGTGGAGGTGCTCGGGGAGCCCGCCGCCGGGCTCGAGCCAGGTCTCCACGTAGAGGTCGTCCCCGCGGGGCTCGAAGGCGTAGCGGGCGGCGTGGACGGGGTCCCGCGTCGGCTCGGACAGCATCGTCTGCTCCTTCCGTCGTTGTTACCGACTAGTAACATACCTGATCCGAGGCTAGGCTGTGATGGTGGCAACGACGAGCAGACTTCCCGCGGCGGATCGCCGCGAGTCGATCCTCGTCGCGGCTGCGGAGCGGTTCGCCGCCCGTGGCTACGACGCGACCACGCTCGACGAGATCGCCGCCGCGGCCGGGGTCACGAAGCCGATCCTCTACCGCCACTTCGGGTCGAAGCAGGACCTCTACCTGGCGCTGCTCGCCCGTCACGCCGGCGACATGCCCGGCTTCGTCAGCCCGATCCCGCGGTGTCCGGACGGGCGGATCGACCTCGGGGCGATCCTCGACCCGTGGCTCGCCTACGCGCAGGCGAACCGGCACGGCTGGCGGATGCTGTTCCGCGACGCCGGCGGCGGTGAGGAGATCGTCGCCTACCGCCGGGCCGTCCGCCGGCGGGCGCGCGAGGTCGTCGCCGGCTTCCTCGTCGCTGCCGGCACCGGCCTCGCCGACGCAGAGCTTCAGGCCGCGGCGGAGATCGTCAGGGCCGGCCTCGCCGGCCTCGTTCTCTGGTGGGCCGAGAACCCGGAGGTCCCCCGCGAGGTGCTCGTCGCCGCGGCCGTCCGGATCCTCGATCCGGTGATCGCCGGCTGAGCCGGTTCAGAACCCGGGCCCGCCGCCGCCGGTTCCGGTGATCAGCTGCGGCGGACCGGTCGGTGCCATCCAGGTCACGCAACGCCAGCCGGCGATGTCGGCCGGGTCGGAGCTGCCGCCGCCACTCAGGTGGTCGAAGGTGGAGAGGCCGCAGTTGAGCGAGCCGATCCTCCACAGCCAGTCGGCGTGACGCGGCCCGAATTCGTCCCCGAGCAGCGTCCGCGCGAACATGAACCGGAAGAAGATCCCGTGGCCGACGAGCAGCGTCTCGTCGATCGCATCGGCGACGAGACGCTCGCGGGCCCGGTCGACGCGCGCGAGCAGATCGGCGAACGACTCCCCGCCGTCAGGACGATGGGACGGCTCGTCGGGTCGTGACGACATCCGGCTCGACCAGCGGTGGCGCTCCTGCTCGGAGCGCGGCAGCAGCGTGTAGCCGTCGGGCTCGCGGAGCTCTTCGAGCCCCTCCCAGACAACCGTCTCGACACCCAGCGCCGGCGCCAGCACCGCCGCGGTCTCGCGGGCGCGGCCGAGCGGGCTCGACACGATCCGCGCTATCCCCAGCCCGGAGAGGGCACCGGCGGCGGCTTCGGCCTGGGCACGACCACGGTCGCTGAGCGTGTCGCCCTCGTGCTCGGGGATCGCGATCCGCTCCCGATCGGCGTTCGAGCGCGACTCGCCATGGCGAAGGAGATGGACGCGCACCGGCGCTCAGGTCTCCGCGCGGAGCGATCGGGGATCGAGCAGGCGCTCGGAGTTGGAACGGTCGTGGCCGATGCCGCCATCGTCGCGCATCGCGATCGACAACGGCGCCGAGGCCGAAGTACGCTCAGATGAGCCCGTGCCGACTGCCGCTCTCGCCGCTAGGGTTCTCACGGATGAGTGGAGCGTGGGGGAAGTTCGTTGGTCTCGCGGGGGTCGCGTGCCTGGCCATCGCTGGGCTGCCATCGACAGCCGCCGGCGCCGGCGATGACCGGGTGACCTACGTCGTCTTCGACGCCGAAGGGTCCAACGACTATCACGTGCAATTCATCGGGCGTGACTCGGAGAGGGCACAGCGCGCCCAGGTCTGGACGGACAAGGGGCGCAGCTACGCCGAATCGACCACCGTCGATGGCGAGCTCGTCGATGCCGAAGTCGGGAAAGGGAGCACTTTCGTCATCTACGACCTGACACGGGCTCGCTCGATAGGGCAGCGCCTGGAAGTTCGGATGGGGACGTTGGGACGGCTATCGGCCCGCTTTCGCACGGCGAGAGTGAAGGTCACACGACGGCCTTGCGTGACCATCAGGTCGAAGTTCGGTCACCTCGTGGGTGATCTCAGGTTCTCAGGCGAGAACGCGTACTCGACCCTTGATGATCCCCGGGTCCGCGCCCGGCTCGTCGTCGTGGATCGCAGGTGCGCGAATCGCACCGCAAATCGGGTCGGTCGCACATTAGCCAGCGCCGGACGCTGGCGCGGCCCATCGCTGCTCGCATGCGGACCAACGCCTAGGCTCGCGATGCTCGCGATGCGAGATAAGTACTTCGGTGATTTCCTCGCGGTTCAAACAGACCGAATCGCCGCCGCTCGGATCACACGTATCGCGAGCGCCATCCGTTTCGCCGATTCGTTCGCCTACGAACGAAGCTTGCAGTCGGCGACCCTGCGACCGGAACCTCCGTACTTCAGGGGTGAGGCCCGGTACTCGGACGGCGCCCTTTCCGGCGATCTCGAAGCGCGCTTCCCCGGAGTCGGCTGGACGGCGCTCTCCCCGGGGCCAGCGACGTTGTACAGAAGCGACCCGGATCCGCTGCCATGCATGAGGGTATTCGGCTCCTTGAACAGATCGGTCGTGTCGGGCAGCGTCGGGCGGAGCCCGGCTACACGGCTAAGGTCACGTCTCGCCCCGCCGTCCCCGAGCCGCTGAGGGCGGATTCGTCCCGGATGCGGGATGAGATCGGGTTCAGCGACGGGCGGGTATTCGCTCCCGTGCCCTGATCTCGAAGTAGAGCGCGAGGACCGTGAGCGCGTAGAGGGGCGAGCCGAGCAGGTTGGAGACGACCGAAGCGAGCCAGTTGCCGAGGTAGCCCTCGCCGAGCAGCGAGTGGCCGAGCTGTTCGCCGCCGCTCTCCAGGGCAGCCTGCAGGAAGATGAGCGGGATGACGATCGCGGCGACGCGCCAGAAGTGCGGGCGGACGAGGTCGCGGCTGCGGCGGAACGCGGTGCGGGCGCCGAGCCCCTCGACCTCGATCGCCGGGGCGATCAGGGCGAACCAGGTGATGAAGATGAAGCCGGGGACGATCAGCGCCAGGAAGCCGACGGCCATGACGAAGAACAGGGCGATGTCGGCGACGATCAGCGCCCGGTAGGGGAGGGAGCGGGCCACGTCGGCGATCCCGTGGCGGACCCCGGAGCGCCGCTGCTCGACGCCGGCGGCGACGACGCCGGAGTAGAAGACCGCCCCGAGCAACGGCACCGAGACCTGCGCCACGATCAGGAGGACGAGGACGACCGACCAGCCGCCGCTCCACTCGTCGATGGTGTTTGGGTCGAGCGCGTCGAACGCGGTGATCAGGCCGATCCCGCCGAAGACGAGCAGGCCGGCGCCGAGCAGGAGCTTCCAGTCGTAGCGGTAGCCGGCCGCGATCCGGGCCAGGACCGGCCGGATCCGGAGCCGCTCGGGTTTCTCCTCGTCGCTGTCGCCGCCGCGCCGCCTGAGCACGCGGCCAGCCTACGGCCGTCGCTGAATGAGCGCCTAGGCAGCCCGGCGGTGGAGGACGCCGCCGCGGGCGTTCGGGCCGAGCATCGTGCCGGTGACGGGGACGGAGCCGAGCGCCTCCTCGATCGCGTCGAGGGTGTCGAGCGAGAGCTCGACATCGGCAGCGGCGACGTTCTCGTGGACCTGCTCGGGGCGGCTCGCTCCGATGATCGCCGCGGCCAGCTCGGAGCGGCGGAGCACCCAGGCGAGCGCTAGCTGTGCCATCGAGACTCCGACCTGCTCGGCGACCGGGCGCAGTCGCTGGACGGCCTCGAGGATGCGGTCGTCGAGCTTGCCCTTGATGAAGATGCCCATCTCGTCGCTCGCCGCGCGTGAGTCGGAAGGCGGCGGCCGTCCCGGCTCGTACTTGCCGGAGAGCACGCCTTCGGCCAGGGGCGACCAGACGATCTGGGAGATGCCGCGGTTCGCGCAGAGCGGGAACACCTCATCCTCCGGCGCCTGCCAGAGCATCGAGTACTGCGGCTGCGAGGAGACGAACGTGACGCCGTCGACGGCGGCGTCGAGGCCGGCCTCGATCTGCTCTGGGGTCCACTCGCTGAAGCCGATCCAGCGTGCCTTGCCCGCCTTGACGACATCGGCGAGCGCCTCCATCGTCTCCTCGATCGGCGTGTCGACGTCGAAGCGGTGGCACTGGTAGAGGTCGACGTAGTCGGTCTGCAGGCGCGCCAGCGATGCGTCGATCTGGCGGTGGACCTGCTCCGCGGACAGCCCGCTGCCCCCTTCGACCGGGAAGTAGAGCTTGGTCGCGAGCACGTACTCCTCGCGCGGGTAGTCGCCGAGGATCTCGCCCCAGGCGCGCTCGGCGGCGCCCTGGCCGTAGACGTTCGCGGTGTCGAAGAAGTTGATCCCGGCCTCGAACGCCGCCTGCGTGCAGGCCTCGGCGCGCTCGCGCTCAACGCCGCCGGCGTAGGTGAGCCAGGAGCCGAGCGCGATCTCGCTCACCTCGAGGTCGCTGGTGCCGAGCCGCCGTCTGTTCACGCTGGTCCTCTCATCGGGTACGGGCTACCCGACGCTCCTACCCGCTCGGCGGTGGGCTATGCGCCGTAGCGCTTCGGCAGCCGCTGGTAGGTGTTCTTGAGCGCGTCCTGGATGATCGTCGCCGTCCCGTTCGCGCGCAGGACGAGATTCTCGTCGGGCTTGCGGGTCCGGTAGCGCCAGCCGTCCGGCAAACCGATCCGGTCCGGATCGCGGCGGAGACCGCGGAGTTGGTCGTAGGTGAGGTCCGGATCGACGATCTGCGAGTAGGCCTGCATCACGTAGACGCGTCCGTCCGGGTCGATGAGCTGGAAGACCGGCCGGTCACGGCGGAAGACGAAGCGGGTCCCGCGGGTGATCTTGACGCCGGTGAAAGGCGGTGGCGGTGTCAGGCCGACCTTCGCGAGGTCGATCGTCGCCACCTCGCGGAGCTGCTTGCCGGCGAGCTCGACGATCGGCCCGGGCTCGGTGACGGTGACCTTGTCCATCAGCCAGTACCGCGGGCCGTTCAGGAGGATCAGGTCGGCGCCCGACTCGGCGGCCAGCTCGGAGGTGTCGAGCGAGTCCCACCAACGCTGGGGACAGCGGTTGAGGCCGTAGGTGTTGTTGACCCTCGCCACCGGGGAGGGCGCGAGGAAGATCGTGAAGATCTCGCAGTAGCGCTGATCGCGCATGTCCTTGCTGCTGATGCTCGCCGGGGCGGGAGCCGCGAGCAGCAGCGTTGCTGCCGCCGCGAGCAGCCCCGCAGCGATCACGGATCTCAGCTCGACCATCCTCATCCCTCTCCGTCGGTTCCAGCGCCGATGTTGACTCGAAGTTAGCAAAGCTCCGAGCGGCCGGGATAAGCTCGGCCCGTGGCCCGCCCGACCGAGCTCCGCTGAGCGCCGGATGACGGCGATCACCAGCACCAATCCGTTCCGTCCCGACGAGGTCGTCGCAACCGCCGAGCCGCCGGACTCGGCCGCGCTCGACGCGACGGTCGCGATGGCGGTCGAGGCGCAGCGCGAGTGGCGACGGGACGCGCCGGGACGGTCGCGGGCGCTTAACGATCTCGCCGATGCCGTCGCCGGCCGTGACGGGCTCGCCGAGCTGATCACCCGCGAGGTCGGGAAGCCGATCAGCGAGGCACGAGGCGAGGTGGCGCGTGCCGTCGCGATCCTCCGCTACTACGCGCAGGCGGCCTTCGACCCGACCGGCGAGATCTACCCGGCCTCAGCCCCGGCGACGACGGTGCAGGTGCGGCGCGACCCGCTCGGCGTCGTCCTCGCGATCTGCCCCTGGAACTTCCCGCTCGCGATCCCGCTCTGGAAGGCGGCGCCGGCGCTCGCGTACGGCAACGCGGTCGTGCTCAAGCCGGCCGCGCCGGCGATCGGCGTCGCCGCCGTGCTCGGTGAGCTGGCGGCCGCGGCGCTGCCGGGCGGGGTGCTGGCGGTCGTCGACGTGCCCGGCGCTGAGCTCGGCGGCCTCCTCGACGATCCGCGGATCGCCGCGGCGACGTTCACCGGCTCGACCGCCACCGGGATCGCGGTGGCCGAGCGGCTCGCTCGCCGCGCCGCCCCCGCGCAGGCGGAGATGGGCGGCCAGAACCCGGCGATCGTCCTCGGCGACGCCGATCCGGCGACCGCGGCCGGGCTGATCGTCGCCGGCTCGATGCCGTTCGCGGGTCAGAAGTGCACGGCGACGCGGCGGGTGGTCGCCGTCGGCGCCATCGCTGATGCGCTCGTCGACGAGCTCGGTGCCGCCGTCGCCGCGCTGCCCGTCGGCGATCCCGCCGCCGAGGACACGCTCGTCGGGCCGCTGATCGACGAGCGGGCCGTGGCCGGGTTCGAGGACCGCGTAGCCGGCGCCCGCGACCGCGGGGCCGAGCTGATCGCGACCGCCGAGCTGCCGGCCGGCGACGGGCACTTCGCCGCGCCGACGATCCTGGCCGCCGACGATCCCGGCGACGAGGTCAACCAGGAGGAGACCTTCGGCCCGCTGCTGACCGTGATCCGTGCCGCCGACGCCGAGGCCGCCGTCGCGATCGCCAACTCGACCCGCTACGGCCTCGTCGGCGCCGTCCACGGTCGCGACGTCGCAGCCGCCACCGCGGTAGCCGAAGGCATCGACTGCGGCCTGATCAGGGTCAACGCCGTCACGCCGGGAGTCGACTACTACGCGCCGTTCGGCGGCGAGCGCCTCTCCAGCCACGGCCCCCGCGAGCAGGGCCGCGCCGCCCGCGACTTCTTCACGACGACGCGGACCCTGACGATCGTCGCTCCCGGGCTCAGCGACTGAGCTCAGGGACTGAGCGCGAAGAACAGGAACGTCCCGAAGAGGATCAGATGGACGCCGCCCTGCAGCAGGGTGGCGCGCCCGGGCAGGACCGTGAGCGCGCTGACGATCGCGGTGATCACGAGCAGGGCGATCTGGAGTGAGTCGAGCCCGAGGACGAGCGGCCCCTCGAGCCAGATCGACGCGACCGCGATCGTCGGGATCGTCAGGCCGATGCTGGCCATCGCCGAACCGAGTCCGAGGTTGAAGCTGATCTGAACCCGGTCGCGGCGGGCATTGCGGGCGGCGGCGAGGGTCTCGGGGGCGAGCACGAGGAGGGCGATGAGGACACCGACGGCGGACTGCGGGGCCCCGATCGCATCGACGACGTCCTCGATCGTCGGCGACTCGACCTTCGCCAGCCCGACCACCGCGACCAGCGCTGCGAGGAGCAGCACCAGGCTGCGCACCGCCTCGGAACGGTCGGGTCCTCCGGTTTGGTCGTTGCTTTCGAGCTCCTCGTCCTGGACGAAGTGCTCGCGGTGGCGCACCGTCTGCACGAACACGAACAGCAGGTAGAGGGCCAGCGAGGCGATCGCCGCGAAGACGAGTTGGCTGCTCGTGAACTCCGGCCCGGGCGCGCTGGTGGTGAACTGGGGCAGAACGAGGCAGATGGTTGCCAGCGTGATCACCGTCGCCAGCGCCGCCGCCGTGCCCTCGGCGCTGAACTCGGCGAAGCGCCGCCGCAGCGAGCCGATCAGGAGCGACAGTCCGATGATCCCGTTGCAGGTGATCATCACGGCGGCGAACACGGTGTCGCGTGCAAGCGCCTCGGTGTCGGCATCCCCGGAGACCATCAGCGTCACGATCAGGCCAACCTCGATCACGGTCACCGCAACGGCGAGGGTGAGCGCGCCGAACGGCTCACCGACGCGCGCGGCTACGACCTCCGCGTGGTGGACCGCGGCGAGCACCGCGGCGACGAGGAAGACCGCGGCGACCGCGAGCACGAGGGCGGGAGGCTTGCCGGTCCAGGTCGCTGCGAGGACGACCAGGGAGAGCACCGGGACGGCGAGGCCCCAGTCCACCCGCTGGTTCAAACGTTTGAGCATGCCGTCCCTGGTCGGGCTGTGTCTATCGGAGCGCCGCTTCGACGACGCGTGCGCAGCGGCGACCCTCGGCGATCGCCGTGACGATCAGCGACGCGCCGACGCGGGCATCGCCGGCTGCGTAGACACGGTCCACCGATGTCTTGAACGTCCCGGCCTTGACGTTGCCGCGGCCGTCGTAGGCGACGCCGAGGTCGTCGAGCAGCCCCCCGTGCTCGGGGCCGGTGAACCCGACCGCGATCAGGACCAGATCGGCCTCGATCGCGAACTCGCTGCCGGGGACGCCGGCCAGCGTGCTCGACGACTCGCCGGTCACCTCGCGGGCGATCACCCGTGCGACCCTGCCGGCCTCTCCCTCCATGCCGAGGACCTGGCGACCGAACCGGCGCTCGCCACCCTCCTCGAGGGCGTAGGTGGTGATGAGGCGGCGCGGCTGGACCGGCCACGGCGTGTTCGGGTAGCGGCCGCTGCTGGGCACCTCCGGATAGACGTCGAGGAGGAGGACGTCGTCGGCTCCCTCGCGGAGCGCGTTCGAGACGCAGTCCATGCCGGTGTCGCCGCCGCCGATCACGACGACCCGCTTGCCGGCGGCGCTGATCTCGCGCTCGGCTCGACGGGCGGGCCGGCCCTGGGAGGCTGCGACCCAGCGGTTGCGGCCGTACAGGTACTCCATCGCGAAGTGGATGCCGTCGAGGTCGCGGCCGGGCACCTCGAGGTCGCGCTCGACGCGGGATCCGGGGGCGAGGACGACCGCGTCGTGGCCTTCGTGGAGGCGCTCGACGCTGATGTCGCGGCCGACCTCGACGTTGCAGAGGAACTCGATGCCCTCCTCCTCGAGAATCGAGATCCGCCGGTCGATGATCCACTTCTCGAGCTTCGCATCGGGCACCCCGAAGCGCAGGAACCCGCCGGGTGCCTCGTCGCGCTCGTAGACGGTGACCCGGTGGCCGATCTTGTTGAGCTCGGCCGCGGCCGCCATCCCCGCGGGCCCCGACCCGACGACGGCGACTTGCCGGCCGGTCCGCGTCGCGGGCGGCTCGGGGACGACCCACCCCTGCTCGAAGGCATGATTGATCGTCCAGTACTCGATCTGTTTGATCATCACCGGGTCGTCGTCGATGTCGAGCACGCAGGCCGACTCGCACGGCGCCGGACAGATCAGGCCGGTGAACTCGGGGAAGTTGTTGGTCGCGTGGAGCTGGTCGATCGCCGCCTTCCAGTCCCCGACGCGGGCGAGGTCGTTCCAGTCGGGAATCAGGTTCCCGAGCGGGCAGGCGTTGTTGCAGAACGGCACACCGCAGTCCATGCAGCGTGAGGCCTGATGACGAAGCTCGTCCTCCGGGAGCGTCCCGTAGATCTCCGCGTAGTCGCGGACGCGCTCCTGCGGCGGCCGCTCCGGGGCGGGCGCGCGGTGCACTTCAAGGAATCCTCGCGGGTTCGCCAACTGCAGTTCCTCCTACGCGAGGTTGACCGTGCGGCCCTTGGCCGGCGGGACGGTGTGGGCGAGGGCCGCGCGGAAGCCGGGCGGGATGACGACGACGAACTCGCTCGCCGCCTCGTCCCAACGATCGAGGAGGCCGGCGGCGACCGCCGAGCCGGTCCGGCGCTGGTGCTCGGCGACGAGGTCGTGGAGGAAGCTGTTCCCCTCGGGGTGGACCGGCTCGAGCTCGACCATGCCCATGTTGCACTTCGGCGGGAACGTCTCGTCGGGATCCCAGATGCAGGCGATCCCGCCGCTCATCCCCGCCGCGAAGTTGCGACCGGTCGGACCGAGGACGACGACGCAGCCGCCGGTCATGTACTCACAGCCGTGCTCGCCGATCCCCTCGACGACCGCGAGCGCGCCGGAGTTGCGGACCGCGAACCGCTCGCCCGCCCGGCCGCGGAAGAACGCCCGTCCGGCGGTCGCGCCGTAGAGCGCGACGTTGCCCGCGATCACGTTGCTCTCAGCCTTGTAGCCGGCGGCGGTCGCCGGCCGCACCGCGAGGATGCCGCCCGACATGCCCTTGCCGGCATAGTCGTTGACGTCGCCGTTGATCGTGATCGTCACCCCGGGGGCGAGCCAGGCGCCCGCGGTCTGCCCGGCCGAACCGGTCAGCTCGAAGTCGATCGTGTCGTCGGGAAGCCCGTCGGCCCCGCGGGCGGCGACGAGCGCGTTCGAGACCCGCCCGCCGACGGCGAGGTCGATGTTGGTGACGGTCGTCGCGTAGCTGACCTTCGCGCCGCTCTCGATCGCCGGCGCCGCCGGGCCGAGCAGCTTGCGCTCGTCGAAGGACGCGCCGACCGGCTGCTTCTTGGCGTCGCCGGGCACGAAGCTGCGCGGCGCGTCGCGGCCCGGCGCCGGAACGGCGAGCAGCGGGGCGAGGTCGAGCGAGCTCGCCTTCCAGTGCTCGAGCCCCTCGGTCTGACGCAACAGCTCGGTCCGGCCGACGAGGTCGCTGAAGCGGCGGATGCCGAGCGAGGCCATCAGCCGCCGCGCCTCTTCGGCGACGAGGTACATGTAGCGGACGACGTGCTCGGGCCGGCCCGAGAAGCGGGCGCGCAGCTCCGGGTCCTGGGTTGCGACGCCGACCGGGCAGGTGTTGAGGTGGCAGACCCGCATCATGATGCAGCCGGTCGCGATCAGCGGGGCGGTCGAGATCCCGATCTCGTCGGCGCCGAGCAGCGCTCCGATGACGACGTCGCGGCCGGTCCGCATCTGGCCATCCGTCTGGAGGAGGACCCGCGTCCGCAGGCCGCTGTCGAGCAGCGCCTGCTGGGTCTCGGCGATCCCGATCTCCCAGGGGACGCCGGCGCCCTGGATCGACGACAGCGGCGAGGCGCCGGTGCCGCCGTCGTGGCCGGCGATGACGACGTGGTCGGCGCCGGCCTTGACGCACCCGACGGCGACGGTGCCGCAGCCGGACTCGGCCGCGAGCTTGACTGACACGCTGGCCTTCGGGTTCGCCGCGCGGAGGTCGTAGATGAGCTGCTTGAGGTCCT
>Ga0207678_10001398_pt1 | contig 22186 bp, 19 predicted proteins | sample KBSC63metaG_FD_184319 | JGI IMG/M metagenome (GOLD analysis project Ga0207678, IMG submission 184319) | Corn rhizosphere microbial communities from Kellogg Biological Station, Michigan, USA - KBS C6-3 metaG (SPAdes) (version 2) | ecosystem: Host-associated > Plants > Roots > Rhizosphere > Soil ... | reverse complement strand
GATGGTCGTCAAGCGGATCAACAACACGTTCGCCCGCGCCGACCAGATCCAGTGGTCCGAGGGCAAGAACGACGTCGACTACTTCGCCCCCATCGTCGCCGACGCGGAGGCCGGCTTCGGCGGCGTCCTCAACGCGTTCGAGCTGATGAAGGCGATGATCGAGGCGGGCGCCGCCGGAGTGCACTTCGAGGACCAGCTCGCTTCGGTCAAGAAGTGCGGCCACATGGGCGGCAAGGTGCTCGTGCCGACGCGCGACGCCGTCTCGAAGCTCACCGCTGCACGCCTCGCCGCCGACGTGATGGGCGTGCCGACGCTCGTCATTGCGCGCACCGACGCCGAGGCCGCCGACCTCGTGACCAGCGACGTCGACGACAACGACAAGCCGTTCCTGACCGGCGAGCGCACCGTCGAAGGCTTTTACCGCACGCGTCCCGGTCTCGACCAGGCGGTCGCGCGCGGCCTCGCGTACTCCGAAGTCGCCGACATGGTGTGGTGCGAGACCGGCAAGCCCGACCTCGCGTACGCGAAGGCCTTCGCCGAAGCGATCCACAGGAAGTTCCCCGGCAAGCTGCTCGCGTACAACTGCTCGCCGAGCTTCAACTGGAAGAAGAACCTCGACGACGCGACGATCGCCAAGTTCCAGCGCGAGCTTGGCGCGATGGGCTACAAGTTCCAGTTCATCACGCTCGCCGGCTTCCACAGCCTGAACTACTCGATGTTCCACCTCGCCCACGGCTACGCCAAGAACAGCATGACGGCGTTCGTCGAGCTGCAGGAGGCCGAGTTCGCCGCGGCGGAGAAGGGCTTCACCGCGGTCAAGCACCAGCGCGAGGTCGGCACCGGCTACTTCGACCTGGTGACGACGACGATCGAGCGTGACGCGTCGACGGCCGCCCTCAAGGGCTCGACCGAAGACGAGCAGTTCTTCGACCGCAAGCACGCCTGACGGCGCGCTCCGCGCCCCGGGGAGGCGGCGCGGGTCTCTCTCTTGCTTGCGCCCGCGCGATCCGCGGGCGTTTTCTTTGCCACGCCCGCGACGCCGGGCTGGAAATCGGGCGATCGACCCCATGTCCAGGGGTTTGTCGGTCAGGATTGCCATCTCGGCCGTCGGGGCCGGGACGTCCGGCCAGGCAGATGACAGGAATGATGAACGTCGACCCCCGCCGCGCGCTCGGAAGGTTCTTCGCCCTGGCGCTGCTGCTGGCGCTGCCGGCAGCGTGGGGTTTCGGGTTCGACGACGTCGCCGCCCGGGCGAGCAGCATCGCGGCGCGGCCGTTCAAGCCGGCCGCGGTCAACCTGCCGACCGAGCTCCGCGAGCTCGACTACGACGCCTACCGCGACATCCGCTACCGCCCCGAGAAGGCGCTCTGGCGCGCCGAGAAGCTGCCGTTCGAACTGATGTTCTTCCATCAGGGCCGAGCAGTGACCGAGCCGGTGAAGATCAACGTCATCGAGCCCTCCGGCCAGCACGTCGTGGAGTTCGACCCGGCGCTCTTCGACTACGGCAAGAACAAGCTCGATCCGAAGACCCTGCGCGGCGTCGGCTTCAACGGCTTTCGCGTTCACTACGCGATCAACAAGCCGGGCTACAAGGACGAGGTCCTCGTCTTCCAGGGCGCGAGCTACTTCCGCGGCATCGGCAAGGGCCAGCTCTACGGCCTCTCCGCACGCGGCCTCGCGATCGACACCGCGACGGCGCAGGGCGAGGAATTCCCGCGCTTCGTCGAGTTCTGGATCGAGCGGCCGCGCGCCCACGCGACGTCGCTGACGATCTACGCGTTGCTCGATTCGAAGCGCGCCGCAGGCGCCTACCGCTTCGTCCTCGCTCCGGGCGTCGAGACGGTGATGCAAGTCACCGCCCGGCTCTACCTGCGCGACCGGATCGAAAAGCTCGGGGTGGCTGCGCTCACGAGCATGTACGCGTTCGGCGAGAACCAGCCCGGCCGCGACGACTACCGCCCCGAGGTGCACGACTCCGACGGCCTCTCGATCCAGCTCGGCGACGGCGAGTGGATCTGGCGGCCGCTCGTCAACCCCCGGCGCCTCCTCGTCACCTCGTTCGGGACGACGAACCCGCACGGATTCGGCCTCATGCAGCGCGACCGCAACCCGTCGAGCTACGAGGATCCGGAGGCGCAGTACGAGCGGCGACCGAGCGCCTGGGTGGAGCCGGTCGGCAACTGGGGCGCCGGCCGCGTCGAGCTGGTGCAGATCCCGACCCCCGACGAGACCAACGACAACATCGTTGCGTACTGGGTGCCGCAGGACGTGCCAGCGCCGGGCAAGGCCTTTGACTTCGCCTACCGGCTCCATTGGCAGAGCGCAGGCACAATACCGGGCGGCAAGGGCTGGACAGTGCAGAGCCGCCGCGGTCGCGGTTTCGCCAGGAAAGCCGACGGCGACCTCAACTTCGTCGTCGACTTCGACGGTCCGGCGCTGCGGGCGCTGGCGCCTGCTGCCGACGTCGAACCGGTCATCTGGGTCGACGCCAACGCCGAGTTGCGCGAGCGGAACCTCTTCAGGAGCCCGGTCAGCGGCATGTGGCGGATGACCGTTCGCTTCAAGCGCAACGACGCCGCCAAGCCGGTGGAACTGCGCGCCTACCTCAAACAACAGCAAACGATCCTGACCGAGACATGGAGCTACATCGTTCCGCCCGAAGCCGAGAAGCCTTGACCGAGGCCATCGCGCATCCGCCCCTCGCGCGTCGTTCGATGCCGGCGCGGCCCTGGGCCGGATCGCCGCTGACGCGGCCGTTCAGACGCCTGCTCGGCACTGCGCCGGCACTGCCGCCGCACAGCGCCGACGACGAGCGCCCGCTGACGCCGCGCCGCGTGCTCCTGCTCGTCCTCGTCGTCTTCTGCGCTTGCCTCGGCACCCAGGCGATGGCCGACGTGCTGCCGCAGCACGGCGCGACGCTCGCCGAGCGCGGTCTTCTCGTCCTCTTCGGCATCCTCTTCGCCTGGATCTCGGCGGGCTTCTGGACCGCGGCCATGGGCGCCGGCGTCCTTCTCTTCGGCCGCGCCGGCCCGCTCGTGCGCAGGCTCGCGGCACAGCCGGTGCGTCCGCTAGACCCGACGGTGCGCACGGCGATCGTCATGCCGATCTGCAACGAGCACGTGCCGACGGTGTTCGGCGGCCTCGCGGCGACGATCGATTCGCTCGTCTCGACCGGCGAGTCGGAGCACTTCGACGTCTACGTGCTCAGCGACACGTCGAACCCCGACATCCGCGCCGCCGAGCACGCCGCGTACAGCCAGCTCGCCGCGCGCATGGCGGCCGAGGCCGAGGGCGACCCGGCAGCGCTGCGCGTCCACTACCGCTGGCGGCAGCGGCGCACCAAGCGCAAGGCCGGCAACGTCGCCGATTTCTGCCGTCGCTGGGGCGGCGCGTACCGCTACTTCATCGTCCTCGACGCCGACAGCGTCATGACCGGCGAGTGCATCACGACGCTGGTGCGGATGATGGAGGCCAGCCCCGACACCGGAATCCTGCAGACCGCGCCGCGCGCGGTCGGCCACGAGACGCTGCACGGCCGCATTCAGCAGTTCGCGGCGCGCGCCTACGGCCCGCTCTTCACCGCCGGGATGCGCTTCTGGCAGCTCGGCGAGTCGCACTACTGGGGCCACAACGCGATCCTGCGAATGGCGCCGTTCCTCGCCCATTGCGCACTCGCGCCGCTGCCCGGCAAGGGGCCGCTCGGCGGCGAAGTGATGTCGCACGACTTCGTCGAGGCCGCACTAATGCGGCGTGCCGGCTGGAAGGTCTGGGTGGCCGACGAGCTCGACGGCAGCTACGAGCAGGTGCCGCCGAACCTCCTCGCCGAGCTGCAGCGCGACCGCCGCTGGTGCCAGGGCAACCTGCAGAACTCGCGGCTGATGTTCGAGCCTCGCCTGCACACGGTCCATCGCACCGCGTTCCTCACCGGCGTGCTCGCGTACGCGTCGTCGCCGCTCTGGCTCGCGTTCCTGCTGCTGTCGACGGTGCTCTTCGCGCAGACCGTCGGCAGCGATCCGACGTACTTCCTCGAACCGTATCAGCTCTTCCCGGTCTGGCCGACCGCCAACGTGGGCCTGATGCTGACGCTCTTCGGCGTCACCGGCGTGCTGCTGCTCGCGCCCAAGGCGATGGCGATCGTCGCCATCGTCGGCCGTCGCGACGCCGATCGTTTCGGCGGCGTCGCGCGCCTCTTCGCGAGCGCGTTCATCGAATTCCTCCATTCGCTGCTGCTCGCGCCGGTGCGGATGCTGTTCCACAGCCAGTTCGTCCTCGCGGCGCTTTCCGGCTGGAAGCTCGATTGGAAGTCACCGCCGCGCGACGACGCCGCGACGCCCTGGCGTGAGGCGATCGCGCGGCACGGCGTTCACACGCTGTTCGCCGTCGCCTGGGTGGTCGCGATCGTCGCGACGAGCGCGAAGTTTCCGTGGTGGCTGTCGCCGATCCTCGGCGGTCTGTTCCTCGCGATTCCGATTTCGGTGCTGACGAGCCGGGTGCGGATCGGCCGCGCGCTGCGTGCCCACGGGCTGATGCTGACTCCCGAGGAGTACAGCGAGCCACGCGTGCTGCGCGAGGCTCGTCATGCCGCTGCCGCGGTCGTCGCCGCAGGCAGCGCGTCGCTCGGCACCCTGGTCGTCGACCCGGCGATGCATGCGCGCGTCCTCGCCGCGTTGCCGGTCCGCGCGCCAGCGGCGGGCGACAAGGCCGGCGCGCAAGCGCGTGTCCTCGACCGCGCGCTTCGCGGCGGCCCGTCGGCGCTCGACGCCGCCGATCGCCTCCGCCTGCTGTCGAGCCGCTCCTCGCTCGCGTTCCTGCATCGCGAAGTCCTCGCCCAGCGCGCGCACTCGGACTGGACCGCCGGCGTGCGCGTGCAGCGTCCGGCGTGGCGCGAGACGCTGCCGCCCGAGGCGGCCGAGCTCGTGCACGCGGACGACGAGCGCCTCGAGACGGCTTCCTCGTAGCGCGGTCCGTCGGCTCGGTTTCGGTTAAGGTCGCGCGAGGCCGCGACCGCGCGTGCCTCGCGACCATGGCCGACGACATCGCGTCCCTTCGCCGCATCCTCCGCACGAGCCGGACGATCGCCGTCGTCGGCCTGTCGGCGGACTGGTTCCGGCCGAGCTACTTCGCCGCCAAGTACATGCAGGAGCACGGCTACCACATCGTTCCGGTCAATCCGCGCTACGAGACGATCCTCGGCGAGCGCTGCCACGCGACGCTCGCGACAATCGAGGTCCCGGTCGACATCGTCGACGTCTTCCGCAAGACCGAGGACGTGCTGCCCATCGCCGAGCAGGCGATCGCGATCCGTGCCAAGTGCCTGTGGCAGCAGATCGGCGTCAAGAACGAGCAGGCCGCCGCGCTCGCCGCGGCGGCGGGGCTCGAGGTGGTCATGGACCGTTGCGTGAAGATCGAGCACGCGCGTCTGTTCGGCGGATTGAATTGGGCGGGCGTCAACACCGGCGTCATCTCGGCGCGGCGGCCTATCTGAGAGGCGCGATGGCCGACCGGCGCTTCCATCCCGAGACGCTCGCGATCCACGCCGGCCAGATCCCCGACGCCGCGACCGGCGCACGTGCGCTGCCGATCTACCAGACGACGAGCTTCGTCTTCGACAGCGCCGACCACGCGGCGAGCCTGTTCAACCTGCAGACGTTCGGCAACGTCTACTCGCGGCTCTCGAACCCGACCGTCGCGGTGCTCGAGGAACGCGTCGCCGCGCTCGAAGGCGGTCGGGCAGCGCTGGCAGCGGCGAGCGGGATGGCCGCCGAGGCGATTGCGCTCTTGACGCTGCTGCAGCAGGGCGACCATGTCGTTGCCGCCGGCGCGCTCTACGGCGGCACCGTGAGCATGCTCGCCGTCAACCTCGCCAAGCTCGGCATCGAGACGACGTTCGTCGACGGCGCATCGGCCGAGGCGTTCGCTGCCGCGATGCGGCCGACGACCCGCGCCGTCTTCGCCGAGAGCCTCGGCAACCCGAGTCTCGCGGTGCTCGACATCGCCGCGGTCGCCGCCGTCGCGCACGCGTACGGCGTCCCGCTCGTCGTCGACAACACCGTACCGTCGCCGTACCTGTGCAACCCGATCGCGCTCGGCGCCGACATCGTCGTCCATTCGGCGACCAAATACCTCGGCGGTCACGGCACGACACTCGCGGGAATCGTCGTCGAAAGCGGCCGCTTTCCCTGGGACAACGGCAAGTTCCCGGGGATGACCGAGCCGTCGAAGGGCTACCACGGCGTCCGCTTCTACGAGACGTTCGGCGACTTCGGCTTCACGATGCGCGCGCGCATGGAGACGCTGCGCGTCTACGGTGCGGCGCTCGCGCCGATGAGCGCGTGGCAGATCCTGCAAGGCGTCGAGACGCTGCCGGTGCGCATGGAGCGGCACTGCACGAACGCGCTCGAGGTCGCGCGTTTTCTGCAGTCGCATCCGCGCGTCGAATGGGTGAACTATCCGGGGCTGCCCGAGCATCCGCAGCACGCGCTCGTCGCGCGCCAGATGCGTCCGGTCGCCGGCGCGCCGGGGGCTTCCGGGCTGCTCGCGTTCGGCGTTCGCGGCGGCTATGCGGCGGGGATCCGCTTCATCGAGGCGGCGCAGCTGATGAGCCATCTCGCCAACATCGGCGACACGCGCACGCTCGTGATCCATCCGGCGTCGACGACGCACCGCCAGCTCGACGAGGCGCAGCAGGAGGCTGCCGGCGTGAGCCAGGAGATGGTGCGGCTCTCGGTCGGCCTCGAGCACGTCGACGACCTGCTCTGGGACATCGACCAGGCGCTCGCCGCGAGCGCGAGCTGAGCGGGAGCTCAGCGGTCGTTGTCCGCCCGCGGCGGCTCGGGCGCGGCGGGCTCGCCCTTGCGAAGCAGATGCGGCACGAAGCTGAGCACGACGAGCGCGAGGACGGTGCTGATGACGGCGGTCATCTCGCGGCCGAAGCCGCAGGCGACGCCGATCGCTGCGGTCATCCAGACGCCGGCGGCGGTCGTCAGCCCATGCACCGTCTCGCTCGAACGGTGTTTGATGATCGCGCCCGCACCCAGGAAGCCGACGCCGGTGACGATGCCCTGGACGACACGGCCGAGGCCGTCGATCGCCATGCCCGCCTGGTGCGGGACGAGCACGAACAGCGCGGCGCCCATCGCGACGAGCATGTGGGTGCGGATCCCCGCCGCCTGGCCGCGCCTCTCGCGCTCGTAGCCGAGCGCGCCGCCGAGCGCGGCGGCAAGCAGCAGGCGAACGGCGATGCGCGTGATCTGCGCCGGGTCGGCGGCGTCGGAGAACTCGGCGCGCAGCGTCTCGAGCACGACCTCGAACATTGCAATCTCCGCGGTTGCCTCGCAAAGGATGCCACGCCGCGAGGGTCGAAGCGGACATCGGCCGGCGGCCGCTCCAGCTTCGGCGACGCGTGACATCATTGGACAACACGAGGCATTTCGAGCCATGGGCATCTACGAGCAGGGTCTGGACAAGACGGCCGCCAACCACGTCGCGCTTTCGCCGACGAGCTTCGTCGAGCGCAGCGCCGAGGTGTTCGCCGACCTCGAAGCGGTCGTCCACGGCGCCCGCCGCTACAGCTGGCGCGAGACGCGCGACCGCTCGGCGCGGCTCGCGGCCGCGCTGCGATCGCTCGGCGTCGGCCGCGGCACGACGGTGAGCGCGATCCTGCACAACACGCCGGAGATGGTCGAGGCGCACTACGCAGTGCCGGCGCTGGGCGCCGTCCTCAACACGATCAACACGCGCCTCGATGCCGCGCTGATCGCGTGGCAGCTCGACCACTGCGAGAGTGCGGTCGTGATCGCCGACCGCGAGCTCGCGCCGACCGTCGCCCGCGCGCTCGCGATCCTGCGCGAGCAGCACGGCCGCTCGCCGATCGTGATCGACGTCTGCGACAGCGAGTACCGCGACCCCGGCGAGCGCATCGGGAGCCACGAGTACGAGGCGCTGCTCGCCGCGCACGCTCCGCTCGCGCGCCTCGAGGGACCCGTCGACGAATGGGACGCGATCGCGGTCTCGTACACGTCGGGAACGACCGGCGACCCGAAGGGCGTCGTCACCCATCATCGCGGCGCGTACCTGAACGCGGTCTGCAACGCGGCGAGCTGGACGATGCCGCACTTTCCGCGCTATCTCTGGACGCTGCCGATGTTCCACTGCAACGGCTGGTGCTTCCCGTGGACCGTCGCGCTACTCGGCGGAACCCACGTCTGCCTGCGCAAGGTCGAGGCGGCGGCGATCCTCGATGCGATCCGGGCCGAGTGCGCCGATCACTACTGCGCCGCGCCGATCGTGCACAACCTGCTGATCGCCGCGCCCGAGTCGATGCGCGCTGGCATCGGGCACCGCGTTCGCGCGATGGTCGCCGGCGCGGCGCCGCCGGCGGCAATGATCGAAGGCATGGCGCGGATCGGCTTCGACCTCACCCATGTCTACGGCTTGACCGAGGTCTACGGGCCGGCCGCAGTCGCCGTCAAGCGACCGCAGTGGGGCGACGCAACGCTTTCCGAGCAGGCCCGCCTGAACGGTCGCCAGGGCGTTCGCTATGCGCTCGAAGAGGCGATGACCGTGCTCGATCCGGAGACGATGGCAGAAGTCCCCGCCGACGGCCGCACGATGGGCGAGATCATGTTTCGCGGCAACATCGTGATGAAGGGCTACCTGAAGAACGAGAAGGCGACGCGCGAGGCGTTCGCGGGCGGCTGGTTCCACACCGGCGACCTCGCCGTCCTCGAGCCCGACCGCTACGTCAAGATCCGCGACCGCAGCAAGGACGTGATCATCTCGGGCGGCGAGAACATCAGCTCGATCGAGGTCGAGGATGCGCTCTATCGGCACCCGGCGGTGATGGCGTGCGCGGTGGTCGCGCGGCCCGATCCGAAGTGGGGCGAGACGCCGCTCGCGTTCGTCGAGCTGAAGGACGGCGCGACGACGACCGCCGCCGAGCTGACCGCGCACTGCCGCGAGCTCCTCGCCGGCTACAAGGTGCCGCGCGAGTTCCGCTTCGAGCCGATCCCGAAGACCTCGACCGGCAAGATCCAGAAGTTCCAGCTGCGCGAGCGGGCCCGCTCGGCGTCGGCGATCGAATAGCAGGAGACCAGCGATGAACGACCGTGCCTCGAACGATCTCATGCCGTTCGTCCGCCGCAACGTCGACGCGCGCGGTGTCGTCACGCTCACGCTCGATCGCCCGCAGGCGTTCAACGCGCTGAGCGAGGGGATGCTCTCGGCGCTGCAGTCCGAGCTCGACGCAGTCGCCGTCGACGAGCATGTGCGCGCCGTCGTCATCGCCGCGGGCGGCAAGGCGTTCTCGGCCGGCCACGACCTCAAGGAGATGCGCGCGCAACCGTCGCAGGCGTACTACGAGGACCTCTTCGCCCGTTGCGCGCGCGTGATGCTGACCTTGCAGAAGCTCCCGGTGCCGGTGATCGCGCGCGTCCAGGGGATCGCGACAGCGGCCGGCTGCCAGCTCGTCGCCGCGTGCGACCTCGCGGTCGCGGCCAAGGAGGCGCGCTTCGCCGTCAGCGGCGTCAACCTCGGGCTCTTCTGCTCGTCGCCGAGCGTTGCGCTCTCGCGCAACGTCGGCCGCAAGGCCGCGTTCGAGATGCTCGTGACGGGCGAATTCATCTCCGCCGACGAGGCGCGCGAACGCGGGCTCGTCAACCGCGTCGTCGACGCCGAAGCGCTCGACGTCGAGATCGAGAAGGTCGTCGCCGCGATCGTTGCCAAGCCGCGCGTCGCGATCGCGCTCGGCAAGCACCTGTTCTATCGCCAGATCGAGACCGGCACCGCCGATGCGTACGAGGACGCCGGGCGGACGATGGCGTGCAACATGATGGAGCCGACGACGCTCGAGGGGGTACAGGCGTTCATCGAGAAGCGCAAGCCCGACTGGCCGGCCTGATCGCGGCGCGCGAGCGGGCCGCGGGGTCGTTGTCCGGACAACTTCGCCAATTCCGGATTGAGAAGCGCCGCGCCATCGGGTATGTTGCCCCGGAGCGGCCGAGGGCCGTCCGCCACCCCAGAGGAGACTCGATGAAGAAGATGATCGCCGGCCTCGTCGCCGGCTGCGCGCTCGCCTTCGCCGGCCAGGCGCTGGCGCAGGAGAAGCTCACCGTCTGGTGGGTCAAGGGCTTCTACAAGTCCGAGGACGACGCCCTGTTCGAGGCGATCAAGAAGTACGAGGCGAAGAGCGGCGTCAAGGTCGAGCTCTCGCAGTATCCGATCCAGGACATGATCCCGAAGACGGTCGCCGCGCTCGACGCCGGCTCGCCGCCCGACGTCGCCTACGCCGACGTCTACGACTTTCAGGTCGCGGGCAAGTGGGCATTCGACGACAAGCTCGAGGACATCAGCGACGTCCTCAACCCGATCAAGGGTCGCTTTCTGAAGAACACGCTCGAGACGACGTACCTCTACGACGACAAGGCGAAGAAGCGCGCCTACTACGCCTTCCCGCTCAAGCAGCAGACGATGCACGTCGAGATCTGGCTCGACATGCTCGCGCAGGCCGGCTTCAAGGAGGCCGACATCCCGACCAAGTGGAGCGACTACTGGTCGTTCTGGTGCGACAAGGTGCAGCCGGCGATCCGGCAAAAGACCGGCACGCGTCTCTTCGGCATCGGCCAGCCGATGGGCGTCGACTCGAGCGACTCGTTCTACTCGTTCCTGACGTTCATGGACGCCTACAACGTCAAGCTCGTGGACGACAACGGCAAGCTCCTCGTCGACGACCCTCACGTCAAGGCCGGACTGATCAGCGCGATGAAGGACTACACCGACGTCGCGGTCAAGGGCTGCACGCCGCCGTCGTCGACGAGCTGGAAGGACCCGGACAACAACGTCGCCTTCCACAACAAGACGACCGTGATGACGCACAACGCGACGATCTCGATCGCCGCCAAGTGGCTCGACGACGCCAACAACGAATCGCTGAACGCGGATCAGCGCGCGACCGCGAAGAAGAACTACGACGAGCTGATCCGCACCGCGGGCTTTCCGAACAAGCCGGACGGCTCGAAGATGGTCTACCGCGCGGCGGTCAAGGTCGGCGTTGTGTTCCAGGCCGCCAAGAACAAGGCGCGCGCCAAGGAGTTCGTCGCCTTCCTGCTCCAGGAGGAGAACCTCACCCCGTACGTCGAGGGCGCGCTCGGTCGCTGGTTCCCGGTGACGACGGCGGCGACGCAGCGCCCGTTCTGGCAGGCCGACCCGCACCGCCGCTCGGTGTACAACCAGTTCGGCGCCGGCACGGTGACGTTCGAGTTCACGAAGAACTACAAGTTCACGATCGTCAACAACGAGAACGTCTGGGCGAAGGCGATGAACCGCGTCGTCAACGACAAGATCCCGGTCGAGCAGGCGGTCACCGAGATGATCGCGCGCATCAAGGCGATCGCGGGGTAGCGTGTCGTCGACGCTCGCGCTCGACAGCGCGGCAAAGCCGGGGCGGCAGTCTGCCCCGGCCGGACCGACCCGCCCGAGGCTCTCGCCGTGGCAGGCGTGGGGCATCGTCCTGATCGCGCCCTACGTCCTCGTCTTCGCGGTCTTCGTTCTCTACCCGGTCGCCTACGGGCTCTGGCTCGCGCGCCATCCGGCGAGCTACGTCCATCTCTTCGACGATCCGGTGTTCGTGCGCACCGTCGTCAACACGCTCGTCTTTCTCATCATCGGCATCAACCTGAAGATGCTGGTCGCGCTCTTCCTCTCGGGCTTCTTCGTCCGCACGCGCTGGTGGATCCGCTGGCTCTCGGTGCTCTTCATCCTGCCGTGGGCGGTGCCGTCGATCCCGACGATCCTGTCGCTGCGCTTCATGCTCAACCCGGAGTGGGGCGTCATCAACACGACGATCTTTCGCCTGACCGGCGCCGACGGGCCGAACTGGCTCAACAACCCGCAGCTCGCGCTCGGTCTCGCGATCCTCGTCCACATCTGGAAGTCGCTGCCGTTCTGGACGCTGATCCTGGTCGCCGGCCGCCTCGCGATTCCCGGCGAGATGTACGAGGCGGCGTCGGTCGATGGCGCGACGACGTGGCAGAAGTTCCGCTTCATCACCTGGCCGTCGCTGCAGACGCTCTACCTGACGTCGAGCATCCTGTCGATGATCTGGACGCTCGGCGACTTCAACAGCGTCTACCTGCTGACCGGCGGCGGCCCCGCCGACCAGACGCACGTCCTGGCGACGCTCGGCCTGCGCTATCTCCGGCTCGACCTCGTCGACCTCTCGATGGCGACGGTCGTCTGCGCGTTGCCGTTCGTGCTGCCGCTCGTCTACTTCATGATGAAGCGGTTGTCGCGATGAGCAGGTCCTTGTGGAGGCAGGCCTCGAGCGAGGCGAAGCTGCTCCTGATCGGCATTCCCGTCGCGATCTGGACGCTGCTGCCGATCTACCACCTCGTGCTCTTCGCGCTGTCGCCGCGCGGCCAGGCCGTCACCGGCAAGCTCTGGCCCGACCACCCGACGCTCGACAACTTCGCGGTCGTCTTCCACCAGGAGCACCACTACCTGCTCCACTTCTGGAAGCAGCTGTGGAACTCGGTGCTGATCGCGGTCGCCGCCGGCGCGATCACGCTCTGCATCGCGACCGCGGCCGCGTTCGCGATCAGCCGCCTGCGCGTCCGCGGCGGCCGGACGATCATGAACCTCGCGCTCTTCACCTACTTCATCCCGGCCGCGTTCCTTGCGGTGCCGATGTACAAGACGATGGGCAACTACGGGCTGCTGAACAGCCAGTGGGCGCTGATCCTCGCGATGGTGACGATCGCGACGCCGTACGCGATCTGGGTGCTGAAGCAGGCGTCCGACAAGCTGCCGCTCGAGCTCGACGAGGCGGCGCGGATCGACGGCGCGACGCCGCTGCAGCTGTTTCGCCTCGTCTACCTGCCGCTGATGCTGCCGTCGATGGTCGCGGTCGGCACCTACGCGCTGCTGCTGGCGTGGAACGAGTACCTGTACGCGTTCCTGCTGCTCTCCGACGACCGCAGCACGACGCTCGGCGTCGCGCTCGGCAGCTTCCTCTCCGCCGACGACTCGCCGTGGGAGCTGCTGATGGCCACCGGGCTGCTCTACGCGCTGCCGCCGGCGGCGATCTACTACGCGTTCAAGCGCTACATGGTCTCGGGGCTCACCGCCGGCGCGGTGAAGAGCTGAGCACTCGAGGCGAGCCATGGCTGCGGTGTCGTTCCGCGAGGTCGAGAAGAGCTTCGGCGCGACCAAGGTCATCCACGGCATCGGCTTCGACATCGCCGACGGCGAGTTCACCGTCCTCGTCGGCCCTTCGGGGTGCGGCAAGTCGACGCTGCTGCGCATGCTCGCGGGCCTCGAGGAGATCAGCGGCGGCACGATCGCGATCGACGGCCACGTCGTCAACGACATCGAATCGAAGGACCGCGACATCGCGATGGTCTTCCAGAGCTACGCGCTCTATCCGCACATGACCGTCGCCGACAACATGGGATTCAGCCTGCGCCTGCGCAAGGCCGATCCGGCGTTGACGAAGGAGCGCGTCGGCCACGCCGCGAAGATCCTCAACCTCGTTCCCTACCTCGCGCGCTATCCGCGCGAGCTCTCGGGCGGCCAGCGCCAGCGCGTCGCGATGGGGCGCGCGATCGTCCGCGACCCGAAGGTCTTCCTCTTCGACGAGCCGCTCTCCAACCTCGACGCCAAGCTGCGCGTCGCGATGCGCGCCGAGATCAAGGCGCTGCACCAGCGCTTGAAGACGACGACGGTCTACGTCACGCACGACCAGGTCGAAGCGATGACGATGGCCGATCGCATCGTCGTCATGCAGGACGGCAGGATCGAGCAGATCGGAACGCCGCTCGAGCTTTACGACCATCCGGCCAACCTGTTCGTCGCCCAGTTCATCGGCTCGCCGGCGATGAACGTCGTCACCGGCACGATCAGGCGAAGCGCCGACGATGCCTGGGTCGATGCCGACGGCGGCGGTCGCTGGCCGCTCGGGTCGAGCGCTTCCGGCAGTGACGGTGCGCGCGTCGCGTACGGTGTGCGGCCGAGCGACCTCGGCGTCGCCGCCGGCGCGCGCTCGATTCCCGCCGAGGTCATCGTCGTCGAGCCGACCGGCGCCGAGACCGAGCTGCTCGTTCGCGTCGGCACGAACGAGATCGTCGTCGTCGTCCACGGCCGCCCGAACGCCGAGCCCGGCGCAACGGTGCCGCTCACGGTCGATCCGAAAGCGATCCATCTGTTCGATCCGACGAGCGGTCAGACGCTCTCCTGAGCGACGCATCCCGTTACCCGTGACACCGTGACGGACGGCACGGCCGGTCGCGGCCGCCGGCCGATCGGTCGCGCGCGCGCACCACGCGATCGAGGCGATCTCCTACGCTGACCGCGTCGGCTGCTCTGCGTCGTCAGCGTCGCGAAGCGGCTTCGTCTAGCGGCTGCGAAGCCGCGCGGAGATCGTCATGAACCGCCTTTCCTTCGTTGCCGCAGGCGCGGTGCTCGCGGCCCATCTGAGCGCCGCTGCGACCGAGGTCGCCTATTTCACCGAGCCGGTGCACGTCGGCGCGCAGAGAGTCTCGAACGCCGCGGATCCGAAGTCATATCGCATCGATGCCGCTCGCCACATCTACGCAGCGTACTCATCGCGCATCTTCAAGGGCCGGCTGCCGCCGCTGATCCATGGCGTGGTCGTCGTCGAGACGACCGTCGATGCGAGCGGCTATCCGCGCCACGTCCATCTGGTACGTGGTCCTTCGCATGCGCCAGATGTCAGCGCAGCGGTGATCGAGATGATCAAACGCGCGGGGCCGCTGCCGGCGCCGAGCCGGTTCGGAGCGAGCGGGGTCCGCTTTACGGAGATCTGGCTCGTCCACAAGGACGGCCGCTTCCAGCTCGACGCGCTGACCGAAGGCCAGAACTAGCGCGCACGCGCTGTCACGGCACCGGCGAGAGCAGGGGCTTGCCGGCGAAGTGCGCCTGCAGGTTGCCGAACGAGAGATCGGCCATCGCCTGGCGCGTCTGCCAGGTCGCGCTGCCGACGTGCGGCGTCAGCACGACGTTGTCGAGCGCGAGCAGCTCGGCCGGGACATTGGGCTCGTTCTCGAACACGTCGAGCCCGGCGCCGGCGATCGTGCCGGCGCGCAGCGCCTCGACGAGCGCCGGCTCGTCGACGACCGAGCCGCGGGCGACGTTGACGAGGTAGCCCTTCTTGCCGAGCGCAGCGAGCACCTTGGCGTCGATCAGCTTTCGGGTCGCCGCGCCGCCCGGCGTGATGACGACGAGGAAGTCGACCTCGCGGGCGAGCGCCTCGGCGGTCGCGAAGTAGGGGTAGGGCGCATCGGCCTTCTCGGCGCGTGCCGTGTATGCGATCGACATGCCGAACGCCTCGGCGCGGCGCGCGATCGCGTTGCCGATGCGGCCGAGGCCGACGATCCCCATCCGCGCGCCGCTCACCTTGCGCGCGAGCGGCATCGGCCCCTTCGCCCAGGCGCCGGTGCGGACGTACCGGTCGGCCTCGACGAGCCGCCGCGAGACGGCCAGCACGAGCGCCATCGCCAGGTCGGCGACCTCGTCGTTGAGGACGTTCGGCGTGTGGGTGACCGCGATGCCGCGCTCGCGCGCCGCGGCGACGTCGATGCCGTCGTAGCCAACGCCGAACACCGAGACGATCTCGAGCGCCGGCAGCTGCGCGATCAGCTCGCGCGGCACTTTCGATTCGCCGCTCGCTGCAATCGCACGGATGCGCGGCGCGATCGCCGCGAAGGCTGCGGGATCTTCCTGGTGCGTGCGGTCGTGGACGCGAAACGCGCCGTGCAGCGCCTCCATCATCGGCGGCCACAGGCGCGCCGCGGTGAGGACGTCGATCGGTTCAGCCATCGCGAGCCCTTCGTTCACAAGCCGACGTAGTTGGGGCCGCCGCCGCCCTCGGGCGGGACCCAGACGATGTTCTGCGTCGGATCCTTGATGTCGCAGGTCTTGCAGTGGACGCAGTTTTGCGCGTTGATCTGCAGACGCTCGCCGCCATCGGCATCGGCAACGAACTCGTAGACGCCGGCCGGGCAGTAGCGGCTCTCGGGACCCGCGAACTTGACGAGGTTGATCCGCACCGGGACCGTCGGGTCCTTCAGCGTCAGGTGCGCGGGCTGGTCTTCCGAGTGGTTGGTGTTGCTGACGAAGACGCTCGAGAGGCGGTCGAAGGTGATCTTGTTGTCGGGCTTCGGATACGCGATCGGCTTGCACTCGTCGGCGGGCTTCAGGTAGAGGTGATCGGCAAGCTTCCGGTGGATCGTCCACGGCGGCGACTGGATGCCGAGCCGCGGCAGCAGCCACTGCTCGATCCCGGTCATCAGCGAAGCGACGAAGAACCCCTTCTTGAACCACTGCTTGAAGTTGCGCGAGCGCTGCAGCTCGGTATGGAGCCAGCTCTTCTCGAACGCCTCGGGATACGCGACGAGCTCGTCGTGCTGACGGCCGGCGACGAGCGCGTCGAACGCAGCCTCGGCGGCGAGCATGCCGGTCTTGATCGCGGCGTGGCTGCCCTTGATCCGGCTCGCGTTGAGATAGCCCGCCTCGCAGCCGATGAAGGCGCCGCCCGGGAACACCGTCTTCGGCAGGCTGAGAATGCCGCCTGCGGTGATCGAGCGCGCACCGTAGCCGAGGCGCTTGCCGCCTTCGAGCGTCTTCCGGATCTCGGGATGGGTCTTCCAGCGCTGGAATTCCTCGAACGGGCTCAGGAACGGGTTCTCGTAGTCGAGGCCGACAACGAAGCCGAGCTCGACCTGGCCGTTGTCGAGGTGGTAGAGGAACGAGCCGCCGTAGGTCGACGTGTCGAGCGGCCAGCCGCCGGTGTGGACGACGAGGCCCGGCTGGGCCTTGTCGGGCGCGACCTCCCACAGCTCCTTGACGCCGATGCCGTAGCTTTGGGGGTCGCGGCCTTCGTCGAGCTTGTAGTGCGCGATCAGCTGGCGGCCGAGGCTGCCGCGCGAGCCCTCGGCGAAGATCGTGTACTTGGCCTGCAGCTCCATGCCGAGCTGGAAGCTTTCGGTGGGCTCGCCGTTCTTGCCGATGCCGAGGTTGCCGGTCGCGACGCCGCGCACGCTGCCCTCCTCGCCGTAGAGCACCTCGGCGGCGGGAAAGCCGGGGAAGATCTCGACGCCGAGCGCCTCGGCCTGCGTCGCCAGCCAGCGCACGACGTTGCCGAGGCTGATGACGTAGTTGCCCTCGTTCCTGAAGCAGTCGGGCAGCAACACGTGCGGCGTCTCGCGCACGCCACTCTCCGACAGGAAGAGGAAGCGGTCGGCGGTGACCGGCTGGTGGAGCGGCGCTCCCTTCTCCTTCCAGTCGGGGATCAGCTCGCTGATCGCGCGCGGATCCATGATCGCGCCCGAGAGGATGTGCGCCCCGGGTTCCGAGCCTTTTTCGAGGACGACGACCGAGACCTCGTGCGCGCGCTCGGCGGCGAGCTGCTTGAGACGGATCGCGGCGGCGAGGCCCGCCGGCCCGGCGCCGACGATCACGACGTCGTACTCCATCGACTCGCGCGGCCCGAACTGGGCGAGGATCTCGGCAGGTGTCATGCGGGTCTCGCGGTTCGTTCTTGTCGGCTGAGGAGCGCGTCTACACTCGTGGTCGATTCTACGGAGCGGAGAGCCGCTGCACGATTGCCATGAGCTACGAGATCGATCTGTCGGGCCGCGTCGCCCTCGTCACCGGTGCGTCGAGCGGGCTCGGCGCGCAGTTCGCCCGCGTCCTCGCCAAGGCGGGAGCGGGCGTCGCGCTCGCCGGCCGTCGCGTCGAGCGGCTGAAGACCCTGCGCGCCGAGATCGAGGCCGAAGGCGGCGACGCCCACGTCGTGCCGATGGACGTCACCGACCCCGACGGCATCCGCTCGGGAATCGCGCACACCGAGACCGAGATGGGAACGATCGACATCCTGGTCAACAACTCCGGCGTCGCGACCACGCAAAGGCTCGTCGAGACGACGCCCGACGACTTCGACTACGTCTTCGACGTCAACGTGCGCGGCGCCTTCTTCGTCGCCCAGGAGGTCGGCAAGCGCATGATCGCGCGCGCGCAGGGCGCGGCGCCCGGTACCTTCATCGGCGGCCGGATCGTCAACATCGCGTCGATGGCCGGCCTGCGCGTGCTCGGCAGGATCGGCGTCTACGCGATGAGCAAGGCGGCGGTGATCCACATGACGCGCGCGATGGCGTTCGAGTGGGGGCGCTTCGGCATCAACGTCAACGCGATCTGCCCGGGCTACATCGACACCGAGATCAACCACATGCAGTGGGAGACCGAGTCGGGCAGGAAGCTGATCGAGAGCATGCCGCGCAAGCGGATCGGCGAGCCCGCCGATCTCGACACGACGCTGCTGATGCTGTGCGCCAACGAGAGCCACTTCATCAACGGCGCAGTGATCGCAGCCGACGACGGTTTCGGACTCTAGCCCCGCGACCTCGACGACCTCCGCGCCTCGAGCGATGCGTCCGCTCTCGATGCTCGAAGCGCGCGTCCTCGGCGTGCTCGTCGAGAAGTCGCTCACCGTCCCCGACAGCTATCCGCTCTCGCTCAACTCGCTGACGCTCGGCTGCAACCAGAAGACCGCGCGCGACCCGGTGATCGCGGCGAGCGAGGGCGACGTGCAGGTCGCGGTCGACGCGCTGAAGGCGCTCTCGCTGGCGTTCGAGTCGAGCGGCTCGCGCGTCGCGCGCTACGAGCACAACCTCGGCCGTGCGCTCGGCATTCCGTCGCAATCGGTCGCGCTGCTCGCGACGCTGGTCCTGCGCGGCCCGCAGACCCCGGCCGAGCTGCGCACCGCCGCCGAGCGTCTACACCGCTTCGCCGACGTGTCGGCGGTCGAGGGCTTTCTCGACGAGCTCGCCGCACGACCGGCGGAGAAGGGCGGAGCGCTCGTCGTCAAGCTGCCGCGCGCGCCGGGCGCGCGCGAGCAGCGCTGGGCGCATCTGCTCTGCGGTCCGGTCGACCTCACCGCGCTACCCGTCGCATCGGACGACGAGTCAATCGTCGCGATGAGCGAGCTCGCCGCGCTGAAGGCGCGCCTCGCCGCCGCCGAGAACGAGGTCGGGCGGCTCGGCGCCCTCGTCGAGCGGCTGTGCCGCGAGCTCGACATCCGACCCTGAGCGAGGCGAGACCAGCGATGCGATTCGACCTGCCCGAGGCGAAGAAGCTGACGCTGGAGATGGTCATCCCGATCCGCTGGGGCGACATGGACGCGATGGGCCACGTCAACAACACGATCTACTTCCGCTACCTCGAGATCGTCCGGATCGAGTGGCTGCACCAGGTCGTCGGTGCGCCGGATCCGGCGGGCGAGGGGCCGGTGATCGTCAACACCTTCTGCAACTTCCTCAAGCAGCTGAAGTATCCGGGTGACGTGCTCGCCAAGCACTACGTCGCCAAGCCTGGGCGGAGCAGCTTCGAGGCGTACGTGACGCTGGAGCGGACGGACGAGCCTGGGGTGCTGTACGCGACTGGCGGGGCGAAGACGGTGTGGGTGAACTATCGGGAGGAGAGGTCGGTGGCGCTGCCGGCGGCGGTGAGGGCGCTCGTCGGTGACTCGAGGACCATTTCCGGCACGTAGTCGAACGTCGCAGCAGGGTCATGCTCGCATGACCACCGGATGTCGGGGCCGAGCGTGCACAGACCGGCGTTCCGAGCAAGACGAAGGATCGCTTCGAGAATGCATCCACTCCGCAGATGCGCCATGGCTTCGCGAGCAAAAGTCTGATCGAACCGGATCGCTTCGATCCCTTCCTGCATGACGTGACTCAACGGCGTGTTTGCATCCACGTTGTCCAGCAGTAGTCCGACCCGGTCGCTCCAACAAGCATGCTGGAAGTGAGCCAAAGACGCACTATCGATGGCGAGACAAACGTGCGCGCTAAGTTCTGACGACTTCGCAATTTCGCTCGCTGCGGATAGATCACCTGGGCGCGCCGAGTCGACCGCGAGAATAACCATCGAGCAACCATTCAATTGCGAAGCGAACTCCCTTAGGATCCTCGGGACGTCCTTTCCCTTCACCGGCGCGCGCGAGATCTCTAATACGGATCCTTCGCTCCGAAGCGTGGCGGTCCAGCGACGAAGCGCGCCGGAACTCATTCCGACGCCCTCGAAGACCGACAGAGATCACTGGCGGCCGAAACTTGCGAAGACGGCGTCGTAGTCGATAGCGATATCTGGATGGTGCGTTCGCGCCATGAATCGGTACAGACCTGGGTTGCGGCTCGGCAGTCGACGATCGACTTCCGCCACGGGAATGCTGAAGATGCCATGGGGAAGGCGATTGGCGTACGACAGGGCGACCATCCTTCCTTCCAGAAGGTCGTCGAACGCCATGGACCGATAGATCGCCGCGACGGAACGACGGCCCGCCGCAAAGATGAAATCGAAACCCGCGGCGTGGCAGATTTCGAAGCCCGCCTTGACGAGAGCGCTGAACACCATTCGGCTGGGATCGCCATTCTCTACGCCCAATCGCATGAACTCGACGAGCCGCAGTCCCCTGTAAGAGGAGGGCAACTGCGCCTCGCCTTCAATCCTTAACGGCTGGGTAAGGTTGGACTGAACCCTCACGGAACCTAGCGGGCGTCCATCCGCTTTTCGCTCCGCCAAGATCGACAGTACATCCGACCGAAAGTCGTCAGGCTCGGCTACGCGCAATGCCGCTCCCACTTCCGGGACGTGCCGCGAATAGGCCGTAGATCGAATTTCGACCACTTTGGCGAGGTCTTGAGGCTCTTTCACGACTCGAACGCGAAAGGGGAGGAACTCCGTGGCCTCCACGGAAGACCCGTACGGTCGCTGCACTTGAAGCCGAGAGCTGTCGATCTTCACTTTTCGTTCGGCAGGACGATAAATCCCGGTGCGGCGCACATCGACGCCGCCGGGGTTGTATGCGCGCGTCGTTACTTTCGTTCTCCTTGAGACGCTTCCGAGTTCGCGCCTTCCGGGATCGTGAACTAGAGCACGAGTTTCGACAGGTCTTCCGGTCGGCGGGCGTTCGTTTTTTTGAGATTTCGGCCGCCCTCACCGGGCTCGCCTATGTGGCCTTCTTTCTGATCTATGCGCTGTCCGGTGGCCAAGGCCCGTTCGCGCAGCCGCAGCCTCTCCGATTGCTCATGATCGCGGGCATGCTGGCGACAACTCTCGCGCTGCGGTTCGCTAAGCAATTCATGGGTCACAACTACGAACTGATCTTTCCGGCGGTCGTTATTCTGAGCATCAGCTGTACCACGGTCATAGCGAGTATGAATCAAACGACAGAGTCGCCATATTCGCGATACTGGGGTTTGTTCTCAGCCGCCGTGATGAGCACGTGCATCATCTACGGATTCGCGCGTCTCTCAACCGCCTCGACGCTATTGCTCGCGGTTTTCAACGTCTCAATCACGCTGTGGTTCGCAAAGGACTATGGCGGCGACGCGAAGATGATGCAGCGGCTCATAGTTCATCTTGCCGCCGTTAACGTCATCTGCTACGCGCTCTATCGGCTGATCAATTTGCGAGAGCGGAAGCTATTTCTACGCGGCAAGCGGCAAAGAAGCATCCTTGAATTGAAGCGTGCTCGAGATAAGGCAGAGGAAGCGAGTCGCGCGAAGTCGGCGTTTCTGGCCAATATGAGCCACGAGATCCGAACCCCCATGAACGGAATTATGGGCTCGCTTGCATTGCTCGAAACATGCGACTCAAGCGATCGTCGAGCTACCTTGATCCACGTGGCGCGACAGGCCGCTGACGGTCTGCTCCAAACGCTCAACGAAATTCTCGACTTTGCCAAGCTGGATGCAAAGGGCGGTGCGTTGAACATCGCGCCGCTCGACGTTCGACGGGTATGTGAAGTCGCCGTGCAGACATTTCAGGCAAACGCCATGGCCAAGGCCATCGCGCTTCGCTTCGACACTCGGCGCCTTCCGCCCGGCCTTGGGATGGTCCATGGGGACGAAGAAAAGCTGCGACGCATCGTCATGAATCTCGTCAGCAACGCCATCAAATTCACCTCCGAAGGAGGTGTCACGCTTCGTCTAAGAGGCATCAACGCGGGCGATGAAGTACGGATCATCATTCAGGTATTCGACACCGGAATCGGAATCGCGAAAGACAAGGTCCCGTTGCTTTTCGATCCGTTCTATCAGGTCGAATCCGGCATGTCTCGCAGGTATGGTGGCACCGGGCTCGGCCTTGCGATCTCCCGCCAGCTCGCACAGGC
>Ga0207678_10001397_pt1 | contig 22209 bp, 11 predicted proteins | sample KBSC63metaG_FD_184319 | JGI IMG/M metagenome (GOLD analysis project Ga0207678, IMG submission 184319) | Corn rhizosphere microbial communities from Kellogg Biological Station, Michigan, USA - KBS C6-3 metaG (SPAdes) (version 2) | ecosystem: Host-associated > Plants > Roots > Rhizosphere > Soil ... | reverse complement strand
GATCGGCACGCTGGTCGGCCCGCACGGGCTCGGCGGGCTGACCGGAGCCTATCCCTGGCTCCACTACGTGACCATTTCCAATGCCCACGGGATCGAGCCCTTCGCCGAGCTCGGAATCGTTTTGCTACTGTTCTCGATCGGTCTCGAGCTTTCCTTCCGCCGCCTGTGGGGAATGCGCGGGCTGGTGTTCGGCGCGGGCTCGGCGGAGCTGCTGGGTTCGGCGGCGATCCTTGCGGGCGGGCTGTATTTCACCGGCGAAAGCGTCGCCGGCGCAATCGGCCTCGGGCTGGCCCTGGCGCTGTCGTCGACGGCGATCGTGATTCCTTTGGTCGGGGCCCACAGCCCGGTCGGCCGCCCGGCCCTCGGCATGCTGCTGTTCGAGGACCTCGCGCTGGTGCCGATCGTGTTCCTGCTCGGGGCCATGGCGCCGGTTGCCGGGGGCGCTCAGGTGGGCTCGCTGCTGATGACCCTGCTCATCGGCGGAATCACCGCCGTGGCCATGCTGTTTGTCGGCCGCCTCCTGCTCCCGCGGCTGTTTGCCCAGGCGGCGCGGACCAAGAATCCGGAGCTGTTCCTCTCCGCCTGCCTGCTGGTCGTGATTGTCGCGAGCCTGGTCACGTCGGCGATCGGCTTCTCCGCCGTGCTCGGCGCGCTGATCGCCGGTATCGTCATCGCCGAAACCGACTATCGCGGCGAGGTCGAGGCGATCACCGCGCCGTTCCGCGGCCTCGGCCTCGGCATCTTCCTGATCACGGTCGGAATGAGCGTCGACTTGCGGGTCGTGCTTGCCGACTGGCAGGGCCTGATCGGAGCCCTGGTCGGAGTGCTCGTCGTCAAGGCCGCGGTCACCGCGCTGCTGCTGAAGCTGGGCGGGGCGCGGATGGCAGTCGCGGCCGAGACCGGGGTGCTGATGGCCTCGCCGTCGGAAACCACGCTGATCGTGCTCGGCGCGGCCACCGCCGCCCGGCTGATCAGCCAGGACAGCGCCGCCTTCTGGCAGATCGTCACCGCGATCGGGCTGACGGTGACGCCGTTGCTCGCCAAGCTCGGGCGCGCCGCCGGAAGCCGGTTCGCCGGACGGTCCATGGCGGACCAGATGGACTCGTCGCTCGACACCGCCGAGCTCGGCCAGGTCGTCATCCTCGGCTTCGGCCGGGTCGGGCGGATGGTCGCCGACATGCTCGAAGCGCATGGCAAGGACTATCTGGCGATCGACAGCGACAGCGACGGCGTCCGGGCCTCGCACGACGAGGGCTATGACGTGCTGTTCGGCGATGTCGCGCGCCCCGAGCTGCTCGACAAGTTGCGCCAGCGCCAGCCGAGCGCGCTGATCCTCACCATGGACCATCCGGTCCTGGTCAATCGCCTGGCCAAGCAATTGCGGCGGATCTTCCCGGACCTGCCGATCATCGCCCGCGCCCGCGACACGTCGCATGCGGCCGAGTTGTACAAGGCCGGAGTCACGGACGCGGTGCCGGAAACGCTCGAGGCCTCGCTGCAACTGTCCGAAGCGGTCCTCGTCGACCTCGGTGTGGCGATGGGACCGGTCATCGCCAGTATTCACGAGAAGCGCGACGAGCTTCGAACCGAGATCAGAACCGAGGCCGCAATGGCAGAGCAACCGCGCCTGGGCCGGCGCCGAGTACGCGACTCCGGGCCCGCCTAAATCTCGACCTGGCTGCCGAGCTCGACGACGCGGTTGGTCGGAAGCTTGAAGAACTCCATCGCGCTTTCGGCATTGCGCAGCATCCAGGCGAACAGTTTCTCGCGCCAGATCGCCATTCCCGGCCGCGACGAGGCGAGCAGGGTCTGGCGGGCAAGGAAGAAACTGGTGTCCATCATCTTGCATTTGTCGCCGATGCCCTTGAGCTGGGCGAGCGCGGCGGGCACGTCGACCTCTTCCATGAAGCCGTAGCGGACTTTGACGCGGTAAAAGCCCGAGCCGTAATCCTTCTGCTCGATCCGTTTCTCGCCCGGGACATAGGGCACGTCCTCGATCCGCACGGTGAGCAGGATCACCCGCTCGTGGAGCACCTTGTTGTGCTTGAGGTTGTGGAGCAGCGCGTGCGGCACGCCCGACGCCGAGCTGGTCATGAACACCGCGGTCCCCGGCACCCGCGCCGCGCTGGTCGCCGCCGACTTGATGAAGATCTCCATCGGCAGGCTCGCCTCGTTCATCCGGTCGATCATCAGCTTGCGCCCCTTGGCCCAGGTGGTGAGCAGGGTGAAGGCGATCGCCCCGACCAGCAGCGGGAACCAGCCTCCGGCCGGGATCTTGAGCAGGTTCGCCGCGAGATAGGCGCCGTCGACGGTGAAGAAGAGCACCAGCAGGCCGGCGACGATGAAGCGGTTCCAGTTCCACATCTGGCGCAGCACGACGGCGATCAGAACCGAGTCGATCAGCATCGCGCCGGTGACCGCGATGCCGTAGGCCGCCGCGAGGTTGGACGAGCTCCGGAAGGTGAGGACGAGCAGGATGACCATGGTCATCAGGGCCCAGTTGACGGTCGGGATGTAGATCTGCCCGGCGGCGCTTTCGCTGGTGTGGCTGATCCGAAGGCGCGGGATGAAGCCGAGCTGGATCGCCTGCTGGGTGACGGAGAAGGCGCCCGAAATCACCGCCTGGCTGGCGATGATCGTCGCCGCGGTGGCGAGCAGGACCAGCGGCAGCCGGAGCATGTCGGGGGCGAGGTAGAAGAAGGGGTCGCGGACCTTGGCGAGCGCCTCCTGCGGCGCGGCCGAAAGCAGCATCGCCCCCTGCCCCATATAATTGAGCAGCAGCGCCGGAAGGACGAAATAGATCCATGAGACGCGGATCGGCTTGCGCCCGAAATGACCCATGTCGGCGTAGAGCGCCTCGGCGCCGGTGACCGCCAGCACGACCGATCCCATGGCGATGAACGCGCGCAGCGGGTCCGAAGCGAAGAACTGGAAGGCGTTGAGCGGGTTGAGCATCGCGAGGATCACCGACGGGTCGTTGCGGATGTGCATCACGCCGAGAACCGCGATGGTGATGAAGTAGAAAATCATGACCGGCCCGAACAGCGAGCCGACCCGCGCCGTGCCCCGAGCCTGGATCGCGAACAGCCCGACCAGGATGCCGATCGCGATCGGGACGACGAACGGCTGCAGGTTGCGGTTGACCGTGGTCAGGCCCTCGACCGCCGAGAGGACCGAGATCGCCGGAGTGATCATCGAATCGCCGTAGAACAAGGCGGTCGCGAACACGCCGAGGAGGACGATCCCGCCGGTCCAGCGCTTGGTGCTCCCGAGCGTCCGGTTGATCAGCGCGAGCAGGGCCAGGCTGCCGCCTTCGCCCTTGTTGTCGGCGCGCATGATGATCGAGACATATTTCAAGGTGACGATGATCATCATCGACCAGAAGATCAGGCTCAGCACGCCGAAGATGTGGAGCTGGTCGACCCGCAGCTCATGGTGCCCCGCGAAGGTCTCGCGAAAGGCGTAGATCGGCGAGGTCCCGATGTCCCCAAACACGATTCCGACCGCGCCAATCGCCAGCTTGTAGAGCGGCCCATGCGCATGGCCGTGCGCAGTGTCGTGCGGCGCTTCGGTGGTTGCGCCTCCAGTCGCGGTGATGTTCATCTTGTGAGGTTCAGACTGGACAGACTGCGAACTCGCGCCCCCGGTGCCCGATCGACACTCTCGATCACGGGCGCGCCCAGTTAGCACTGCCGTTGCGGCCCCGCAATCGGTGGGGACAGCGGCGAAAAGCCCGTCTATAGGCCCGCGCAATCAACATCAGCGGAGCGAACGATTAATGCGCATCGGGGTGCCAAAAGAGATCAAGGTCCATGAATATCGCGTCGGGCTGACCCCGGCTTCGGTCGCCGAGCTGGTCGCCCACGGGCACGAGGTCGTGGTCGAGACCCGGGCCGGCGACGGGATCGACTGCCCCGACCAGGCCTATGTGAAAGCGGGCGCGACCATCGTTCCGGACGCGGCGTCGGTGTTCGAAGCGGCCGACATGATCGTCAAGGTCAAGGAGCCGCAGGCACCGGAGATCGCGCTGCTCGAGCCGCGCCACATCCTCTTCACCTACCTTCACCTCGCCGCCGACAAGCCCCAGGCTGAAGGCCTGATGAAATCCGGGGCGACCTGCATCGCTTATGAGACGGTGACGTCGAACTCGGGCTCGCTGCCGCTGCTGAAGCCGATGAGCGAGGTCGCGGGCCGGATGTCGGTCCAGGTCGGCGCCCATTATCTCGAAAAGGAGCAAGGCGGCCGCGGCGTCCTCCTCGGCGGCGTGCCGGGCGTCGCGCCGACCAAGGTCGCGATCCTCGGCGGCGGAGTCGCCGGCGTCAACGCGGCGCAGATGGCGGTCGGAATGCGCGCCGACGTCACCATCTACGACATCAACATGGAGCGGCTGGCCGAGCTCGACATGTTCTTCTCGAGCCAGATCAAGACGGCCTACGCCTCGCGCTCGACCATCGCCAACGCGGTCGAGAAGGCCGAGCTGGTGATCGGCGCCGTGCTCGTGCCCGGGGCCGCAGCACCCAAGCTCGTCACCCGCGACATGCTGAAGACGATGAAGCGCGGTTCGGTGCTGGTCGACATCGCGATCGATCAGGGCGGCTGCTTCGAGACGAGCCACGCCACGACCCACGCCGACCCGGTCTACGAGGTTGACGGGATCATCCATTATTGCGTCGCGAACATGCCTGGCGCCGTCGCCCGGACCAGCGCCTTCGCGCTCAACAATGCGACCCTGCCGTTCGCGTTGAAGATCGCCAACCTCGGTGCCGAGGAAGCGATGCGGCGCGACCCGCATCTCGCCGCCGGGCTCAACGTGTCAGGCGGCAAGATCCGCCACGAGGCGGTCGCCGAGGCTCTGGACCTGCCTTACGACCCGGTCTGAGCTGCGGGCTGCGAGCTGCCGGTCAGGGAGGATTCCAGCCACTGCTGGATCTGGCTGCGCGGCGCCGCGCCGACTTTCTGGGCGATCGGCTGGCCGCCCTTGAACAGCAGCATGGTCGGGATCCCGCGGACGCCGTAGCGGCCGGGCGTGTCGGGATTCTCGTCGATGTTGAGCTTGGCTACCGTGACCTTGTCGCCGAGCTCGTTCGAAATCTCCTCGAGCGCCGGGGCGATGATTCGGCACGGCCCGCACCATTCGGCCCAGAAATCGACCAGCACCGGTCCCTCGGCACCCAGGACATCGGTGGCAAAGCTCTGGTCGGTGACGGTCTTGGTGGCCATGGCGGCGACTCTCCTGCAAAAGGTTAACGGCCATATGGGCGTTCACCCACGACCGCTCAAGGCATCAGTTCGATGAGTTTTGGGGCGGCGGTGTAGAGCAATGCCGCCCTCACCGCCCTGCCCGGGAAAATCACCCGCAGCGCATCGGCGTAAGCCTGCATCTGCGCCCGGTGGGACGGCGGCACCGGGGCGTCGCTGTCGGGCACCCGGCCGGTCTTGAAGTCGACCACCGAGACCCGGCTGTCCTCGACCAGCAGGCGATCGACCGTACCGGCGATCACTCGGCCGTCGCCAAGCGTGGCGGTGAGCGGGGCCTCGCCGAGCGAGCCGGGACCGAACAGGTCCGCGAAGTCGGGATGCGCGAGGACCTCGCAGACCTGGGCGACGATTTCTTCCCGCTCCGCCGGCGCGGCGACGCCCGCCGCTCGCTCGAGCCAGGCGAGGGCGCAGTCACGCCGCTCGGCCGGCGCGACCGGAGCGAGCCGCTCGAGCAGCTGGTGGACCAGGGAGCCGCGCCGGGCCGCGGCACGCATCGCCGCGCTCGGCGGCGGGGCGGCTTCCTCGTCCGTCGCCATGGCGGACGGAGCGAGCGGCCGCGGCGGGCGCTCCTCGACCGGCGCCGGGCGCACCGCCCAATCGGGCACTGCGATCGGCGCCGGCGCGATCTTGTTCCGGGCGCTCCTCGGCCGACGGGAAGAGCCGGACGCGTAGCGCAGCCCCCCGGTCGCGGACGGCTCGGCCCCGATTGCAATCAGCGCGCGCTCGACGATCCCGTGCCAGCTGTTGGGCGGGCGCGGGTCGGCGCCGTCCTTCCGCTCGCGCGGGCGCGGCCCGCTGACCACCAGCCGGTCGGCGGCGCGGGTCAAGGCGACATAGAGCAGCCGCAGATGCTCTTCGAGGTCGCGCTTCTCTTCGTCGAGGATGCGGTCGTCGAACGGCGGGCCCCGCTCCTCCTTCTTCGGACGGAGCAGGGGGAGCGGCCCCGCCGGCCCGAGCTCGAAGTCGATCGTGATCGGCCGGCGCCCGAGCCGCGCCGGGTCGGCGGTGGCGTCGGCGACGATCACGACCGGCGCTTCGAGGCCCTTGGCGCCATGAACCGTCATTACCCGGACCTCGTTGCCGGGCTGGCCGGGATCGCGCTGGACGTCGACCGTGCCGCGCGAGAACCAGGCGAGAAACCGGTCGAGCGAGGCAATTTCGTTGCGCTCGAACTCGAGCGCGCTGTTGATGAGCTCGTCGATCGCGTCGCGCGCCGCCAGGCCGAGCCGCGCATAGAGCTTGCGGCGGCCTTGCAGCGGCCCGCTGAGGATCGTCTCGAGGAACCGCGACGGAATGGTGAAATCCGCGATTCGGAGCAGTTCCGACAGCGCTTCGTGAGCCTCGCGAAACTCGGTCGAACGTTCGCGCAACTCGCGCCACAGCGAGCCCTTGCGGCCGTAGGCGAGAGCCCGGAGACGGTCCTGGTCCCAGCCGAGCAGCGGTGAGACGAGCAGGCACGCGAGGCTCAAGTCATCGTTGGGCTGGACCGCGAAACGGACGGCGGCGAGCAGGTCCTGGACCGCGAGCGGCTCGTGCAGATGCAGCCGGTCGACCCCGGCGACGGGCACGCCCGCCGCGAACAGCCGCGCCACGATGAGCGAGGCGAGCTCGCCGCGGCTGCGCACCAGCACGAGGATGTCGCCGGGGGTGAGCGGCCGCCCCGTCGAGGCCAGCACCGGCGCCTCGACGACCATCTCCCGAATGCGCTCGGCGAGATGCTCGGCGTAGCGCCGATCGCGCAGGCTGACCCAGCGCTCCTCCCCTTCTTCCGATTCGTCGTCGAAATTCTCGACCGCGAACGGTGGCCACAGCTCGACTTCGCCGGGGCGGTCGCGATGATGGGCGCGGTGCGGCGGCGGCGGCTCGGCCAGCGCCAGCGCCTGGTGGCCGAGCGTCGCAACGACTGCATCGACGACATCGAGCACCGGCTGCGCCGAGCGGAAGCTGGCCGCGATCGACAGGTCGCGGAACGCGCGCGCCCGGCGCTGGTAGCTGAACAGGTCGTCACCGTCGCCGAGCGCCGCCGCGCGCTCCCGGAACCGGCGCCGGGCCTCGTCGAAGCGCTTCGGGTCGGTGCCCTGGAAGCCGTAGATGGCCTGCTTGAAATCGCCGACCATGAACAAGGTGCGGTGGCGCTCCTCGGCCTCGCTCGAGCCGCTGAAATATTCCTCGACCAGCCGTTCGATGATCTCCCACTGGGCGGCATTGGTGTCCTGCGCCTCGTCGACCAGCACGTGATCGACCCGCCGGTCGAGCTTGTAGCGCACCCAGTCGCCCATCCCTGGCTGGGCGAGCAGCCGCCGGGCCCAGTCGATGAGGTCGTTGAAGTCGGCGACCCCCGCGCTCCGCTTGGCGCGGGTGTAGGCCGCGGCGAAGGCCTGACCGGCGCGCAGCCCGGCGGAGATATCGCGCGCGAGGCGGGCCCGGTTCTGAATGTCGAGGAGCTCGCCGACCAGGTTGGCCAGGCGCCCGGCGTTGGCCTCGTAGTGCGGCTCGGCCTTTGACTGGCCGGCCGACACCCGCGGCGTGCCTTTCTCCGTCAGCACGATCTTGCGCAGCGCGGTCAGCTCGGCGGCGCGCTCGATGGGGGTCAGGGCCAGCCACCGCTCGATCGTCTCGGCGTGACCCAGCCCGCTTTGCGCGCCCCATTTCCGGTTGGCTTCCGCGACCGCCCGAAGAAGGTCGCAATCGAAGCCCTCGTCGCCGCACTTGGCGGCGATATAGTCGTCGGTTGAGCCCTCGGGCAGGTCCATCAGCCGGCGGATCATCGGCTCGATCGTGTCGGCCTCGCCCAGGTGAGTCATCGCGTCCGCCTTGCGCGCGCAGGCCTGGAGATAGTCGACCGCGCCAACCTCGCCGAGCCGCCGGCTCAATGACTGGATGTCGCGGGTCAGGCGCTCGTCGCCGGTCGCTTCGGCATCGGCCATCAGCTCGGCGAGCGTGCGCCGGACCAGCTCCTGCTCGGCCCGCCCCTCGATCGGCTGGATTCCGGGCGCGATCCCGACCTCGGCCGGAAAGGCGGCGAGCAGGCCCTGGGCGAAGCTGTGGATGGTCTGGATCTTGAGGCCCCCGGGGCAGTCGAGGACCTTGGCGAACAGCCGCCGCGCATTCTCGCGCGCCGGCGGACTCGAATCCTCGCCCAGCGCCTCGAGCTCGCTGAACAGCTCGCTGTCCTTGAGCCGGACCCAGGCCGCGAGCCGGGTTCCGATCCGATTGGCCATCTCCGCCGCCGCCGCCTTGGTGAAGGTCAGGCACAGGATTGATTCGGCCCGCGCACCCTTCAGCAGCAGACGCAGCACCCGCGCCGTCAGGACCTCGGTCTTGCCGGTCCCGGCCGAGGCCGACAGCGCCGCATGCGCGCTCGGGTCGGCCGCGAGCGCCTGCTCGCCCTTCAGCGGGTGGAACGGCCTAAAGCGCTTGCTCATGCGCGCCCCGAGGCCATAGAGAACGCTCGATGAGCGACGACGACGACGATCTCGACCGGGCGAGCAAGCAGCGCCGCGACAAGCTGGTCAAGGCCGGAGTCGCGGTCGGCATCGGCTCGGCGGCGATCGTCGCCGCGCTGCTCTACGCGTCCAAGGTCAAGAAGCGGCCGAAGCGCTAGCCTCATTTGCGGCCGTACCATTCTTCGAGCCGCATCAGCTGATCATAGTCGCCATAGGGCGCGTAGGCCGGATTGAGCTTGGCCGTGAACGGCTCGCTGCCGGTCAGCCAGCGCCCGACAGCCTCGGCGAAGCTGGCATGGGCCCTCGCCAGGAATTCGCCCTGCGCCATGCCCTTGTCCGGGCTCATCAGCCGCCCGAACGTCCCCTTGTGCCGCGCCAGCGACCAATATTCGAAGGCCTTCGGATCGCCCGTGACGCCCTCGAACCCGCCGGCGGCGCCGATCAGCCCGAGCAGGCCGAGCTGGAGCGCGAAGCCGGCATCGACTGCTTTCTGGGTTGGCGGCTGGCCGGTCTTGTAGTCGATGATCGCCAGGCTGCCGTCGGCGAGGCGGTCGATGCGGTCGGCGCGGCCGTGGACCGTGACTCCGGCGACCACGGCTTCACCGGCCGCCTCGGCCCGCAAGGGCCTGCGGCCTTCCGCCTGGTTGCTGCGCTCGAGCTCGGCCATCCAATCGATCGCTTCGAGCAGGCGCGGCGACCATAAGGCGCGGAGCATCGGGTGGACGGCCTCGTGCACCAGCAATTGCTCGGCGCGGGCGCGCAGCTTGTCGGGGTCGCACGCGTCATGTTGCAGCCAGTCCTGGAGCACCTTGTGCACCGCATCGCCCTTCCAGCGGGCGGAGAAATCGGCATCGACCGGATCCTTGACCCGCAGGCCGAGGATCGCCTGGGCGTAGAAGGCGAAGGGATCGGCCTTGAGGCGATCGACCGCGGTCACCGAAATCCGCTCGGGGCGCTGCTCCGCCGGGGGCGCCGGCGCGGGGCGGGAGGCCGGCCGGGCCGGGCCGGGATCGTCGAGCACCCGGACCAGCCGCTCGAGCCTGGTGTCGCGCGGCAGCCCGCCGCTGATCGCGTCCAGCCGCAGCAGGAAGCGCGAGGCGACGGTCGGCGACCGGCTGTCCCGCCGGGCGCGGGTGATCAGCACGTCCGGGGCGCCGAGCGCACTCGCGAAGTCATGCGCCGCAAGGCCGATGCGATATTCGAGGCCCGGCATCGCGAGATTGGCGCGGACCTTGGGCGGGAGCCACGGATCGGGCGCCGGAAGCGCCGGCCAGACGCCTTCGTTGAGCCCGCCGAGAATGACCAGGTCGGCGCGCTGTAGCCGCGCTTCGAGCAGGCCCCAGATCGAAATCCTCGGATGACCGCCGTACGGCGGACGCACCGCGCGCTGGTCGAGCAATTGCCGCAGGACCGCCATCGCCGCATCGGCCGTGACCATCAGCCGATCGGCCGCGCCGGGCTCCTGGAGCTCGCCGATCAGCTCGGCGGCGAGCCGGCCCGCGGGCCCGCGCCACGCCGCGTCGCCGGCCAGCCCCCCGGCCGCCGTCATCAGCGCTTCGGCGAGCCGGCTCAATGGCACGGGCGAGTCGAACAGCCCATCGAGCGCCACGAACCGCGGGCGGAGCCGCTGCCACGCCGGCAGCGCACCGAAATGGGCGTCGAGGCCGGCAAGGCCGGCGGCCGGGCGCGGACCGCGCAGCTTGAGGTCCAGCTCGCGCACCCCGTCGAGCCAGCGCAATCGCTCCTCCCCCTCGCCGCCGGCCAGCGGATGCTTGGCCAGCGCCAGCAACGGCACGGGCGCCAGCCCCTCGGCGGCCGCCGCGGCAATCCCCAGCAACAGCGTTCCCGCCGGGGTTTGCGACAGCGGGCTGCCGGCGCTGTCGTCGGCCGCGATTCCCCACCGCTCGAGAAGCGCCGAAACGCGGGCGCCGAGCTGGCGGTCCGGAGTGACCAGCGCGGCCGTCTTGCCCGGCGTCTCGAGCGCCTCGCGCAGGGCGAGCGCGATCGCCTGGGCCTCGGCCGCGGAATCGGGCAGCTCGGCCAGCCGGATTCCATTGAGCCGGCGATCCGCCGGCCGCAGCGCCTGCCATTTGTGCGAGAAATCGGGGGCGGCCATCGCATTGGCGATCGCCCGGGCGCGCGGCGGGGACGAGGCCGCCCGGCCCGAATGGCGCCAGCGCTCCACTTCGCCGCGGCCGACGCCGAGCCGGTCGAGCAGCAGCTTCAAGTGGAACTGCGGGTGAGTCTCCTCGCCCCGCCCGGAATCGGCCGGGCCAAGCGCGTCCCATTCCTCGTCCGGCATCACGTCGGGGAGGCTGAGGCCCGGGAGCACGACCATGCCTTCGGGCAGGCGCGCGACCCGAGCCAGCAACGTCGCGACCGCCGGGGCCGCGGTGGTCACGCCGGCGGCAATCGTGAACCCGGCGGGCGGTTCCGTCCGCCATCGTTCGGCGGTGCGCCGAAGCAGCCGGTTGCGGCGGTCGGCAAGGTCGATCGCCCCCCGCTCCGCGAGGATACCCGGCCAGGCCTGGTGGATCAGCTGCAGCTTCGCGAGCGACTTCTCCCAATGCCGCGCCAGCTCGTCGGCCCCGGCGACGGCCTCCTTCAAGCGGCCGGGATCGACCTCCTCCACCAACAGCGCGTCGAGCGCCCGCGCGAGATCGGCCGCCAGCCTTAGCGCCTCCGCCGAGCCGTCGCCGACGATCGAAGCCAGGGTCAGCAACCGCTCGAGCGGGTCGATCGCCGGCGGGAACGGCTCGGCGCCGAGCGGATCGAGCGCGCCGCCGAGCCGGTCGTCCAGCTCCGGGTCGCCGATCGGGATCAGCCGGGGGAGCAGCAGCCCGCCTCCGCTCGCGCGCACGAAGGCGTCGGTCAGGGCTCGCACCGCGCGATTGTTGGGCAGCAGGATCCGGCCGCGCGCCAGCGCCAGCGGGTCGCGTCCGAACCTTGCCATCAACCCGGCAACGAGCGCGTCCGCGAACGACCGGTGGGCGGGAATGGTGTAGACGGACGGGCGCTCGGCCCCGTCAGGCATCTTCGAGCGTCGCTTCCGTCAGCTTGATCGAGCGCGGCGTGCCGACATCGAACCACAGGCCCTGGTGGACCGCGCCGAAACAGCGGCCCTCGGCGATCGCGCGATTCCACAGAACGTTGGTCGAGAACGGCCCGGCGGGCGCGTCGCGCAGCAACCGCTTCGACAGAATCTGGATGCCGGTGAACACGAACGGCGCGACCCGGCTCTTGTCGCGTCGCCGCAGCCGGCCCTGGCGGTCCATGTGGAAGTCGCCGATGCCGCGATGGTTCTGCGCGCGCGCCAGCGGCACGAGCAGGAGCAGCGCGTCCATCTTCTTATCGTCCCAGTGCGACGCCAGCAGCCTCAGCGTGTCGGCCGGCCCGTCGATCCAGAGATTGTCGCTGTTGATCGCGAGGAACGGATCGGAGTCGATCAGGTCGGCCGCCTGGACCAGCCCCCCGCCGGTCTCCATCAGCAGCTTGCGCTCGTCCGAAATCACCACCTCGAGCCCGTGCTTGCGGCTGGCGAGATGGGCCTCGACCGCGTCGGCGAGATAATGGACGTTGACCACGACCTTCTTCACCCCGGCCCCGCGCAGCCGATCGAGCACATGGTCGAGCAGCGCCTTGCCGGCGACCGCGATCAGCGGCTTGGGCTTGGTCGCGGTCAGCGGCCGCATGCGCTTGCCCAGGCCCGCGGCCATGATCATCGCCGTGCGCGGGACTTCGCCGGGAACTTCGGCGCGCAGTCGCAGCGCGCGGCGGGCCTGGCTCACGCGGCCTGCCTCCACGGCTCGCGGCGATGCTCGGGCCGGACATTGGCGTCGAACCAGTCGCGCACCGGCTTCAGGTGCGGGGCCGCGAGGTCGCGCTCGAGCAGGCCCCACATGCGCGGCTGGAACCGGCGGTAATGCGGCTTGTCGTCGCGCTTCCACAGCCGGGTGAAAACGCCGAGGATCCGCGTGTTGCGCTGCGCCGCCAGTGCCCAATAGGCGCGCTCGAACGTCGCGCCATGGCCGGTCGCGGCGATGTAGCGGTCGATCATCGCCCGTTCGATCGGCACGGCCACGTCGCGCCGCGCATCCTCGAGCACCGAGGCGAGGTCGTAGGCCGGGTGACCGGCGACGGCGTCCTGGAAGTCGAGCAGCCCGAACCGGGCGACGCCCTCGAGGCCATCGACCAGCATCACGTTCTCGGCATGATAATCGCGCAGCACGGTGACCGGGCTGAGCCCGTCGCCGGCGACCGCCTCAAGCGCCTCCCGCCACGCCGCCTCATAGGCCGCCTGGTCGACCTCGAGGCCGACGGCGGGGCAATACCATTCGGTGAACAGGCGCAACTCCTCGAGCCATTGGTCGAGGCCGTGGGGCCTCAGCCCCGGCATCGGCTCGTGCTGGTGGAGGTGGACCAGGACGTCGGTGGCCAGCTCGTACAGCTCGTGCTCGCGGGCCGGGTCCTCGTCGAGGAATTCGCGCAGTCGCCAGTCGCCGAAGTCGGCGAGAAGGAGCAGGCCCCGCTCGAGGTCGCGGGCCAGGATCTTCGGGGCGCTCAAGCCGACCGAGGCGAGCCATTCGGCGACCGCGATGAACGGCCGCGGGTCCTCGTGCGGCGGCGGCGCGTCCATCAGCACCGCGCTCCGCTCGCCGGTCACCACCCGAAAGTAGCGGCGGAACGACGCGTCGCCGGCGAGCGGCAGGATTTCGGCTCCCGCCCAGCCCGAAGCGGCAAGGAATTCAGGGGCATGGGCTGGCGGTTTCATCGGGGCGGCCACCGCCCTTCCCATGACGGTGGGACCCGGGCTGTCAAGATTCTGTCGCCGCCTGGGCCGAATTCGAGCGACAGGGCGAGCGCTTCGGGCCACCAGCCCGACCTCGCCCGCTCCGGCCATTCGACCAGCAGCACCGCTTGCGCCGCGGAATCGAGCCCGAGCTCGTCGATCTCGGACGGCTCCTCGATGCGATAGAGGTCGACGTGCCACACCGGCGGATCGAGCTCCTCATAGGGCTGGATGATCGCGAAGCTCGGGCTCGGCACTTCGCCGTCGTGGCCGAGCCCGGCGATGAACCCGCGGGCGAGCGCGGTCTTGCCGACGCCGAGCGGCCCGGACAAAGTGATCACGTCCCCGGGCCGGGCGCGGCGCGCCAGCTGCGCCCCGACCGCCGCCGTCGCCACCTCGTCGGCCAGGGTCATTTGGTACCGCGCGGGATCGTCAGGGTGACCGTCGTGCCCTTGCCCTTCTTGGACTGAAGCTCAACGGTGCCGCCGTGCGCCTCGATGAACTGGCGCGTCAGCGGCAGGCCGAGGCCGAGCGCGGCCTCGCCCCGGATCCCCTCCTCGACCACCCGGTCGAAGCGGTTGAACACGCGTGGCAGGTCCTTGGCCGCGATCCCCGAGCCATTGTCGGTGATGCGGATCACGGCTTGCTGATCGTCGCCCTCGGCTTCGAGCACCACGCGGCCCTTGCGGTCGGTATAAGCGATCGCATTGTTGAGCACGTGCTCGATCGACTCGCGGATGCGCCGGGCATCGCCCGCGACGAACCCGACCGTGCTCGCGATCTGCGCTTCCAGCTTCTGCGCCTTTTCTTCCGCGCGCGGCCGCACGGTTTCGACCGCGGAGCGGCACAGGCCGGCGAGGTCGACCCGCTCGCGCTCGAGCGCGACGCCACGGGTGTCGCCGGTGGTGAGGTCGAGCACGTCGTTGATCAGCTTGGACAGCCGCGCCACCGCCTCGAGGATCGCGTTCACATAATCGGCGGCGGTCGGCGACAGCGACCCGGCATAGCCCGCGCCGAGCATCTCGGCGAAGCCGCCGATCGAGGTCAGCGGAGTTCTTAGCTCGTAGCTCATGTTGGCCACGAAGTCGGTCTTGATCCGGTCGGCCGCCTCCAGCGCCGCGGCCCGCTCGCGCAGCGCGGCTTCGATCCGCGTCGAGTCGGTCACGTCGACCATGGTGAAGAGCGCGTTGCCGTCGGGCAGCGGGACCGCCGCGAACTGGAAGTGGCGGCCATCGGTCATCGAAATGCGCCCGTTCGACGACTGGCGCTCGTTGGTGGTCTGGCGGACCATCTCGCGAATTTGCGCAGCGGCCGTCGGATTGACCAGCTTGCGCGCCATCGCCGGGACCAGCTCGTCGACCCGCGGGTGCTCGCTGAGCCACTCCTCGTCGAGCTCCCAATCCTCGATGAAGCGGCGGTTCCACAGATAGAGCCGCCCGTCGCTGGCGAAGACGCTGATCGCTTCGAACAGATTGTCGAATGTCGCTGCGCGGACCCGGAGCAAGGTGTCGCGGGCGGACGCGAGGCGCAGCTGCTCGGTGCGGTCCTCGATGAACAGCCTGAGGCCGCCGTCGGGCAGCGGCTGGGCGACGACCCGGAGGTGGTCGCCGTTGGGCAGCATCCATTCTTCCTCAAGCACCTCCTCCGGGCTGCTGAACCAGGCGCGCCGCTCCTCTTTCCACGCCGGGAAGTCGCGCGTTTCGGGCAGGCGTTGGCCGTCGCGCATGCGCTCGATCACGCGATCGAACTCGGGCTGCTCGACGAGCCATTCGGAATCGAGCTGGGTCATGACGGCGAACGGCCGGTTGAAGAAGCTTAGGTTGCGATCGGCGTCGAACTGGGCCGTGCCGGCGGTCATCCGGTCGGCCAGCTCGCGCTGGGATTCGATGTGCCGGGCGAGCTCGGTGCGGGCGTCCTCGAGGTCCTGGATGTCGATCGCGAAGCCGGCCACGGCCCCGGTCGCCAGCGGCACGTTGACGATCCGCAGCATGCGCCGCTCGCCGCCGCGAACGATCGCCGGCTGCATGCTCGATTGCGTCTCCCCCGTCGCGACCGCCCGGCGCGCCGTCTCGATCGGGCTGTCGTCGCCGTCCGCGTCGATCAGCTCCGAGCCGCGCTCGATCACCTCGGCGGCATCCCGCCCTTCGACCGCGGCGACGAACGCGCTGTTGACCAGGCCGAGCTTGAGGTCGGGGGCCCGGTACCACATCGGGAAGGGCGCCGCCTCGATCAGATGGGCGAGCGAATCCAGCGCCCCCTCGGTCTGGCGAAGCTTGAGCGCGAGCCGGGCGCGGTCCTCCTCGCCGGCGCTGGTGTCGTAGAGCCACAGCAGCATCGTGCCGGGCGCTTCGGGCGGCGGCGCGGGCCCGCCGCGGACCTCGAACACCCGCCCCGAGCCGATCGCGCGCACGGTGAGCGCGACGCGCCGGGCGGACACCCGCGCACCGTCGATCGCCGCGGTCAGGGCGGCGAGGTCCTCGCCCGCGATGCCGCCGTCGGCGGCGGTCAGGTCGGACAGCCGCGGCGGGACGGTCTTGAGACCGAGATCGCGCAGCAGCTGGGAGTCGACCTCGACGCGCAGGTCCGGCCGCACGACCAGGGGCCGCGCCGGGGCTGACTCGAGCAGGGCGGCATTGACCCGGGCGGCGGACAGCACCGTCTCCGCCAGCCGGAAGCGCCGCGCGGCGAGGATCGCGATGGTCACGGCGACCACGATCCACGCGAGCGCAAGCGCCGTGACGGCGACCATCGTCGCGACCGGCCCGGTCATCTCGAAACCCCGCTCCGCCCCATGCCCGGGTCATAAGCGGGAAGGCCGCGAACATAGAAGCAAAAAGGGCCGCCCTCCGGAGAGAGCGGCCCTGAATTTCGCGAGACCCCGGCGTTAGAGGCCGAGCAGGTCCCCGAGCTTGGCCCGAGCCTGCACGAACACGCGCCGTCCGATGTAGTCGTAATAGCTGCCGAGCAGCGGTACCTGCGCGAACGCGCCTCCGGTGATCGGCGAGCCGACGGTCGACACCAGCGGCGGCTTCTTGTTGAAGAGGTTCGCCACGCCGACCGTGAAGGTGAAGTTCTTGGTCGCCTGAATCTCGGCCGAGATGCTGTGATAGGCGACCGCCGGCAGCTTGAAGATCGGGCAGTAAGGCCCGCCGCGAAGGGCGTAGGCCGACGCGGTCGCCAGGCAGAAGCCAGGCGTCAGGTTCGAGGTCGCCGAAGGACCATTGGGCTGGCCGTTGGAGTCGATCAGATTCTGCCGATCGTTGGTCCCGGCGATGACCTGCAAAGCGTAGGTGATCGTGAACGGCTTCTTGGCCCAGCTCACATTGAGGTCGCCGACCCATTTCGGATCGCCGGCCTTGCCGTTGAAGCTCTGCTCGACGCCCTGGAACAGGGTGAACCGATCCTTCAGCTGCCAGGTCAGTTGGCCGATCATCGACAGCGTCCCGAGATTGCCCAGATCCTGCCGGTACCGGGCGGTGAAATCGAGACTCTTGTTGCGCTGCGTATCGATGTTCAGGAACGGATCGCGGACCTGCGTGATCGAGAACTCGGGGGTGGATCCCGTGGGATTGCGATCGAACAGGTTACACAGCGGATCGGTCGGGAAGCTCTCGGAGGTGTAGCAGCCGAAGACGATGTTTGCCGCTCCGAGTTGTGTAACCTCATTCCGCACTCTGATGTCGATATAGTCGACCGCGAAGCTGAACTGGCCGCCGCGCCACATCCACCCTTCCGGGGTGAAGATCGCGCTCAGCGTCAGGGCCTTCGACTTCTCCGGATCGAGCAGCCCGATGCCGCCCTGGGAGAAGGTCGTCGCACTGCCGCCTGCACCCACGTAGTCGGGCGGAATCCCCTGCGACGCACAATTATCGCGAAGCTGTTGGATATCGCTCACACCCCAGCGGATGCACGGATCGATCTGGCTCTGGGACAGGAAGCCCGATTCGTTGGCCAGGAACTGCTCGAACAGCGCCGGCGAACGGAACGACGTACCGTAGGTCGCGCGCAGGCGGATCCAGTTGGTCGGAGCGTAATTTGCGCCGAGCTTGTAGGTCCAGTTGCCCTTGTCCGAGTCGTGCGCGCCGTCGAACACGCAATTCAGATTCGCGTCGCACACCGGCCCGGTGCGCTTGGCATAAGTGTTGGTCAGGCGAGCCGCACCGTTGAAGGTCAGCTCATGGATCATCGGCCGGTCGCGCAGCAGTGGAACCTCGATTTCGCCGAACAGCTCTGTGGTCCGCTCCCATCCCTTGGTGATGCCGGACGTCGTACTCCCCCACAAATTGCCCTCTTGGCTCGCTTCGCCCGGGACGTCGTTGATCGAATCCCGGCGCCACTGACCGCCGAGCGCGAACTTCACCGCTCCGCCGGGCAGGTTGAACAGGTCGCCGCCGAACGACAGCTCGGCTGTATTCTGTTTGTAGAGCGTGTTGCCCTTGTCGACGCCAAACAGGAAGGCGCGCTCAGCGTCCGTGAACTCGCCGCGAAGGACGCGCGGATCGGTGTAGTTGATGTCCATGCATGGCACGCCGCGAATCGCGGTGACGGTGCCGGCGCACGAGTTGGTGCGGAACGCAGCAACACCGAACTCGATGGCGTCGCGGAAAATGATGTCGCGCGCATAGTCGCCATCCGACCGGCTGTGCTGGAAATAGAAATCGGCGAAGCCGTGCGGGAGCCATTTGGTGAGATCGGCGCGAGCCCCGGCGAGGCCGCGGAAATATTTGACGTCCGTGCTCGAATTGAAGGGCGCAATGATCACCGGCAGCAGCAATTGCTCGCCGCTGAACCCCGCGTTGATCGGATCGCCCTGCGCCGTCGGGTCGCACGTCGTGCCGTCACAGAAGAAGTAAGGGAGATAGATCCCAAACGGAGCTGTGAAGTAGGTCGGTGCGGTTGCCGGGAACTGGTAGAAGAACAGCTGGCGATGGGCGACCGTGTGCGTCTTGCGGCGGTTGTACAGTCCCTCGAAATAGAGGTTGATGTCGTCGGTCAGGTCATAGCCGGCCTCGCCGAAAATGGTGAAGCGGTTGGTCCTGGGAATGACCGAATCCCGGTCGAGCTGGCTGTTGTAATTGTTCGCCATCGCCAGGCCGGTCGCGGTGTACGCGCCGACCGGGAAGAAGCCGGCCGGTGCGGTGAACTCGAACTCGTTTGCAGCCGGCGCGAGCGGACTCAGGAATTCGTTCAGCCGCGTTCCGGGATAATTGAACTGGATGGCGGTGACCGCCCGCCGAATCGTCCCCGCGGGAAGCGGCTGGCCGTTCACGCAGTTGGTGCCAAACGGAGCGACCGGCCGGCGGGTCACGGGTGGTCCGCAGAGGTTGGTCGTCGCCGAACCGCCGATGAAACCGTTCCTGGCGAAGTCCGTGAGGAAGATCTGGGAGTTCGCGAACGTGCCGCAATAGGGGTTTCCGGTGCGCGGATCGATCGGATCGGCGATGGCGCCGGTCGCCTCGCTGCTGACGTTTTCCTCTTCGCAGCCGAGGAAACTGCGATCGCCACGGGTCAAAGCACTGCGCTTGTACCAGTCAACGCCGAGCATCACGTGGCCGCGATCACCGATGCCGAAGCCGCCAAGCACGGACAGGCTCTTCTCGTCGCCGCCCTGCGTCGTCGGGATGCTGGCGAACCCGCGCAACTGGACTCCGCGCAAATCCTTCTTGGTGATGAGGTTGACCACGCCCGCGATCGCGTCCGAACCGTAGATCGACGAGGCGCCGGTCTTGAGGATGTCGATCTGCTGGATAGCCTCGACCGGAATGACGTTGAGGTCGAACGCCGAGACACCGCCGCGAACGCCGGCCGGGCCCGCCCGGCGGCCGTTCAAGAGGACCAGGGTGCGGTTTGCGCCGAGGCCGCGCAGCGAAATCGTCTCCACGCCCTCGCCGCCGTTGACGACGAAGTTGGTCGAGATGGTCGAGGTGATCTGGGTCGAGCCCGCGGCCAGCGGCGAGGTCTGCAGGACCTGGGCGGTATTGAGCTTGCCTTCGCGGTTTTCGACGTTGGGATCGATGACGGTCAGCGGATCGGCACTGGTGCGCTCGTCGCGGCGGAGGCGCGAACCGGTGACGACGATCGCGCCCTTGCCGGCCTGGGTCGAGTCGGCCGATCCGCCGCCCGACGCCGTGGTCGAGGCTTCGCCGGTATTGGCCAGCGGGTCCGCCTGGGAGGCCGCGTTGACGCACGCCTGGCGCTGCCCTTCGTCCTGGATTGTCTGGCAATTTGGCGGCGTCGAGGGCGCCGGTGGTGTCTGGGCAAAGGCCGGAGATGCAAACGCGGCGCCGATCGCGATCACCGACGCAGAAACTGAAAATCGCGAAAAACTGTCGAGATTACGCATTTCTCTGGTCCCCTCAAACCGTGCGAGGGGAAACATTAACCAGCCAATGGTGACTGGCAACGCAACGGCCTAGTCCGGCGAGTTAAATCGCGGGCGGTGTCGCATTAATGCAACATTCAGCAGGATGTAATGTCGGCCACCCGACGCAACGCGCCGGCGGTTCCTGCACCGCCGGCGAATCCGTCTACTTATTTGAGGTCGAGCACCGCTCCCACGTAGAAGAACCGACCGACCGGGCTGATGCTGCCCGCCTCGGTGCCGAGCAGGTCGAACGGCGGCAACCGGTCGAAGGCATTGTCGACGCCGGCATAGATGCGATGGCGCGGAGTCACCTTCACGTCGACGCGGAAGTCGTGCGACCAGAGTTCCGGATACCAGACCCGCGGGAACGCATCGGCGTTGGTCGGCGGGCGACCCTGGAATTCGTGCTGGGTTTCGTAGGTCAGCGCCACGGTCTGCTTGCCGATGTACCGCACACGGTGACCGAGGCTGACCTTGCCGATGTCGACCGTGGTCGACAGTTGGCCCTGCCACGCCGGATCGCCGAGCTCGCCGAGGATGCGGTCCTTGAACGTCGGGTCGAGAATGTCCGAAAACAGGTTCTTCTTGAACGTGTGCGTGAGGATGCCGCGCAGGTTCAGGGTCACCTTGTTCATGATCCGGTGCCGGTAGGCAACGTCGAAGTCGATTCCGGCCGTCTCGAGCTTGGCGAAGTTGAACGACGTGATCAGCACCGCCGGACCGGTTGCGGGAAATGAGAACGTCGAGCCGCCATGAACCACGTTCGACTGGCCGGCGAACGTGCCGTCCGGGTTGCGGAAGACCACCGCGCAGAACGGATTGTCGATGCCAGTCGTGCTGTCATAGCATTGGTTGATGATCGTCTGCCCGGTAAGCGCCTGGACGACGTTCTTGATCCTGATCCGGTAGTAATCGACGGTCAGCGAGAAGCCGGGGAGGAACCGCGGCTGGAAAATGCCTCCGAGCGTCAGGCTGGTTCCCCGCTCCTCGCGCAGGTTCTCGTTGCCCTGGTTGTTGGCCGAAACGCCGGATGCCGGCACGTTGGTGAACGGCAAGGTGGTTCCGCCGAACGTCTGGGTCGTCGGAACGCCGTGCGCGGCGCAATTGGCAATGCGCACCGACACGCCGCCCACCTGGGTACCATTGTTGATGTTCTGCTGGCCGCACGGATCGACCAGCCCGTTGAGGAAGGTCTGGGTCGCGGGGCTGAACAGGTCGCTCTGGGTCGGCGCCCGCACCGACCGGGCAAGACCGCCGCGGAAGCGGATGTCGCGGATCGGGGCCCAGGTGCCGTTGACGTTCCACGCGAACACACCGCCGGTCTGACCGATATTATAGTGCGAATAGCGGCCGGCGCCGTCGATCGTGAGCTCCTTGGCGAATGGCTTATCCTTCAGGATCGGAATGCTGATTTCGCCGAACAGCTCGGACACTTTCAGGTCGGGCGGGCGGAAATCGGGAATGACGTTGAGAAAGGTGCACCCCGTCGTCCCGCAGGCGGTGCTCGACGTGATCGGGTCGTAGGCGGCGAATGCCGTCTCCTTGCGGTATTCGCCGCCCACCACGAAGGCGATCGGGCCGCCCCACAGCTCGAACAGCTGCGACAGGTCGCCGGCCACATAGCCGGTCACGTCGTACAGCTTCGCCCGCTGCGTCCGATTGGACGTGTAGAGGATGTAGTTCAGCGCCTCCGGCGACGGAGCGCCAAAGCCGAACAGGTTGATCGGGACGCAGGCCGGATCGTCGTCGGCCGTGGAAGCATTGGCGTTGACTGCGCAAACGATCTGGCCGGAGCCGTTCAGCCGGGCATCGATCGCCTTGGCGTAATTGGCGCGAAGCAGGTTCCCCTTGGTTTCGTAGTAAGTGTAGAGCTTCCCGTAATTGCCCGAGACTTCATATTTCCAGTCGTCGTTGAACGTCCCGCGGACGCCACCGACCAGCTGGTAATTCTCGCGCTTGTGAACCTCGCCGCGGCCGCCGAAGTCGATGTTGAAGCGCTGCGCGGTGAAGGTCTGGTTGGGGTTGGCGAGCTGCGCCGGAGTAAGCACCGCCTGAATCTGGGCTCGCGCCTGCGGGCTGAGGAACGGATTGTCGAGCCTGAACGTGTTGTTGAAGAAGGTCGGCTGGCCTTCCTGATTGGCATCGACCCGGACATATTTCGCCTCGACGAACGGCTCGAACGCGTCCGAAATCGTGTAATGCGCAAGGAGGTTGATGGCCTTGCGCTCGATTCCGGGCGCGAGCTGGCCGGTCAGGCGCAAGGTCGAGCCAAGGCCGCCCTGGCAGTTGCCGCTGCCGAACGGGCGGAAGTCCTGAATGCACGGATTGGCGATCAGCGTTCCATCGCCAAG
>Ga0207678_10001396_pt1 | contig 22212 bp, 21 predicted proteins | sample KBSC63metaG_FD_184319 | JGI IMG/M metagenome (GOLD analysis project Ga0207678, IMG submission 184319) | Corn rhizosphere microbial communities from Kellogg Biological Station, Michigan, USA - KBS C6-3 metaG (SPAdes) (version 2) | ecosystem: Host-associated > Plants > Roots > Rhizosphere > Soil ... | reverse complement strand
TAGGCGAGGCCGCGATTGACGGTATCGCAGCACATCACGGGAATGACGTTCGGATCCTGCTTGGGCTCGTATTTCCAGAGGATCTTGGATTCGTTCTTCAGGTCGAGCGCATAGACCGGGTTCGGGAACGGCCCGTGGACATACATCACGTCGCCGATGATCAACGGTCCGCCCTCGTGGCCGCGCAGCACGCCGGTCGAGAACGTCCACGCCACCTGCAGCTTGCCGACGTTGTCGGCGGTGATCTGCTTGAGCTGAGAGTAACGCTGGTTGGCGTAATTGCCGGTCGGCATCACCCAGTCTTTCGGGTTCTGCGACATTCTGATCAGTTCGTCGTTCGCGTGAGCAGTGCCGGCAGCGAGAGCTGCAACGGCGCCGAAGCAGGTTGTGAGCAGCAGGTTGCGCATCGGAACCCCTCCCGTTGACTTTGTCACAAGCGACACGAATTCGACACCGGAGATCCTAAAAGGTCGGCGGCGAATAGACAACTGTATTCCCGCCTCTAGCCGTCGACTTTACTCATGGCGTTCCCCCTGTGATGGTGGGCTTGAGCGTGGTGCAAAGGCCTCCCTGTCGCAAACACTTGTTGCGGACGGGGTTAGGCCAGTGCTAAGGCGAAAAATAAAATCCAACCGAACTCGCCGCTGGGGTGGTGGACACGACGGTGATGTAGGGCGCGCCGCCCGCATCACAACGCACCACCTCGCCGTCGATCACGCGTCGGTGAGGATTTTCGCGGTATCCGCCCATCGTCGAGGCGGTGAACCGGCTCAAAGCGCGCTCCGCCTTCGAACTGGCTCCCCAATCGACGACGGTCGGCTATCTTTCCGGCCCTCCAGGTGCTCCGGTTTTCGAGGATCTGACAGGCAAGGTGCTGGCCGCGGCGCAGGCGCTCGGACGCGAGATCGTGGTTCTGAAAGTGAAGCCCGACGCCAATTTCACGGAGGCCTTCGCGACCATTGCCGAGCGACAGGCCGGCGCACTCCTCGTCGGTGATTTCACAAGCTTCGCCGACGCACGCCATCGCGGAATGATCGTCGAGTTGGCGGCGCGCCACCAGATTCCAACGATGTACCCTTCTCGAATGTACACGTCGTTCGGTGGGCTGATGAGCTACAGCCCCGACTTCATCGACGCCAACCGCCAACTCGGCGTTCAATATGTTGGACGGATTCTAAAGGGCGCCAAACCCGCCGACCTGCCGGTGATGCAGGCTACCAAGTTCGAATTCGTGATCAACCTCAAGACCGCCAAGGCTCTCGGCCTCGTGATCCCGAGGGTCCTGCTCATCGGCGCCGATCAGGTGATTGAATAACCGATAGCTGGGCTTGCTGCACCGCATATGGCAGCTTTTGGCACGCAGCAGAAGTTCTAGCCTCGTCCGCCGATGTCCGCAGTTGAGGGTAGACCGGAAAACATTCACTCGTCGTGAGTATTTCGCTTTTGACCCGTCTCCGACATTCAGTCCTTGCGGGCTTCGGACGGCGCTAATCCGGCAGTGCCGCAACCGCTACGATTTCCACCACGAGGTCGGGATGCGCAAGCGCCGCAACTCCAATTAGCTCCGAGGGTGGCGGATTGTTGTAGCTGCAGTGCTTTGGGCAATGCTGAACAAAGAATTCATCCATCACGTCTTGACGAAAATTCGGAGAGCTAAGTACTCCACCGGTTGGAAACGGCCCCTTCACAAATAAGGTAAGCCTGATCAGATGATCGAGCGAAGTGCCAAGGTCCTCCAAATCCGACTTGATATTTGTGAGTACGTTGCGCCATTGCGCCGCGGGATCACCTACGGCACCACTCCCTTTCTGAAAGGGAGCGTAGTCGTCAGCAGTTCCTGTGTTGCCGGCAAGGAAAACAAACCCCTTCGCTCCCGTAACGACTGTACCCCGTCCCCATGGCATCAGGCGGTCTCCCTTGAACTTCTTGTGGGTCACAAGCTCCATTTATCCCTCCCTGGGGTAAGTACGAAACAATCCAAACAAAATATCACTCGGGCTCTTGAGTTTGAACCATCGACAGGACTAGGGGGCCGGGGCCACCTCTGGCACGTGGATCACGAATGCCCTTGTCTGCAACTGGCACGAACCTGCCGATCCGAAATGTCCGCCACACGGCCGCTTTCGGGGGTAAACCGGACATTGATCCAGCATGGCCGAAGGGCCGAGTCTGATCCCAATGCGGATTGGGGCTGACCGCGTGGGTCTGGAATCCCGGCACTCTGGGCGTTGGATTGATCCAATCTCAGCGCATCACCAGCATCTTATAGGCCGCGATCACTCGCTTGAGGTCGTCGGTAAAGTTCACACAGGCCGGAGGCCTGAGTGACTGCGTGCCAGGTCCGCCCTAAGCTGGCGTGATCCGAACAAGGAGAAGAATATGCGAATGATCAACAGGCTTCTGACTGTAGTTGTTAGCATCTTTCTTGCTGCTTCTGTGACGGACTACAGCGTAGCGCAAACAACCGACGTGCCGTCGAAGTCCGAAACCCGCCTGATCACACTTGGGACTGTGGCTGGGCCACCTCCTAGAGCGCACCGGGCGCAATCCTCCAACCTTCTGATCGTCAATGGCACGTTATATGTCGTCGACGCTGGCGACGGTGCTGCCCGGCGAATCACAAAAGCAGGCTTCAACGTCCGAGATGTTGGAACGATATTCATCACGCACCATCATGACGATCACACCGCAGGAGTTGGTACGCTGATGTCAGTCTCTTGGGACAATCAGCGAACCAAGCCCATCAATGTCTATGGCCCGCCAAAGACGGAAGAGTTGGTGAAGGCTGCGGTTCAATACTTCACCATCAGCGCCGACATCAGAATCGCCGACGGGGGTCGCACAATACCGATCAGCCAATTGTTCTTCGGTCATGATGTCGGCACCGGGCTGATTTACAGCGACTCTAACGTCATGGTGACCGCTATCGAAAACACCCACTTTGATTTTCAGAAGATTCCGACCTCTGCTCGGCAGAAGTCTTATTCCTATCGCTTCGAGACACCTAACCGCGTGATCGTGTTCACCGGTGATACCGGTCCCAGCGAGGCGCTTGTCGGCCTAGCGAAGGGCGCCGATCTGCTTGTCTCGGAAGCGAATTCGATCGAACAGCGGATGCAGGACTTGATCAGATCCGGGCAGTGGCAAGTCATGACCCCTGAGGAACAAGTTCGGATCAAGGGACAAATGGCCGAAGGACATCTCAGCACGGAGGACGTTGGGAAGATGGCGGCACGCGCTGGAGTAAAGACCGTGGTGTTGACCCATCTGACGTGGAAGGCTGACGACGATTACTCGACTTGGGCCCACGAAGTGAAGAAGCACTTTTCCGGTCCCGTACTCATCGCAAAGGACTTGAAGGAATTTTGACGTTTTTGAATGAGCGCTTCTCCCACGTCGATGGTTCCATGACCGCCACTGTGGTATAGTCCAAAATGCAAACTGGGACTGTGAAGACGTTCAATTCAGAGCGTGGTTTTGGCTTCATAACTCGTGATGCGGGTGGCGCCGACATCTTTTTTCACGTTGATCAAGTCGACGAAAGCATCGAAGAACTATTTAGAGGCCAGAGAGTTTCCTTCGAAGAGGGTCTGAGCCCAAGAAGCGGACGTCCGGAAGCTCGTGATGTCAGGATTGTGCAATGGTTGAGTCCGCTCTGCTAGATTGAGAATACCAGCACTCGACCTGTCGGACGTTGTCCCGACAACAGTGACATATTTCAATCCCACGCCGTCGATGGGCGGCAGCGCCAAGGTAACGTATCGTCGTGCAAAATAACAGCGCCATTCCGGGTCGGCACCGGTCAAGGACGGCAAGTCGGACAGAGGCCAGCCGATTTGTGGTCTTAGACACGGCCAAACCGGCGGCAGTGCTGGAGTGAAAAGTTGGACGCCGTCCGGCTGTTTTGTAACGTTCACTTTGGCAGCTTGATCACCCCGGCGCCGCGCTCCTGATGGTTGCGGAGCAATTGCCTTCGCCAGAGATTGGCGGCGTAACCCTCAATCCCCCGCCAACGCCTTGAGACCCGAGTCGTAAATGCCGTCGATCACCTTTTTTGCTTCAGCGTCGCTGGCACCCTTTGCGTCATATTTGCCGACCCATGTCGTCATTGAGCCCGCGCCATCGGCTGCAACGCTGATGGTCGACGTGTAGTTGGCGACCGGCAAGGGGCTGCTGACGATCGAATAGGTATAGGAATGGCCGGCGGCATCCATCTTCACCAGCGCTTCGACGATAGTCCCGCCGCCCTTCAAGGACAAAGTGCGCGTCTTGCCGTCCGCGGAAAGCTCGCATTTCTCGACGGCGGGATGCCAATTGCTGATGCCGCAAAAATCGCCGATCTTCGACCACACAGCGTCGGCCGATAGTTTTGAAGCGGTTTTTGCGCTGGATTCGAGGGCCTGGGCCGTCAGCCCGGACAGCAGCAGGACGGCGCCTGCCGCGATAGCGGCTGTAATTCTCATCAAGCGCCTCCCGTGTCAGACATTCCACTGATTAAAAGCTAGACCGTCAGAATGGCCCCAGTCTGCAGGGTCTGGCAAGACCAATCGTCCCAGGCCGGAAACGTCGCCGTCACCTCGCGGATACTGCGGGTCAATCTCAAGGCCGCCAAGGCCTTCGGACTCTCTATTCTTGAATCATTTCCGCTGCTTGCCGACGAGGTGATCGATGAAGCGGCGCGAGTTCATCACGCCGCGCTCAAGGTGACCACTTCGCTGGAAAGTCCTCAACCGGTCGGTTGTGACCGGATATGGATCTTCAGCGCCGCCAGCCGGCGGTCTCGCCACCGCATGCGCGCGGCGATCTGCTCGGGCCTCGGCGTTTTCCCCCATTGCGCCAGAATGCGATTAAGCTTCTCGCCGTCATAGATCGAGGAATCGGCCGCGCTCAAGCGGCTCAAGCTCGGACCGTAGCGCCGGCAGTAGTCCGCGATACCGCCCGGCGCGTTGAGCTCGATCGTTTCAAACGGCCCCATGAATGACCACCGCAACCCTAATCCGTCCTTCAACGTCTTGTCGAGATCTTGTGGCGTGACATAGCCGTCTTCGACCAAGCGAAACGCCTCCGACAACAACACGGCCTGCAAACGGTTTAGGACGAAGCCCTCGACCTCGTGCTTGACGACGATCGGCACCTGGCCGAGGGATTGGTAGATCGTTTTGGTCCTGGCGATGGTCTCGGGCGCTGTCCATGGCGCGCCAACGAGTTCCACCAGCGGCACTAAATGCGGCGGGTTGACCGGATGCGCCACTAGGCAGCGATGGCGTCCCTCGAGGCTCTCAGTGAAGAGGCTCGCGACGATGGTGGAGGTGGAGGAGGCCAGGATCGCATCGGGTGTCGCCAGTCGGTCGAGATCGGCGAATACCGCGCGCTTGCAGTCCATCGTTTCAGCAGTGTTCTCCTGGACGAAGCCTGCCCCGTCGAGTGCGTCGGCGAGCGAAGAAGAAATCCGCACGCGCTTCGCCGCAGCTTTCGCATCATCGATAAGGCCGTGCTCCTCGAGTTCTGCAAGACCGCGGGCCACCATTGCGCACGCTGGCTCGATCGCATCGGCCGCAGCGTCGAAGAGCGCCACGTCCCAGCCAACGCGCGCGAATACGATCGACCAGGAACGACCGATCAAGCCTGCTCCGATTACGGCGACCCGCGGCATCATTGCGTCTCCCTTGATTCGCCTGTCACAGCCACAGCACTTTGCGGCGCAATGCGAGATCGTCCCGCAACTCATTGGAGGCGCCGCGCCAGCTCACCGCGCCCCGTTCCAAAACCACCGTGCGGTCGGACAAAGCCAAAGCGAGGTCGAGATGATGATCGACGATCACCACCGCGATCTCGGCGCGAAGCTTGTCGAAGGCTTCGAACAGCTCCTCGGTGACTGCCGGCGAGAGCCCCTCGAACGGTTCGTCCAGCAAAAGCAACCGCACGTCGCCGACGAGCGCGCGCGCAACGGCGGCCATTTGCTGCTCACCGCCCGACAGAAAATCCGCGGGTGTGCGCCAGCGTTGCCCCAGTCGCGGAAAAAACTGGATGACTTTTTCCTCGTCCCAATGGGTTCCGGCCCCAGTTAGTCGCTTGAGGCGTCCGAGCTCCAGATTTTGCGCAACTGTCATCCCCGCGAACAGGCCGCGGCCTTGCGGAACGTAGCCGACGCCGTTTCGCGCGATCACGTCGGAGGGCCGGCCGGTCATATCGTCGCCGGCGAGCCTGATCGCGCCGGCCGCCGGCGGCGCGATCCCCATCAGCGTCTTCAACAAAGTCGATTTTCCGGCGCCGTTGCGGCCGAGCAAGGCAACGATCTCGCGCTCACGCACGTCAAGCGACACGGCATTGAGAATATGACTCTTTCCATAGAAGGTATCCACTCTGTCCACCACGAGCAGCGATTGAGAGCTTGCAGCAGACAGTCGGGTTTTGGCCGCGACAGCGGAAGCGCCGGAGCCGATATAGATCTCTCGCACCTTCTCGTTGTTGCGCGCGTCCTCGACGCTGCCGTCGACCAGAACGGCGCCGTCGTTCATGACGGTCACGTAATCGGCAATTCGGAAGACACGGTCGATGTCGTGTTCGACCAGCAGCACCGGAATCTCCGATGAGATCGTTTTGACCAGATTTGCGATCCGCTCGCGCTCGGCGACCGCAAGCCCGGCCAGCGGTTCATCGAGCAGCAGGATTTTCGGTCTTGTCGCCAAGGCAAGCCCCATATCGAGCAGGCGCTGGCCACCATAGGAAAGCGAAGCGGCCTGGGCGCGCTCGATGCCCGCAAGACCGAGATAGCCGAGAAGTTCCGTGGTCTCCGCGTTGATATCGGCGATCGCAACGGTCGAACGCCACATCGCGTAACGCATCGGCGATCGCGCTTGAACGGCAAGGCGAATATTTTCCTCAACGCTCAAGCCGACGAACAGGTTGGTAATCTGAAACGAGCGGCCGACCCCTGCCGCGGTGATGTCTTCAGGTTTCAGCCCCGCGACGGATTCGCCCTCGAGCTCGACCGTCCCGCGCTCCGGCTGGTAGAGGCCAGATAACACATTGAACGCGGTTGTCTTGCCCGCCCCGTTCGGGCCGATCAAGGCGTGCAAGGTGCGGTCGCGTACCGAAAGATCAAAGCCCCGCACCGCATGGATGCCGCCGAAGCTCTTGTCCAGATCGCGCGCCGCGAGCACAAGGCGGCCACCATCAATGGCCTGCACCAATGCTTGCGGCAGCGGAGAAACCTCCGCCGTCCGACGGCCGGCCATCGCGGCCGGTTCGATGGCGGGCGCCCGGAACGGGGCCAACAGCCGCCCCGCAACGCCGACGAGCCCGGTCGGCGAAAACACGATGAAGCCGATGAACAGCAGCCCGAAATAGAACAGCCAATCCGGCGTCCAGATCGACAGAAACTCGCGGAACAGGATGAAGAAGAGGGCGCCAAGCGCCGGCCCCAGGAAGCTTCGCATCCCGCCGATCACCACCATGGCGATGAGTTCGCCCGAGAAGGCGATAGCGAGTGGCTCGGCCGAGGCAAAGCGGTGATTGAAGACCGAAAGCGTACCCGCGATCGCAACCACCGTTGCCGACAACACGAAGCCAATCAGTTTGTAGCGGTTGGTTGGATAGCCGATGAAGCGTGCGCGCTGTTCGTTTTCACGGATCGCCACGAGCACACTGCCGACCGGCGCGCGGTGAAAGCGCCAGAGCAAGATGCAGACCGCCATTCCGATCGCGGCAACCACCCAATAATAATTGGCGTCGCGCTCGAGATCGACGTTGAGCACGGTCGCGCGCGTGACGCCGCCAAGTCCGCTCTCGCCACCTGTGAACTCGGTCCAGCGGTAGGCAATAGCAAACAGGAGCGCGGTCAACGCCAGCGTCAGCAGCGAAAAATAGACGCCGCGGCGGCGCAGGATCAGCGCGCCCGAGAGAGCGGCGGAGACCGCCACAAATGCTATCGCAAATAGCGCGGGCATCGCGATAGTGCCGGGAAACCAGTAACGCTGACTCAAAGCAGCGGCGTAGGCAGCGAGCCCGAACCAGGCTCCGTGGCCGAAGGAAACGAGACCAGTATGGCCGACGAGGATGTTGAGCCCCATGCAGGCGATTGCGAACACCACCACGTCGATCGAAGAGCGCAGCGGAAGGCCAGCAAAATCGAGCGCAAACGGAAGGATAATTAGTGTTAAAGCAGCGACGATGAGAGATACATGACTCTCGCGCATCGCCGCTACTCGAACTTCTCGATGCGTTCGCCAAGTAGCCCGCGCGGCCGCAGCAGCAGGACAAGCGCCATGACGAAATACATCGAAGCTTCACCCCAGGACGGATTGAAGTAAATCGTGACCCCACGCACGACGCCTACGAGCATGGCAGCCATGATGACGCCCCAGAACGAACCCAAGCCCCCGATGACGACCACGACGAAAGCGGCGGTGAGGATCTCCGCGCCCATCGCCGGGTGGACGCCGGAGATCGGCGCAAGCAGCACGCCGGCAAGGCCGGCAAGCCCCACGCCGAGCGCGGCAATTGCCGTCATATAGGGCGCAAGCGAGATGCCGAGCGCACCGACGACATCGGGGTTCTGCACACCCGCCCGCACCACGCGACCGAATGCGGTGCGATAAACGATGAACCACGTCGCGACCACGGCTCCGATCGCTACGCCGAGGATGACGAGGCGATAGCGCGGGTAGATGAAGTCGCCGACGAATACCTGGCCGCGCAGCTCAGGCGGGATCGAGAATGGTAGCGGCGAGGCTCCGAAGACGATCCGCAGCCCCTGCTCGATCACCATCGCCAGCCCGAAGGTCAGCAGCAGACTCAAGATCGGGTCCGAGCGGTAAAAGCGGCGAAACAGGAGCCGCTCGATGATGATGCCGAAGCAGCCGACGACCACCGGTGAAGCGACCAGTGCGCCTGCGAAGCCGATGCGGTTCGCCAGGATCACCGCCAGATAGGCGCCAATGGCATAGAAACCGCCATGCGCGAGATTGACGATGCCGCCGAGCGCGAAGATCAGCGAAAGGCCGAGCGCGATGAGTAGGTAATAAGCACCGACCAACAGTCCGTTGAGAACCTGCTCGAGGATGAAGACGAATTGCACGCGGATGACTCGGTGCTGAAGAAGTCGAGCGTCATTGCAGACGCCGCAAAGCCGTCCACAATCACGCAATCGAGTTCAAATGGATCAGCCGATCTTGCAGACGCCGTCTTTCGGCGGGGCGATCGTTTCCATGTCCTCGTTCGGACCAGGGACGGCTCCCAGCGCATCGTAAATGTCCCATTGGTCCTTCATTTTGGCTGGATCTTTCGCCCGCACCGCGTACATCTCCATGATCATCTGGTTATCATAGGCGCGGAAATACGCCTCGCGCGCCTTCATTACGTCGAACTTCGGACCTTTGCGCAGATGCTCGGCGAGCTTTTGCGGGTCCGTCGACTTCATGTCGGTCATCGCCTGTGCGACGATTTTGAGCGAATTGTAATCGCCCCACGATTGGTTGTCGGGCAGCTTGCCATATTTTTTCTGGAATGCATCGACGTATTTTTTGGAGCTCGGCGTATCGACGAGGTGGTGCCAGACCAGCGGCCAGATACCAGAGAAGTTGCCCTTGCCCGCGCCCCACGCGACCACCGTATCGAAGCCGAAGCCGGCGACGGGGAATTTCAGCCCGTATTCGGAATATTGCTTGATGAAATTCGTGATCTGATTGCCGGCGAGATTCGACACCACGAGGTCGGGCTGCGACTGCCGGATCTTCAAAAGATAGGGGCTAAAGTCAGTGGCCTCGCTCGGCACCAGCTCATCGGCCGCGAATTGACCGCCGTGCGACCCCATGAATTTCTTGGCAACGCGCAGAAGGTCATGACCGAAGGCGTAGTCGGCAGTCAGCGAGTACCATTTCTTTCCCTGCACCATGTTCTCGCGCAGCAGGTATTGGCCAACTGCCATCACGTACATCGAGTTTGCGCCCTCGATGTGGAACATGTACGGATTGCAGCTCGCGCCGCGTAGCGCATCCGAATTGCAGCCCGTATTGATGAACACCGTCTTCATCCGGTTCGCTACCTGACCGATCGCGAGGCCGGAGGCCGAAGATATCTCGCCAATGATCATCGCGACCTTGTCGCGCTCGATCAGACGCTCGGCTTTAGCGGAAGCGGTTTGCGGATTGACCGAGTCCTCCATGACGAGCTCGATCTTCCGGCCCATCACGCCGCCTGCATTGTTGATTTCCTCCGCGGCTAGCTTCACGCCCATCACCGCGTATTCGCCGAGTGGCCCTAGAAATCCAGTCAGCGGCGTCAGATGCCCAATTCGGATGGCGTCAGCCTGCGCCTTCACGATCGCTGGCGTGCCGACGCCGGCGAGCAGCACTGAACCGGTCGCGCCCTTAATGAGTGTGCGGCGTGAAAGACTGGAAGTCATAAGGATTTCTCCCCTGGGAACATTTGGTCGGATACGGGCGACTGAAGACGCGGTCTCACCATCTACTGAGCGCACACTTGCCGCCACTTTTGCGAGTAACTATGTCGCGCGACCTATTGGCGTTGTCCAGCGGATTTTCCGACCGGCTGGCATATTCCGTCCAGGGATTCCTGGGAGGTCCGCCAGGCGGTGAAAGCGAGACGCCCTCTCGATCATATAATTATTCGATTGATCTCAATGTCTATCCTTCAACTTCGCCCAAAAGGCTATTTCACCGCGGCAAGTCACCGTTTCGGTCGAAACCATCTGCCGGGCTGGTTGGCCGGTGAACTTGCGGCATCTTTGATTCCATTTTTGTGCCAGCCACGAAAGGACCAGCGCAAATCCTGATGTATCCCATATCTCCGGATCGCAAATTGCTTCTGGGTCGTCGATTGTCTCCGAGATATATTCCTTCGCACCCGGCACTATCGTTTCAGCTGGCACCTCTTCTCCAGCGATACCAGGCACGCAACCTGTTTCGCTGACATCTCGCTGGCTTCTTTTAGAAGAGCCATACACTCTTTAGGTATTGCCTTGCTCATGGTCAGACGGTGAGGCCGCCAACTGAGGAGTCAAGTCCGTGGGGATCGCCGTCGGATTTTTTCAACCTATCGGCCGAGCGGGATACGTGCACGTTCGAGCTACTCACAGCAAAAGGGGCCATGTCTTCAATTCAAGCCGAACGCTGTAATTCAGCGCGCAGCTTGTAGCGCTGAATTTTGCCGCTGGGGGTGCGCGGCAGCTGAGCAGCGAGCGCGTATTGGCGCGGAAGCTTGAATGCCGGTAGATTGCGCGTGAGCTGGGCGCGCGCCGCCGCAATCGCAGCCCCGCCCTCCGCGCTTGATGTCGCGACGATGTAGAGCACGATTTCCGATAACCCGGCCGCACCCTCTCTCAAAACGGCCGCAGCCTCCCTGACCGTGGGAATCCCTGCCAGCATATCTTCGATCTCAGACGGCGAGACCCAAAGCCCTGAGGTCTTGAGCATGTCATCGCTGCGACCGCAGTGGTGATAGAAACCGTCCTCGTCGCGTAGATATTCGTCGCCAGTGACGAACCACTCGCCGCGAAAGCGCGCCGTCGGCCGATGCGCGGCCGCGCGTGACTGCGTATCGTCAAGGCGATAACCGGCGCAGAGAAAAGGCGCGCGAACTTCGAGTTGGCCGCTGCGGCCCGATTGTGTGATCTCCGACCCGTCCGTATCGATCAGGCGCACCTCCACGCCCGGTACCGGACGGCCGGACGATCCCGCGCGACGCGCGGAAAGCGTGTTGGCGAAAATCTTGTGTACCAACTCCGAGCAGCTCATCGCATCGATGATGGGCCGGCCCGAAGCCTTTTCCCATTCGGCCCCGACCTGGGGCGGAAGCCGCTCGCCCGCCGACACGTAGCAGCGCACAGCGCGGAATGCCAATTTCGACGGAGAGCCACATTCGCAAAGCCTTTGGAACAGCGTCGGGACACTGAGAACGATGCTTGGCTGATTGAGTTCCACCGTCGCGGCAACTGATGGCGGCGTTGGCCAGCCCTCATGCAAGATGAGTGTCGCGCCAAGACGCAAAGCGCCGAACATCGCACCAAGCGCGTAGGCGAAGTTGAGGCGTGAGGTCGGGAAGAAGCGATCCGCGGAGGTGGCAGCGAGGCCACGCACGAGATAGTCGGTGCAAGCAAAGACGTTGTCATGACGATGCTCGACCGCCTTAGGCTGTCCGGTTGTGCCGGACGTCATCACCCAATAGGCCGGATCGTCCGGCCTGCGGACACAGGGCACAAACTCCGTCTCTGATCTTTGCATCCACGACCGCAGATGGCGCTGGCGGAGAAATAATTTTGCATTCGGCCCTATGCCGGTCGTTACCGCGGGCGCGAAGTCGCTCTCGGCGATGACGGCGAAAGGCCGGATAATAGCAAGGATGTGCCGAAGATCATCGCCCGTGGCGCGCGTTGAGACCGCGACGGCGACCCCGCCCGCGGCGATGATGGCGAGGTAAATAGACACCAAGTCGGCGTGATCGAGCATAAACAAGGCGACGCGGTCGCCGGGTTTCATGCCGGCCTCGCGCAGTGCCCCCGCGAAGCGGCTAACACGAACCGCAAGATCGCCGTAGCTTGTGGACTCCCCGCCATTCACAACCGCCGGCTTGTGTGGGCCGACAGCGGCCAGACCACCTGCCAGCACGTACTTCGCGGCATTCATCCCAACGCCCCCAGCCATGGCTCAGGACCCGCAATCTAGCCGACGCACTGTGACCGTAATCAAAGCATTCCTCTCGAAGGGTGTGCGTATTTTCAATGCTGGTCGCTAGCGAACGCCGCCTGCGCAGAGTTCGCGATTGCGCGGGTGACGTGACCGCGCCCCTCTTCAACGTGGAGGGTTTTTTCTTTCCCTCTGAGCTAAGAACGCAATGGCCGTCCGACGCGCTTCAGCTAAGTCGGACGGCGGGCCGACACGCGCGAGGGCTACATCATCGCCGATAGTGAATCGGTAGGTCTCGTATGTTTGGCGGTTCACTACAAAGATGGTGGGATGCTCGTGACGCACGACGTGAAAGCTCATGCTTCCCTCCCCAGCATCAAAACGCGCACGGGAAGCGTGCCTGCCGGTCGTTAACGAATGCTTACTCGCCATTTCATGCAGTTCCCCAACCCGACCGGCACCGCCCGTGCAGGAAATAGCCAGCACCCCTTCCGGGACCCGACGAAGGCGGAAATAAGAACATTTTTCGCAAAGAAGGGCAGCAGGGCGTACCCAATCGCCTGAGCCCCAACTGAAGCGCCGGCGGGTCCCGTCACGCCGTTGCGGAGCTTTTGAGACGCCGTCTCCCAATTGCACCCGTCGTGCAACCAAGAAAAAATAATCGTTTCCGAAATTACACCGGCTTCGACCGAGGTGGATCAGGATAATTGACGCCGCTAAGGGACCACAATCCTTCAAGTAGCTTCAGAGCAACGCAGCTGTCTGGAAGCGCTCGCGTTGATTACGCTGCCACGAAGTGTTCACCGGCAAACGTTCACACAGGCGTGATAAAATCTTTTGTCCGAGCGGCGCATAGTGCAGCCGGCGGGCGACAGCGTGTCAGGAGGGCGGCGCATCCGCGGCGCGCGGCCCATACGGATAACACGTACATGGGGGCGCCGACGGACGGAAAGCGGGCAGGCTTGTCTATCGTGAGGGAGCCACCCAACCTGGTTGCAACCGAAGGAATAACGACATGACCGGACAAGCTCAACTGCGAAGGCCGTGTTGCTTGATGACAGGCTGTCTGACCATTGCCGCTCTTTTGAGCGCTTGCTTGGCGATGACTGCAGCGACGGCGCAGGATCGCGCGCCCGATTACGCCGCCATCGTTGCCGCGCCCGACCGCACCGAAGCGGACATGCAGACCGACAAGCGGCGCGACCCGGTCAAGCTCTTGGCCTTCACCGGCGCGCATCCCGGCATGAAGGTGCTCGATATGGGCGCAGGCGGCGGCTACAGCACGGAATTGATGGCGCGCGCGGTTGCACCGAGTGGCGTCGTCTACGGTCAAAATCCCGCGGACATCGGCGAGCGCGCGAGGACGCGGTTCGAGGCGCGGCTGAACACGCCGGGCGGCAAGAACATCGTGAGCCTGGCGCGGCCGTTCGACGATCCGCTGCCCGCCGACGTACGCGACCTCGACCTCATCACGTTTCTGTTCTTCTACCACGATACCACCTACATGCCGGTCGAGCGCGCCGAGATGAACCGCAAGCTCTACGCGGCGCTCAAGCCCGGCGGAATGCTCGTGATCGCCGACCATTCCGCGAAACCCGGCGCCGGCACATCGGTCGGCAAGAGCCTCCACCGCATCGAGGAAAGCGCGCTGCGCCGCGAAGTCGAGGCTGCCGGATTCAAACTCGTCGCCGAAGGCGATTTCTGGCGCCACCCCGAGGATGCGCGCGACTTCTCTATCCAACCGCCGAGCGGCAAGGCGGTCGACGAGTTCGTGCTCAAATTCCAGAAGCCGATGTGAGCGGCCGCCGGCGCGTGCAGCAGCACAGCTTCCCTCCTCCCGTCGGAAGACGCAGGACTCAATGCCAAGCCTTCGGTGCATTGACGGTGCTCAAGCTCAGACCAGCCGCCTTCGCCTTCTCGACTGCGGTGGGCTCGTCGTTCCCCAGGGCACCACCCCGTGAAATCGTGAGTTTTGCGGCTGCCCACCGACTGCCCGCCGTATATGGCGTGCGTGATTTTGTGAGCGACGGAGGGCTTATGTCGTACGACGCCAACATTAAGGACATCTGGTGCCGCGCAACGTTCTACATCGACAAGATTCTCAAGGGAACGAAACCTGCCGACCTTGCTGACCCGACGATCAGGCGCCGTTACGCGCAGGGCGTCAATGGCAACGGGCTCCAAGAGGTTGATTATTGCAAGTCGAGGAGAATGTGCTGAAAGCGGTCCTGGTGTTGGTCATCACCTGGACGGTCCTCGTATCCGAGATCGTGACGACAGTGCAGGCCGCGTCCGCGCGAGGCAGCCGGGTAAGCGTGACCTATGTGGCGCCCAAGGATGCTGCGCATCAGCCGATTTACGAGCACTTGAAAGAACTCCGCTTCCTCGAAAAATTGCAGGAATTCCTTAGCCCATTTCAACTGCCTCGCATCTTATTGGTGAAGGTAGAAGGATGCGACGGTAATCCCGACGCTTCATATGAAAACGACATGATAGTGGTATGTTATGAATATATAGACCAACTCTGGAAGGCCATCCCCCCCGAAACGACACCGGCTGGTGTCACGGCGGTCGACGCTCTGGTGGGTCCCTTGTTCGACACCTGCCTGCATGAATTCGCCCACGCTATGTTCGATATGCTGCAGGTCCCGGTGTTGGGGCGCGAGGAAGACGCTGCCGATCAAGTGTCGGCCTACATCATGCTGCATCTCGGCAAGATCGAGGCGCGCAGACTGATTGGGGGCACCGCCTACGCGTACAAGATTGAGGTGGACGCCGCAACCGCACCGCCGGCATTGAAGCAATTCGCCGACGCGCATGGCACGCCCGCGCAACGCTTCTACAATCTGCTGTGCATTGCCTACGGCGCCGATGCGCAACTGTTTGGCGACATGGTGGAGGAGGCACATTTGCCGAAGGAACGAGCCGACGACTGCAAAGACGAATACCTTCAGGTGGCCCTTGCGTACGAAAAGCTGATCGGCCCGCATATCGACCATGTCATTGCCAAAGAGCTATTCGACAAAAGCTGGCTGCCTGACGCAACGATACGGGTGCCGAGCAGAGCGACGCAGCCGAAATGAGCTGTCCCTACCGCCATATCCGAGGGTCACTGCATATGCAGCCGTCACTGCATCCGAGCCCGGCTCCAGACCGCGCTACCACCAGGTGCCGCAAAGCTCCAGACCGAGCAATCGCACCCCGCGGGTATCGCGGGCGTCGTACTCATGAGCGGCCGCTACTATTTCGCCCCCAAACCCGACGATCCGAATCTTACGAACTTCCAAGCTTATTTCGGGACGGACCAGACCCGTTATCCCGCGCAGTCGCCCATCAATTATGTCAAGGCGGCGAAACCGATGCCGACCTTCATCGTCATCTCAGAGTACGACAACCCAGACCTTGACACGCAAGGCGCTCTGCTGTTTGGCGCCTTATGCGAACGGGACCGCGCATGCCCGCGCTTCACGCGTATGGAGCTGCACAATCACCTTTCGATGGTCTGCCAATTCAATACAGCTGACGATGCATTGGGCCGCCAAATCCTGGAATTCATCCGGCGCGGTCGGTGATCCACCATCCAAGCTATCCTGGCCGAGGGTAATTTGCCGTGAAGAGCCTCGGCTTGCGTTTCGTTCGGCCGCCCGCAGGAGCCGAGGGCATTTGCCTGCTGAGTCTCGAAAGGTCCGATCCCCGGAACGGATGACGGCCCTGCGGACTCGTGTGCCAGTTTCTGGTATGGTTACATTATGACGGACGCGCGCCGGTAAAGATCGCGATCCCGAACGGAGTGAGAGGGGCTTAGTCATGAATCAGCGTGAGACAGAGACATCTGAGCAAGTACTCAAATTTGCGCCCAAAGAGAAGGCGCCGAATAGAGTTGCTCAGCTGGACGACGCAGGACAGGCCATCGTTGCGCAAATTCGAACGGCGGCCGACTTAGCAAAAGAAGACTGCGATCGGGCCATGAGTCTTGCACACAAGCTTTCCATGGAACTCAGAGCGGCCGAAGACCGAACACAGCAAATGGCGAGGGAGGTTGAGCACTGGCGAGACAGAGCAGCCCGCGCCGAACAATGGCTTCGGACGATCCAGCAAGAGATTGAAGAGAAACTACTCACTCGGAGATCGTTCTCCGGCGCGGAAGAGGTCGCAGTCCGTTAGTCTAACGGTCTTCGTGGCAACTTTTTCTCGCTGCCGCCGCTATCCATTTGGGACGAAATCGCGCGACGCCTACAACTCCCGTCGAAGTTGATGGCGCAGCACAAGTTTGGCACTTGTCGGCGCATTATGCTCAGTTTCGAGCGCCAGCCTTTCCCAGCCCCGTGCCATGTCGATCAAGATGTCGCGCACTCGCGGACTTGGCGCGCGCTCGGACATCTGACGACATTCGACCGCGTGCTCTCTGCACTCCACCGCCGAAATCATTTGCCCCTACCCCCGGACCCTTCGCATCCGTTCAATACTGCCACGGGCATCAAGGTGTGGTCAGCATCGTTTCGCGCCCCGGGGTGCACTTCGGGGCCGATAGTGACGTTTGCACCACAACATACATTGCGGGCGCTGCGGGTCCGCACTCTATGCGCCGAGCGACCGCCGGCTGGATTCCGTGTGATTTCGAAAGCGATCGACGTCGCCGGCCACTGAAAAAGGCTGCGGCATCGGCTGCCGGGCGGCGGAACGATGAGCAAATCCGGCAGTTGGGTCATTTGGGTCGATCAGGCATCTTTCACGAGTCCGATTGTCCTCAGATTTCGGACATTCAGGCCGCTGTCACATTCGTCGCGATATGCCAATTCCAGACATCAGCCGCACTGGTTCTGCAGCCGACCAAATTCGAGTTTGTAGTCAAACCTAAAGAGCGCCAAGGCGGTGGTGGTTGCTCGCTTACAGCGGCACCATCCCCATCCAGAACATTGTCTTGTCGCCGACATCGATATCGTACTTGCGCGCGAACGTCAGCTTGCCGTCATCGCCAATACGGAACACCGACAGGCCCGCAGGTATTATCCTTACCACATCGCCATCCCGCACATTCACCGACAGATTGTGTTGCGCCACCAGTAGGCGCCCACTCGGGTCAATGTGAAAGGTACGCGGGTGGATCTTTTGGGTCTCGATGTGCTGGATCGGTATGGGCTCGCCGATGGATTGATCGATGGCGTACACGACGATGCTGTTTTCACCGCCCTTGAACACCTGCTTGCCTTGAAATTCGGTCGTGGCCTCGGCACGATTGGCCCCGTAGACGAAACGGCCGTTCGGATGGACGTGAACCGTGCCGGCCGCCTGACGCGCCCTGATGTTGTTTGGCTCCGACAGCGTCTCCGAGCGGTATGCGATTTCCGGGTTGATCCCGTCCTTCTCTATCCGATACATGTACATCTCGTTCTGCGTCTCGATCGACACATACATCCAAGGTTTGGTCGGATGAAAATCGAGGTGCCGCGGGCCAAATTCTTTGCCTCCGTTGGGCGCGATTGACACTTCGTTCGTCAGCACGCCATCCTTGTAGTTGAAAACTTTTAGTGCGCCCGGATCCTCCGCCTTGGTGGGGGTGCCTTCGTTGCCGCGGGTTACCAGGATCGCCAGCCGATTGTCGGGCGTCGTGCGCACCTGGTGGGCAAAGATGCCGGCGTCGATCGGACCCGGCTGGGTCACCTCTTCACCCGGCGTGAAGTCTTGTTTGATGCGGTAGACACGCACCGCGCTCGGATTGTTGAACGCCACCAGAATGTTCTCAGACGGAATGTCCGTGCTGATGTGGATAGGCCGCGTCGGCAGCCGTATCGGGGCTCCGTGCGGGCTGAGAGCGCCAGTCGCGGGATTAATGCTGAACGTGGTGACGTGGTGCTCGGTCCCGGCCCTGCCATAACCGGAAGCGCTACTGCTGGATGCGACATATAGATAGCGTCTCGATGCATGCGGCCAGGCATATTGCACCCCGGCAGGCAGCGTGACTGTTTCTCTTTTGATCAACTCCGCGCTCGCGACATCGACGTCGTAGTGCGTGAGGTCGGCCCCCACATTTGCATAAAGCGCGACCTTCCGGGACGCCTGCTGGGCGGACGCCAATCGGGGCGCGGTGATGCCACCGGCAGCGAGCGACAAGAAGGTCCTGCGGTTGAACATGACACTGCCCCCTGGATTGATTTTGCCATCGATTCTAAAGCAACCTGGATATCCCGTGGTGCCGACGGCCGCTGCCATATTACTGGCGGCGCAGCTCTTTTGCCAAGCGGCGAAGATGGCAGTTCATGCCGGCGCAGCGGATTGCCGCAACATGATGTCGCCGGACAATGCGCTGGCACGAGCGATCTTGTTGGCGAGCGCGATGGCGGCGACCTTGGTCGGCCTCCGCTCTTTCCCAACCGGACCTCGGAGGCTACCCGCCTGTCAGACGATCCTCAATGCTATTGGCAACCTCCTCGCAGACGGCTGCCAAGTCGAGGAGTTCCTATTTGTCGACATTTTCCGCTTTTTCGGCAAGTTGCCGATACATCGCCGCCTCGTGCCGGAGATAATCATCCCAATCCATGCATGCCATTGTGCGTAAGCCCTTCTCCTGATGGCCCAGGGCGATAAGGGATAAGATTCGCCCGTGGGTCAGCGAGTTCACCCCCAACCGCTCAAGGGCTTACCTCAACAGGATATCCTGATCTTGTTTCGCTGCAGGAAGTACCGCGCAAACCCCCACGAAGCTGGGGCTTGCAGTAAGGCTCCCCCGCCGCAGAGATGAGTTTCACATGTAGAAGGTTGTGCAGTTGCGCGCCCGACGATAGCGCCTGGCGGTTGCGCCCTTCCACAGCACCTCGACCTGATGAGCAGTGATGCAGGTAATCGTGCCGGGTCCACTGGGCTGGCAATCGTCCTTGGCCATCCAAATGACGCGGTCGCCCAACGCTAGCCTACGAGCCACTGCGGTATTCATGACGATGCCCCCGAATAGATCGCCCAAGGAAGTAGGATCGATGGGCGGTGCCCGGGGAACGGCACGGCCTTTTCCGCTGTGGCGCCTTCTAGCGGCCCACGGTCATCGCCCATCGATCAATGTTCGGATATCGCCCCCCGACCATATTGCACACAATCCCAACTGTAACCAAGTTCCGCTTTCTCGCAGCTGCTCCCGTGGCCGCGACGGGCTATGACCTTACTTGCTTTGAATTTTGCAGGTGCCGGATTAGATCACCTACGATCTGTATCTGCTCGACATCGTCGTCCGTGATTTCCACGCCAGCGAATTGGTCTTCAATCGCTATCATCAACTCAACACGGTCCAGAAAGTCGGCCCCAAGATCGTACGTAAAGTGCGTCTCGCTTGTGACAGACTCAATGTCAACGCCGAGCTGTTTGGCGACGAGACTGCGAACGTCATTGATGGAAAGACACTCCTTCAAAGGCGTCGCCCCTTGAAGCGGTGTCAAACTACCGACTGTCATGATGATGCCCCCCGATTCGGTACGTGCACGCAACATCCTGCAAATCAATGAGCCCCGAACTGTGTCTATGCTCTAAAAATCTTGGACTGTTGCATTTGTCCCACACCGATTGGCTTCGAGTCGCAACGGCGCCACCGATCCGCGTTCACGACTGCGCGCGGGTCGTGCGGTTGATAAACTAAGGGTACGAGTTCGCCGACTATTCGCTTGTCGCCGCTACGCGCATCGGGAGTCCAGCATGACGAACATGCAATTCACTGGGACGCCTCTCGCTTTTGCATTTGTTCTTGGTATGGCCGCGGCCGCATCGGCGCAGGTCTATCCGTCTCGTCCGGTCACGCTGATTGTGCCGTTCCCGGCCGGTGGCGGCGTCGATGCCATGGCGAGGATCACTGCGGAACGGCTGACTGCCGCGTTTGGACAGCAGGTCGTTATCGATAATCGCGGCGGCGCGGCCGGCGTGATCGGAACTCGCGCTGCGGCCACGGCTATTCCCGACGGCTATACCCTCGTAATGAGCACCAGCGGCACGACCTCAATCAATCCAAGCCTCTACGCCAACCCCGGCTACGACACGCTTAAGGATTTTACGCCCATTGGCCTCGTGGCCTCAACGCCGATTGTGGTGATGGCACACCCGTCTTTTCGGGCGACGTCAATATCTGAGCTTATCGCCCTCGCAAGGACGCAAGAGCACCTCGACGTTGGCACGCCGCCACCCGGTACCGAGAACTATCTGGCGGCCGAATTGTTCAAGTCGATGACCGGCATCAACATGACGATTGTTAGCTATAAGGGGACCGGACCGCTAACCAACGATCTCGTCGGCGGCCACATCTCCGTGGCGTTCAACACCATTGCGCCGGCGCTCGGCAACCTCCAGTCAAAGCTTCTGCGCGCTCTAGCGGTGGCGGGGCGAACTCGATCAGTCTTGCTGCCCGATGTGCCGACCGTCGGCGAGTCGGGGCTTCCCGGATTCGAAGCAACGGTGCGTTATGGGCTTCTTGCGCCGATCGGAACGCCGCGGCCGATCATCGATCGGATCAATTCGGAATTGCGGGCCGCCGTTAGCGCCGGCAATGCGAGGTCGCGCATTGCCGCTCAGGGTGGAGAGCCGCTGTTCAGTACCCCAGATGAATATGCCGCCGACATCGATCGCGAGCAGGCGAAGTGGGGCTTGCTGATCAAGAAGCTCGGACTACGTGTGGATTAAATTGTGTGAGTGTCTGGCGCGCGGGATTTTCGCCAAAGTGCACAATGCGCAACGTGGTACGCTGTTCGGTCCCCGCAAAACCGAGCGCCCCCGCCCACCTTGATCAAGCTGACCGGGTGACCGATTTTCGTCGAAGACGGCCTGAGGATTTTGTCCAAGGGCCGCAGGGATTGAGCTTAATGCAGCGCCGGCAGCTCGGGCCTGCGCGCTTCGATTGGTCCGAGCAGTTAATCTTCGATCTCTTGCTTGATCGCCTGCAGCCAACCTTCGGAGCGCCTGGCACGGCTCTCGAGATGCTCGACTTCGCTTTCGAGTTGTTGGACGCGATCCTCCGAGGCTCGGGCTGTACTGTGCGCCATGGGTCATGGCTCGCTCGACATTCTGTTAACAGAGAGTGGCGGCCTCCTTGAGCATGGCAACCAGAGTGTACCCCACATCATCAATTGCATCGCTTTCATTGTGCATCCTCTGTGGAGGTGCGAACGTCAGCACTTCAGACGTTTCTTGCGATTGCTGATCCATCCGGTGACTCCTCTGAGTATGGTGGAAGCCCGGCCGTTGCCTCCCGGGATGAGGTGAAAATGTTAATTTCCCTTCTGAGCGCTGCGCACGAAAGCGGCGAGCTCGGCGTTGAAACGCGGCGCGTCCTCGAAGAAAGGCGAATGACCGATGCCCTGATAGACCGAGAGCTTGGCGCCCGGGATCATTTTCGCCGTGTACTCGGCAGCGATGAGGTTCGAGTTCTTGTCCTCGGACCCGTGGGTCACTAGCACCGGGAGCTTGAGGCTCTTGAGGAGATCGTCAACTTCCAGCGGTCGGTTGCTCAGGCCCAGACGCACCTTTGGCGGCACCATCATGTTGAAGGACAGCATCATTTCGAACTCGTCTTGGCTCGGCTGCTTGGAGAAGCAGTCCC
>Ga0207678_10001394_pt1 | contig 22232 bp, 12 predicted proteins | sample KBSC63metaG_FD_184319 | JGI IMG/M metagenome (GOLD analysis project Ga0207678, IMG submission 184319) | Corn rhizosphere microbial communities from Kellogg Biological Station, Michigan, USA - KBS C6-3 metaG (SPAdes) (version 2) | ecosystem: Host-associated > Plants > Roots > Rhizosphere > Soil ... | reverse complement strand
CGGCGTATCGGCCTCGACCGGACGCCAGCGCAGATAGCCCGCGCGGTCGATGACATTCCAGTTCTCGTAGGGAACCTGACCGCCTTCGTTGCCAACCCAGCGCAGGTCTGCGTACTTGTACAGTGCGACGTCGGCGAAGACCAGCGTGTTGGGTTGGTAGGTACGTAGCTCCGTGATGATCGAGTCGAAGTCGTAGGCACGGCCTGCGCTGCCTGCACCGTCAATCCAAAATTCAGTCAGCGGCCCATAGTGCTGGGCAAGTTCATCAAGCTGCGCAAGGTAATACTTGTCGTACGCCTTCGCATCCGGATAGCGCTGATCGTGCCTGTCCCACGGAGAAAGATAGACGCCGAAGCCAAGCCCTGCCTTGTGCGCCGAGTCCGAAGCCATGCGGACAAGATCGCCTTTACCGTCGAGCCAGGGGCTATTCCTGACGCTGTACTCCGTCTGCTTGCTGGGCCACAGGGCAAAGCCGTCATGGTGCTTTGCGACCAGCACAGCATAGCGCGCACCCGCTGCCTTCGCAGCTTCCATCCACTGGTCGGTATCAACGTGGTTGGGCCGAAAGACCGATGGATCGGCCGTGCCATCTCCCCACTCACGGTTGAGAAACGTGTTTGTGCCGAAGTGAAAGATGACGCCGATCTCCAGATCCTGCCACTGCACCTGGGCAGGACTCGGCTTGATATCGACGAAATTCTGTGCGGCAGCAAACGAGAGTGGCGACAGCGTAACAAGAGTGGTCGCTACGCAGAAAAGAATTGACCGGCAGAGTGACGTGCAACGATGAATCTTCGCAGGCATGGAAATTACGCCCTCATTGAGATCGGCGACCAACGGTTATTCCTGCACAGCGTTGACCAACGAGGTCAGGGGAGCAAGGAAGGTAAAGCGAACGAGGGCTATGGGCTTCTTTGCGGCTTCGATCTGCGCGAGCTTGCTCTGCTTCCAACCAACAGGAGCTTTCGTCCCCGACGACAGAAATTGAAGAGCATCGAGTCCGGTCTTCGCGAGATCGGGAAGCTGTTCGGCACGAGGCAAAACTTCAGCCAGCCGAGGCGATTGCTTCATCTGTCGCTCGGCCCCAGGGACCGAGGAGGCCATCGCTTCAAACCAGTGATTCAGCGCTGCCTGATCCGCGATGCTGGTCTGAGGAGCTTTGAGGAAGTCTCGCGTAAGCCGGTCGATCTCGTAACGCGAAGGCGGGTCCGGACGAATGGCGTCGACAAAGAGATCGAGGACCGTCAATTGCGAAGTCTTCTGCAGGTGAGAGCGCTCACCAAAGCTTACCGGCTCCAGCACCGAAGCGAAGCTGCGAAGCTGGTCGATGCGCTCAGTCCCGGCGAGGTCGCGCAAACTGGCGTCCTCCTGGGTGAGATGGGTGAGGCCGAGCGTTTCGAGTTGGACCGAGACAGCGTCAAGGCGACGGTACATATCGTCGATATCGGTGAACTTCTCCGGTGACCAGAAGCGTTCCGCGATCGCTGCCGTTCTTGGCCAGATGCGGGAATCGATCGTGCGCGCGTCAAGCTGCTCGCCCCACATGCAGACTTCACCGCCAAGGATGAGTTTGCGTTGCTCCGGTGTCAGCGGAGAGCTGGAGGGCAGGGGATCGGCGAGGTAGTGCGTGCCCGCAGATTTCATCGCGTCCAGATAGTACGGAGCGGAGAGAATTCCCTGAAAGCCTTCCTGCGCACCCTTCGCCAGCGAGGCTTCACCGCGCCAGGACTGGATGATCACATCCTTGGGAAGGGCTGGGTTGAGAATCTCGTCCCACCCCAGCATGTGTTTGTGCAGATGCGTGAGAATCTTCAGCACCCGCGTATTGAAGTAAGCCTGAAGCGCGGCGGAATCTTTGAGCTGGTGCGCCTTCATAAACGCGAGAATGCGAGGACTCGTCTTCCAGTCGGGAGCGGGCGTCTCATCGCCACCGATGTGCACATAAGGATCAGGAAAGATGGTCGCCATCTCTCCGAGAAATCGTGTGATGACCCGATAGGTTTCTTCGCGTGTCGGATCCATTGCGTAGGGAGAAATACCGAACTCCCGGCGCATCTCGGAAGGAGGAGTCCCGCTGGCGAGTGCCGGATATGCGAATTGCCAGGCGGTACTATGGCCGGGCATCTCAAATTCGGGAACGACGCGGATGCCGCGCGCACGGGCGTAGCGAACAATCTCGCGGGCATCGTCCTGCGTATAGAAGAGGCCGTGCGAAGCAACGCCTGTCAGCTTTGGGTAGAGCTTGCTCTCAATGCGGAAGCCCTGATCTTCGGTGAGGTGCCAGTGGAAGACATTGAGCTTCACAGCGGCCATGCCGTCGAGCGTGCGCTTGAGAACCTCCACTGGTTCGAAGTGACGTCCGCAATCGACCATCAGGCCGCGCCATGCGAAGCGCGGAGAGTCCTGAATGGAGACAGCCGGCAGCACGTAATTACCACCCATTGGCTGTACCAGCTGGACGAGCGTCGCGAGGCCTCGCATCGCACCGACCACGGTAGCCGCTTCGAGAGTTGCGCCCGACGGAGTGACCGCGAGCGAATAGGACTCATCTTCATCGATCGACTGAATCGCCTGTCCCGCCCTTTGTACAACGATCGTCAATGTGCTGCCAGGTTCTGCGGAAGGCTTTTCAAGGGAGAGAGGGAGGTTGGTCTTTTGTCGAAGCTGCTGCATGGCTCGCAGAACGGCAGCATCAAGTCGGGAATTGTCGAAGCGTGTAATGGCAGCATGAAACTGAGGTGTAAGTACAAGACTGCCGGACGTGCTGGACAGGTTTGCAGGTTGCGGCATCAATGTATTGACGAAGGCATCCCTGGCTGACCCAACCTGCGCGACGGACGCAGCAGTAGAAAGAAATACGAACGCAGTCGTCACAACCATTCTCATTCCAGAACGAATCTTCATCGTGGCACTTATCCTCGCCATCCAGCCTAATTCATCCTGACGGATCTCAAGACTGCTTACCAGGATTTCGTTCCCGAAAAGTCGCCGGGTCGCTTGTACCGGGCCGTCCGGTTTCGAGATGGCCTGCAAAGCGTCTCACAAATTCCGGATCTTCGGCGCTCGATACCGTGAGGTCGAACCAGCAGGAGCTCGGCGACAAATCCCAATGATCTTCCACGGTTGCTCCGGCGGCAACTTGATAGTGGCGAGGTTCGGCATGCCCGTAGCCATCGTTGACCGTCAACGAACAGGGGACCGAGCCGCTGTTCACAAGGGAAAGATAGAGATCGTTGGAGCGGCCGTCATGTTTGAGCATTGCAATGGCAGCCGATGACGCACGGTGCGCTCCAGATACTGCGCCGCGAAAATCAGAGACGTAACCATTTGGGCCATGAATCGAGATGTCGTAGCGAGCATCTTCTCCCGGCATCTCCCAGTAATCCGACAGCTTCTGTGCCGCAGAGACGGCGTACCGACGCGGAGGCGTGTGAGGATCGCGCCGGTTGTAGGCATAGAAGGCAGCGCCAGCCTTGCCGGTGTTGACGAAATCGACCCAGAGCTTTCCCGGCTCGACGCGGCATTGCGTTGCGAACGAGTAAGGCAGAGCACGTGCGGGGCGCGTCCCCGGCTCTTGCACCGGCATCGACTGCACGGATGGCACATGGTACGGCTTGTGTCGCGAGTGGATTGGCTTGGGCACAGCAAATGCTGTGACGCTCGTATCGGGTGCACTGGAGAAGTCGAAAGCTGAGGTGAGATCTCCGCAGATGGCCCTGCGCCATTGACTGATATTCGGCTCCGGCACTCCGAAGCGAGCTTCAAGAAATTGCAGTACGGAGGTGTGGTCGAAAGTCTGCGAACAAACCCATCCGCCAGTGGTCCACGGAGAGACAATCAACAAGGGTACTCGCGGGCCGAGGCCAACAGGTTGGAGTCCTCCGGGATCAGCACCTGGAACAAGCGGTCTCTTCTCTGCAGAAAATTTGTCGAGATCCACGAACTCATCCCGCAGGCTTTCGATAAGGTCGTCGGACACGAGCCCATTCGCATTCATCGCTTGCGAGTCGGGTGGCATGGGCGGCACGACATGATCGAAGAGCCCATCGTTCTCGTCGTAGTTAATGAAGAGAACCGTCTTGCTCCACACGTCCGGATCTGCTGTCAGCGCTTCAAGAACGAGGTTGATGTAGTACGCGCCATCGGTGGGCGAAGCCTCAGGATGCTCACAATATTTGTAAGGCGCCACAATCCACGAGACCTGGGGAAGGACACCCTTCACAACGTCATCGCGTAAATCGGCGAGCGTATGTTGCGAAACGCCGTTGCGCACAAGAGAACTACTGGGTGAGGCGCCCTCAGCTACCTGATACTGAGCAAAGAACTCGAGCGAGTTGTCGGTGTAATTATCGGTCGGGGTTCCTGCAATACCGGTACCCCCTTGATAGACTCGCCAACGGATGTGGTTCGCCTCAAGTCGTTCCGGATACGTGGTCCAGGTGTATCCGTTCTGAGTTCCGCGCTCTTCCAGCGCCGGGCCGTTAGCTTTGCTGCCAAGTGTGTTGCGCGCATCGCATGTGCCGCTCCACAGGTAGATGCGATTAATCACGGTATTGGCGTGGGCAGAACAGTGGTACGAATCGCAGAGTGTAAACGCATCCGCGAGTGCATAGTGAAAACTCACATCCTGCCGTTTTAGGTAGCCCATGGTGAGCACGTCTTGTTTCTGGTTCACCCATTGGTCATACTTCCCGTGATTCCAGGCAAGATGTCCGCTGCTCCATCCATGATCGGTACCCGCCTGATATTCCGTTGTGTTCATCGGGTTCAGGTACCAGGGAAGGACATGTTCAGCGTGGTGGGACAGGCCGCGGCTGTGATAGCGCTTGGTCCGCACGCTTGCTGGCGGTTGATACCAGACAGGCTTGCCGTTTGGAAGCGTCGCCGGACGAGGATCGTTGAACCCTCGAACGCCGCGCAGGGTACCAAAGTAATGGTCGAAAGAGCGGTTCTCCTGCATCAGGATGACGACATGCTCAACGTCCTTGATGGACCTAGTCGCTCGATTGGCAGGAATGGCAAGCGCTTTGCGAATTCCGGAAGGCAGTATGGCAACACCGGCGGTGGCCGCGGTCATGCGGAGAAAATCTCTTCTGCTCTTGCTGTAGCCCATAAGAAAAGTCGGCCCCTGAAATATTTGTTCTCGAAGCTTTCTTCGATAGACTGCGTTTGTTGAAAAGGGATAGACCTTGTGGGATCTATCCCTTTTCCTCGAATCATCCAGACAGTATCGCAGGATGAGGGCTGATAGTTAGAACTCCAAACGCATGGAGACCTGTCCGGTGCGGTTGCCGCCAAAATCAGCACCGCTGGTTGCAGTGATGACTCCGAACTGGCCACTCGATATATCCATGTTGGGGTTGCCGAGGTTGGTGTGGTTGATGACGTTAGTGAAGGTACCCTCTGCTCGAAGAGAAACCCGATCGCCAAGCTTGAAGCTCTTGTTGACTCCGGTGGAGAGGTTGAAGGTGCCCGGTCCAAGAACCGACCCGTTTTGCGCGTTTCCAAAGCGGCCGATGGGAAGCGGATCCGCCACGGGGTTGCCATTGACCGTGCGAACCCTGCCGCCACCAGTATGGCACTGAGTGCCCGGATGCCATGTAGGATCGCCCGGGCAGACGAACGCTGCTTTATTGACCCAGTTGTGGCGGTTCTGGCCCGAAGGAACGGAACTGACGCCAGGGGCGCGATCGGTGAGTTGGTTGCGGCTGCCGAGACTTCCATAGAGACCGCTGCTGAGACCTGAGCCAGTGCCGGATGGATCGCCTTGACCGCTGCCGAAGAAGGGCGACAGATGCGGGCCAGTTTGCACCAGCAGGATGTTCGAGAGCTGCCACCCTCCAACGGCCGCATCGAGTATCCGATTCATGCTGCCGCCGAACTGACGTCCACGGCCCACGGGGATCTCCCAGACCATCGTGGTGTTCCAGCGATGACGGCGCGTTCCGTAGACCTCTCCAAAATCCACGTTGGCATCCTGGGCGTAGGAGGCGCGACCGCCGCCGCTCTGGCCGGCGAAACTGTCATTGTGAGGTCCCTGATTGTTTGAAACATTCTTGGCCAGGGTGTAGGTCGAGTCGAGAGCCAGCCCCTTCGAGAGTTGATGCGTAAGCTCAAGCTGAAACGATTGATAGTTGGAGTCAGCTCCAGTTGAGCGCGTGTTGATGCGGCCCCAGTTGGGGAAGGGGCGCGCAGACAGTGGTTGGTTGTAAGCCGAGATCGTTTTGGAGTACGGCAGATCATTGAGGTTTGGCGCCCATACGAGGTGATGGCTCGTCATGCCGATATAGGACGCGCGCAGGCCATAACCGTGGCCAAGATCACGATCAATCGAAAGCGACGTTTGCTCCGAGTAAGGATCTTTCCAGTTGATATCGTTTGCCGTGCCAAAATAAGCCTGCCCGTACGACGCCGTATTGCTGTTGCTTCCTGAGCCAGCGAATATCTGCGGCCATGTATAGGTGGGGCCTGTTGGAGTCGGGGTGTTGTCGTATTGGACTGTGTAAGCCTGCAAAGTCCCCGTAAGTGAGTAGAAGTTACTGCCCAGCAGGGTGATGTTGTATAAGCCAAAGCCTCCTCGAAGCGTCGTCTTGTTGTCATTGAAGAGGCGCAAGGCAAATCCAAAACGGGGCATGAAGCGTGTCTTCGACGCGGTGCGAAGTCCGTCCGGCAATCCGGCCTGTTTGTTCGATATGGTCGGGGTGCAGGCTGCGCCGTTCTGCGCGGGGACGCCGGAGGACTGGCCGATGCCGCAGGAGTTGAACGAGTTGATGAAGGGGATGGAGACCAGGCTGCTCTTGCCGTCGGGATAGATCACACGGCCCGACTTCGGCACAGAAGGATCGAAGTTACCGATGTTGCCCGAGGGATCGTGATAGGCGGGATGAAATTCCCATCGCACGCCGTAGCTCAGAGTAAGACGAGGCGTTACCTTCCATTGGTCCTGCGCATACGCGTGGTAGTGCATCGTAATCCCGTCGTTGTCCGCCTGCACCACGTCGTAGAAGGTGCTGGTCGGAGCGCCGATCAGGAAGTCCGCAAACTCCTGCCCGGTAAATTGCGCGCTGGAGTAGTCGAAGGTGCCGTAGTTGTCCGCGCCGTTGAAGCCGAGTGGCGTGACCGATTCGATATGACGAAGGTCCAAGCCGAACTTCATCGTGTGATTGCCCTTCACCCAACTCAAGCTATCGGTGTAGACGAAGGTGCGAGATTTGTTGATGGAGCTGAGGCGGTCTGCATCGAGATTGGTGAGATTGGCAAAGTCAAGCTCCGAGATACCGTTGTAGAAGAGGTTCTGCAAGCCGACGAGACCGGTTCCGGTCGTGAAGCCTTTGCCGTCGAACGGGTTTGTGGAACCGCTGTTCTCGATTGTCATTCCTGCGCGAAACTCGTTCACGATGCTCGGAGTGAAGCTGTAGTTGAAGGCGCCGACGAAGACGCGATCTTGCAGGATGTTGCTGCCGGAAGGAACCAGCAGCGGTTGTACAGTCGACTGACTGCCGTTCTTCCATGTATAGCGACCGAAGATGAGAGCTTTCTTACCGAGATATTGGTCGCCGCGAACATCGAACTGTTTTGAGAAGAGAGAGTTATCTTTGTTGGCGCTATAGTTGTTCACGCCCGGAACGTAGACGGCTGGGTTGCCGATGTTCGGGTCCGGGAACAATTGAAGGAACTTCTGGGCCTGCGCATTGATTGGTACGGTGTAGTTCGGGTATGTTCCGCCGGTGAACGGGTTGTTGAGGGCCGTCACTCCGACCACCCCGGAGAAATTACCCTGCTTCATCGCCGCCGTGGGGACGGAAGATTGGTAGGGTGTGGAGCGCGGGCTGCGATAGCCCTCGAAGGTGCCGAAGAAGAAGGTTCTGTCGCGGCCATTGTAGAGGTGGGGGATAACGACCGGGCCACCGGCGGATATACCGTAGTCGTTGGTCACGATGTGCGGCTTTTTGATGGAGCCGAACGGAGTTGCGTTGAAGGCCGACTCCTGGTGGTACCAGAAGATGGAACCATGAAGCTGATTGGTTCCACCCTTCGTGATGCTGGTGACTTCACCCGGCTGGCCAAATTCGGCGCTGTTCAGGACGCCGTCCACGCGTATCTCAGAGATGGAGTCGCCGGAGGGCATTGCATTCGACATCGGCGAGTTACCGCCCCCCGCGCTTTGAATGGTGACACCATCGACAGAGAACTCTGTCTGAAAGGGGAGGCCGCCTTGAATCGAGTAGCTGCCGCCGTCACTCTGGACTCCGGGCATGGCCTGGATGACAGAGACTGGGCTAGTGCCGCTGGTGCTGGCGCGATAATTCGCGGGCAGATCGCGCACGGCCACCGCCGAAAGCGTAGAGTCGACCGACGCTGTCTCCGTAGCAATGACGCCTGTATTGCTGGCATCGACGGTGACCTGCTGGTCCACCTTGCCTACCGTAAGGGTCACGTCCGCGCGGAGCTGCTGGCGAGCCGTCAGAGTGAGATTGCGCAGAATCTGCGTGTCGAATCCATTCGCGGTGACCTCAACCCGGTAATGGTCCGCTGGGATGTTCAGCAGTTGGTAGTCGCCTGCGCCGTTACTGGTCACGGTTCTCGATGTGCCTGTATCGGTGTCAATGATCTTGATCGCCGCGTTCGGGACAGCCGCGCCGGTCTGATCCCTCACCGATCCAAGAATGGAACCCTGAATCGATTGTGCCCAGCCTGGACAATCCGTCACAATCATCACGGCAAGAGCAAGGATAAGAGAGCGAACTACGATCTTCAGTCGCATAGGTTCCTTTCGGGTAAAGACGGCAAAAATATCGATGGCCTCGATACTGCAAGACGGTTGCACGGATGCGAACGATAAGATGAACCGGCGCGCGAAGTCTCTGCAATGACCCAGGGGCTTCGGCGGCCGCAAAGGCCTTCACGCAAACCTGACCTTCCATTCCGCATAGTTGCAGCATAGCCAGCGTTCCCGAAGACCGTTAGCGCATATCGGCAAAGAGAGAGTTTTTTTTGTCTATTTACAAAGCACGGCTACGACACATAGGTTGAACGCCGCTTCAGCCGCTCCGAAGGGAGTTCGCCGAAGAGACTGCGATAGTCGCGCGCAAACTGGCTGAGATGCCAGAATCCCCAATTCGCAGCAGCCTGCTGCACGGAAGAGACCGTCGAGTTCGGATTGCGCAGGCAGCGCCGCACTCCGTTGAGCCGAATCGCGCGAAGATACGCGTTCGGGTTCATTCCCATCACATGCTGGAAGGCATACTGCAACGTACGCCGGCTGACTTGAAACCGTTGACAAAGGTCAACGATGGTCACCGGTTCATCATGATTTTGCAGAAGGTATCGGCGCACTTCGCGGACGATCCGATAGTGGCTCATCTGTCTGCCGGGAGTGCGCTCCACAGGTTCATGCGTGCTGCAGATATCCGCCAGCGCATCCAGCACGGCAATGCGAATACTCTCGCTCGACGTCGGATTCACCAGGATCGCCGGAGCGGAGGAGGCTTCATGCAAAATCTGTTGCACCAGCCCCTGCAGGCGCAACCGCTGGTCTTCGCCCACCTTGAGCAAGTGGCTCTGCATCGCACGGGGCAGCACGCTCGATTGATTGAGCGCATGAATATGCCGTTCGAGATCGCAACTGGGAACGACCAGCCCCAGAATCTGAAAGCCCTTCGGAGTGAGTAACTCAAACTGAGAACGCCCCGGCCGCATGGCGATCATGCCTTCCGCTATCGACGAAGATCCAAGCCTGCATCCTGCCGACGTCTGCATCGGAATCCCGAACCACCAGCTTTCGGAATCGACGACGCACGACTGCCTAAGAACATGACTCGTCGATTCGAGGAAGATCTGCATTCCTCCAACCCATAGTTCCTGAATGCTGCCGGTGAAACGGCCAGGCGTCAGTTGGTCGTACATCTGCCGCCATCCTGTCAGACTGATCGCCTGGTCGTCGACATCATTTGCAACATGCGAATAAAACCCTTGCAGGGGGCGGGAATCGGGTGCCGTCGGAATCGAGGAGAGTGCTTCCATTTCTCTGGTTATCCGCCTTTCGCACTAGTATGTATTCTGAACCTGAGCTAGACAAGAAAATTAAAATCGCAAAAATAAACCATAAGCACCAGCTCTAATTACTACCCGTCGGATTGTCTCGACGGGCTGTCAAGCAACTCGCTTCCAGCTTCTCCGAATAGTTCGCTCTTACTGGAGACTTCGCTCTCATCCTTCAATGCAACTCCGGTCTTTCCCAAAGCCCGCGCACCACGTAGCAGATAAAGCAGCTTAAATGCAGCTCGTTCATAGGAAAGCCCTTCTGGGCGAATGTTTGAGATGCAATTGCGCTCTGCATCGACACGGCCGATCTGTGGGCGATAGGTCAAGTACGCACCTAGACTGTCCGAAGCGTTCAATCCCGGCCTCTCCCCAATCAGGACGACAACGGCTTCTGCTCCACGAAGGAAACCGATTTCATCTCCGAGGGCTACCCGAGCCTGCGTAGCAAGCACGATAACATCCAAATCCCAATTCGATAGATGTGGCCTCAGAACCTTGAGCAGCGGAAGCGCATGTTGCATAGGCGCAAGAGAAGAAAGCCCATCAGCTACGACGAAGCAGAGCGATCGAGGCGAACTCGACGGCACCTGCATATCTGCAAGGCAATCCGGCGAAAGACGACGTCCAAGATCGGGCCGTCGGAGGTACTCAGTGCGATCTCTCGCCTGGCTCCAGACGATTCGGCTGGAAAAGCCGCTGTCTGTAAATTCCATTGCCAGCTTATCGATCTGCATCGGTGTATGAACTGCATCGCGAGCACGTGCATGCGCCATACTGAAATCCAGCATGGGAGCGGTCGGTACACTCACACCCACTCTTCCCAGGCTCACACGCGCCTTCGTAAATCGCGAAAGCGTCTGGCATGGATCCGGGATAACAAGGGAGCGGGTCACGCAACACCCAGGCGATGAAGGTGATCTGGAAGCAGCCTGTCAGCCGCGCGCTGCGCAGCAATCAGCTTGCCGTCCATGTTGATAATGCCCATCTCCTGTAACCACTGTTCGAATTCAGGAGCGCGCTTCAGGCCCAGGACTTCTCGTATATAGAGTGCGTCGTGGAACGATGCGCTCTGGTAGTTCAGCATGATGTCGTCCGCGCCGGGAACGCCGATGATGAAATTGACGCCTGCCACACCCAGCAAGGTCAGAAGTGTGTCCATATCATTTTGATCTGCCTCAGCGTGATTGGTGTAGCAGATGTCGCAGCCCATGGGGAGCCCAAGCAGTTTGCCGCAGAAATGATCTTCGAGCCCAGCGCGAATAATCTGCTTGCTATCGAAAAGGTACTCCGGCCCAATGAAGCCGACAACGGTATTAACCAGCAGGGGAGAGAACCGACGCGCCACTCCATAAGCGCGCGCTTCGCACGTCTGCTGGTCGACGCCGAAGTTAGCCTCGGCAGAGAGCGCACTCCCCTGGCCAGTCTCGAAGTACATGCAATCGTGCCCAACGGTGCCGCGCCCGAGCGAAAGCGCAGCCTCGTGCGCTTCGTCCAGAAGCGAGAGCGTGATGCCGAAGCTCTCGTTCGCCTTCTGCGTCCCCGCGATCGACTGAAACACAAGGTCAACCGGAGCGCCACTCTCCATCGCCTTGATCGTGCTAGTAATATGCGCCAGCACACAGGTTTGCAAGGGAGCGTCAAACCGCAGCCTGAAGTTATCGAGGATTCGCAGTAGATCGATTGCAGTTGCAGTGGTATCGCCCGCCGGATTGATCCCGATGACGGCATCGCCACATCCGTAGAGGAGACCATCGATGGTCGACGCGAGAATGCCCTGTACGTCGTCGGTCGGATGATTCGGCTGAAGCCGCACCGACATGCGGCCCGGCAACCCGATGGTATTGCGAAAACGCGTAACAATCCGGCACTTCCGTGCCACCACAATCAAGTCTTGATTCCGCATCAGCTTGGAAACTGCGGCAGCCATCTCGGGAGTCACGCCCGGAGCCACGCGGGTCAAAGCGGATTCATCGCACTCATCGCTGAGAAGCCACTCGCGGAACTGCCCAACGGTCAGATGCCGAACCGAAGAAAACGCCGCCTCATCATGTGTGTCGAGGATCAGCCGAGTGACATCATCCTCCTCGTAGGGAATCACCGCCTCGGTCAGAAAATGTGTCAGCGGCACATCGGCCAGTGCGTATCGCGCTGCAATCCGTTCAATATCAGACTCGGCGGCAACTCCGGCCAGGAGATCGCCGGAACGCAGTGGACTTGCCTTCGCAAGCAGCGCTTTGAGGTCGTCAAATCGATATGTCTGCCCGTCGGCCGTATGAGAAAAGACCATAACCTGAAGCTACTCCCTGCGTTCGTCAAGAACCGTCGCGAACGATTGCGACGAACTCCTGCGCCATTTCAGACGCAATCCAAGATAGCCAACTGTCAGCAAAGCCACGAACAGCAATGCGATCAGGCGGTTGTAATAGACGAGGCTCGCAATGCAGACGCCCGCGCAGATCAAAGTCCATATCGGAGCGAACGGATAAAGCCGCGCCCGAAAAGGCCGCTTCATCTCCGGCTCTGTCTTTCGCAGCCGAAAGAGCGCGAGCATGCTGATGATATACATCACCAGCGCTCCAAGGACAGACATCGTCACAATATTTGCTGTCAGGGGCTGACCGCCGAACTGAATCCATGAATCGCTATAGATCGCGGCGATCCCGACGACTCCTCCAGCGAGAATGGCAACATACGGCGTCTCGAAACGCGCATGAATCTTGCCCAGGAACGACGGCAGATATCCGGCGCGAGCCAACGCAAAGATCTGCCGCGAGTAACCGAAGATGATGCCGTGCAGCGAAGCGACCAGCCCAAACAGTCCGAGCCAGACCAGCATGTGCAGCCATCCGCTCTTCTCTCCGACGATGATCTTCATCGCCTGCGGCAGCGGATCGTTGATGTTTGCCAGCAGCCGCCAGTCGCCCACCGATCCCGCAAAGAGCATCACGCCCACGGCAAGAAGCAGCAGCGTCATCATGCCCGCAAGATAAGCGATCGGGATCGAGCGCGAAGGCCGTTTCACCTCCTCCGCTGCCATGGCGACGCCTTCGATCGCAAGAAAAAACCAGATGGCGAAGGGAACCGCGGCGAACATGCCAGCCGCCGTAGCGGAAGAAAAATGATCCTGACCGGCCCATCCGCCCGCAAGAAAGTTGCTCAGCCGAAATCCTGGCGCAACGACAGCCATAAAGACCAGCAGCTCGATAATCGCGAGCACCGTAACAATAAACTCGAAGCTCGCAGCGATGCGCACGCCGATGATGTTGATTGCCATGAAGACCAGATACGCAAGCACAGCAGCATTTTTCGGAGCCAAACCGGCAAACTGAACATGGAGATACGCCCCAATTGCAAGCGCGATAGCCGGCGGAGCAAAGACAAACTCCACCAGAGTCGCCGCAGCGGCAATGTAGCCGCCCGTATTGCCAAAAGCCCTTTGCGCGTAAGCGAAGGGACCACCCGCACTGGGGATTGCGGTTGTAAGTTCGGTAAAGCTGAAGATGAAGGCTGTATACATAGTCGCCACCAGGATGGTGGTCAACAAAAATCCCAGAGTACCGGCGCTGGCCCAGCCATAGCTCCAGCCAAAGTACTCGCCCGAGATCACCAGACCGACAGCGATTCCCCAGAGTTGCCACGTATTCAACGTGGCCTTCAGATGAGAGCGTTCTTCCATGTCACCTCGATGGCTTCATACTATGTGGCTGCCTGGAATGCGGTTATCAAGAATCGGCAATGCTGCGAATGTCCTGGAAACCCGGCGCGCCCGGTCCGTGCCGCCGAGACAATAATTTCCGATTTGCCGATATACGCTAATCAGCCACCTGCGTTCGGACTATGCTGCACCCATACGCGAGAACAGCGGCTTCGCGGCTTGCAACCCGCGATATCCCAAGCGTACTGTTACTACGCCTGAGCGTCAGAACCCTTGCAGGGCCGCCGTGGCGTCCGCCTGAATCTCATCGAAAAGGAGCACATCATGTCCACCGTCATCTCTCCCGCCTCCACGAAAGTAGCCCCCGGAACCTATGGCTTCCCTGTCTCCTTCCGCAAGCAGTACGGCAATTACATCGGCGGCAAGTGGGTTGCACCGGCATCGGGCGCCTACTTCGAAAACGTCACGCCCGTAACCGGCGAAGTTCTTTGCGAGATACCTCGTTCGAACGCCGAAGACATCAACCGCGCGCTCGACGCCGCGCATGCAGCCAAAGCGTCCTGGGGCCGCACCTCTCCGGCGCAGCGTGGCCACATTCTCGAACAGATCGCGCAGCGGATGGAAGACAACCTGGAGATGCTTGCCACCGTCGAGACATGGGACAACGGCAAGCCCATCCGCGAAACCCTCGCCGCCGATCTCCCTCTCGCCATCGACCACTTCCGCTACTTCGGCGGCTGCATCCGCGCCCAGGAGGGCGGCATCTCGGAGATCGACGCGGACACCATCTCCTACCACTATCACGAGCCGCTCGGCGTCGTCGGCCTCATCATTCCGTGGAACTTCCCGATCCTCATGGCAACGTGGAAACTCGCGCCCGCGCTGGCGGCAGGGAACTGCATCGTCCTCAAGCCCGCCGAGCAGACCCCTCTGTCGATCCTCGTCCTGCTCGAGCTGATCGGCGATCTGCTGCCTCCCGGCGTCCTCAACGTGGTCAACGGCTTTGGCCTCGAAGCGGGTAAGCCCCTCGCCTCCAGCCCTCGCGTCAACAAGGTAGCCTTCACCGGAGAGACCACCACCGGCCGCCTCATCATGCAGTACGCATCGCAGAACATCATTCCCGTCACACTCGAACTCGGTGGCAAAAGCCCCAACATCTTCTTCGCCGATGTCATGCGCGAGGACGATGCCTTCTTCGACAAGGCGCTCGAAGGCTTCACCATGTTCGCTCTCAATCAGGGCGAAGTCTGCACCTGTCCATCGCGCGCCCTCATCCAGGAGTCCATCTACGATCGCTTCATGGAGCGTGCGCTCGGCCGCGTCAAGGCCATCAAACGCGGCAACCCGCTCGACCGCGATACCATGATCGGCGCGCAAGCCTCGACGGAACAGATGGAAAAGATCCTGTCTTACTTCGACATCGGCAAGCAGGAAGGCGCCAAGGTGTTGGCCGGTGGCCAGCGCGCCGACAACGGCCCCGACCTCGCCAAGGGCTTCTACATCGAGCCCACCGTCTTCGAAGGCAACAACAAGATGCGCATCTTCCAGGAAGAGATCTTCGGGCCAGTCGTCTCGGTCACCACCTTCAAGGACGACGACGATGCCTTGGCGATTGCCAATGACACCCTGTACGGGCTCGGCTCCGGAGTCTGGACGCGCGACATGAACCGAGCCTATCGCTTCGGGCGCGGCATTCAGGCTGGCCGCGTGTGGACCAACTGCTACCACCTCTATCCCGCGCACTCTGCGTTTGGCGGCTACAAACAATCGGGTGTCGGCCGCGAAAATCACAAGATGATGCTCGACCACTATCAGCAGACCAAGAACCAGCTCATCAGCTATAGCCCCAACGCAATGGGCTTCTTCTAAACCTGGAGAACTTCTTGACGCTCCACCCATCGCGGTCTTCACTGCGATGGGTGGACGCACTTAACCCCTTTGCCAATCGGCGTTGTTCTCGCGCGGATACGGCACGCATCGCATTTCTCCTCCACAAGTGCCACGTAGGCAAAAAAAAGATGACCAGCATTCCCGATCAAGTGATTGCCACCGACGCAGCCATTGAGCTGATGGCAAGGCTGCATGAAAAGCATGGCGATCTGATGTTTCACCAGTCAGGCGGCTGCTGCGATGGCAGCTCTCCCATGTGCTATCCCCGCGGAGAGTTTCTCATCGGCGACAGCGACGTGCTCATTGGCAATCTCGGCGGCACGCCCTTCTACATGAGCCGCAGCCAGTTCGAGTACTGGAAGCACACGCAGCTCATCCTCGACGTCGTGCCCGGACGCGGAGGCATGTTCTCCCTCGAAAACCCCGAAGGCGTCCGCTTCCTTATCCGCTCCCGCGTCTTCTCCGACGAAGAGATCGCATCGCTCCGCACCGCCGGCCGCATCTAGGGAGAGTCTGATTAAGTATCACCACGAGTGAGCGGAGTGCCTTTTTGTTTGTCATTCCCGAAGGGAATCTGCGTTTCTCCCCGGTGTGTCTCCGGTCTTCGGGACTTAATCAGACCTTCCCTAGATGTATTCCTGTCGTTGCGGTAAGGCATTCCGTTCAAGCTCTCTTTGTTTTTGCTTCTGGGTAGCCCAAGGCTTCAGCCTTGGGTCTCCCACACCGACGACAAAATTGGGCTTCAGCCCCTGGGGTATGCCTTCTTTCATGCCTCCACATCCTCAGCACACCCATCACCTCGGCGACAGGTCGAGCGTCAGCACCTCAAACGGCGCAAGCTGAAACGTATGCGGCGTATCCGCGTTCAGGCTAAGCGGAGCCGCCGCTGCATCCGCCTTCCAAGGACTCTTCGCCGAGTAGCTCCGCGCCGCGCCCTCCGGCAGCTCCAGCGCCTTGCCCAGATCCACCGTAATGTTCTGCGCCTTGTCCGATGGATTACGTAGCACCACAATCGCTTTCTTCGCCGTCCATCCCGCCCATCCATAGACGCTCAGCCAGTTCGGATCGCCTCCAACCCAGTGCGTGTCCTTCAGCACCGAAGCATTCTCTCTCGACCACTTCGCCGCCTCCGCCAGAGTGTCCCAGTTCTTCTCCGAGAGCAACGCCGGAGTGATATACATCTCCTGCAACTGCGTTCCCGTCCCGAAGTAAGAGTGCACTTCGTTCGCAAAATCATCGCCCGGATCGGTATTCAGTTCCTTGTCATACTGCGCATAGATGATGCCGTGCAGCATCAGCGAATTCAGCGGATAGAGCGGCCCTCGCGTCACGATGTTCGCGTAGGTATCCGCATCGCGATACGTAATCCATCGCTCGCGATTGTCACCCACTCCCGCCAGACTCTGATCGTCCCCACCCCTCCAGATCGAATCGACATACAGCAGCCAGAACGGCGAAGCCGCCGTCCCCGTCGTCAGGTTGATATAGATGTCCGGCTTCTCCTGCCGTAGCTCGCCGATCAGATGAATCATCGCATCGAAGTCGCTATCGAACCGGCTCCCCGGAAACACGCGGTTCGCATTGCCCGTCCCGTCGAACTTGAACTGATTGACCCCATACTTGCGAATCATCTCAAGACACACATCGCGGAAGGCGTCATAGTACTTCGGCCCCGAAAGCGCATAGCCACCATCGACAATCTCGTATCCAGCGCTCTTTCCGAACTGAATGCGCTCCTGCTTCGGCTTCGAGTAGCCGCCCCAAGGCGACATCCACACACCCGGAGCCGCGCCGTACTTCGCCGCCGCTTCCTTCACCGGCGTGAACCCTTCAGGAAACCCCTTGTTGAACTTCCACAGCGAAGCATGGTCGTCCCAGCCATCGTCAAAGAGATTCGAGTCGAGCGTCACGCCGCGCTTCTCATGCAGCTCCCGGCCGAACGCGTTGATGCGGTCCACCGCGGACGCCGAATCGTAAGGGGTGAAGTATCCCAGGTCATACCAACTGTTGTAGTGCAGAAATGTGCGATACGGATGCGCGCGCTCCCGCTCGATATAGGTCAGGAAAGCCCGCCGCATCTGTCCCGTCGGCGCCACGCCAATCACAGAGGAATAAGTGATGGACTGGCCCTGCAGCAAAGGCAGAGTCCGCTCCAGATCGGCGACCACCATATCCCCAACCTTCCGCGCCGAAGACAGAGGATGCTCAAACCCAAGAAAGAAATCCTGATCGACGATAGGACTGCCCGCCACCGTCCCATCCACACGCCCATCGGGCAACCGCAAATCGATCAACCGCACGTCGCGGATCGCCAGATTGCGATGAGGCGCAGAGATCGTGAGGAACTGTCGAAGATACGTCGAGCCGTCCCGAAGCACCAGCGAAACATGCACCTGCAAATCGCCGCTGTCCGACTCCAGAACACCCTCAAACGACTTCCCAGCCACACCGTCGGAGTACCGCGACGCATGCGGCTCCACTGCCAAATCATGCAACTCCGGTGCCCCCGCGAAGTGCAGATCCTCAGATCGCACCACCGATCCATCTGCAAACAGCAAGCTAAACGCCGACGGCACCGCAATGCTTCTCTTGTGAAGTAAATCGGTAACGGATAGATCGCTCCAATGATTTTGCCGAACCGTCCACGTAGCCTCAATCGCCCGATCTCCCAGCGAATACCGTGTACCCGAGCGATGCTCCGTCGCCGTACCGCCGTCGAACCCATCCTGTGCCGCTACGGCAAGAGGCACACCCAAACAAAAGATAACGGTAGCTGCGGCGATAAGTCCGAACAGGTTGGTTCGCTTGAGCATAGAACAGGAGCCTCTTTCAGAAACCAGAATATCTTCGCGCTGCAATTGCGAGTGCCTATCCAGAGCTTTCATTGGCGGGACGTGCGTCGCGTTGCCATTACAACCTCATCGCTGCCCGGAAAGCAAATGCCGGCCTTCGTCCCTCTCGCACGCAGCTCTGCTTGTGACAAAACCACACGCCGTGAGTAGGATGGTTTGTGATGTAAACGCAAACATTATGGATAGACGCGATTTTCTAAAGACCACCAGCACCCTCCTCGCCGCGACCGCGCTGCCCAGCGTGCCCGCGCTCTCCGCCGAGACGACCACCCCCGGGCGCACCATCCTGCCCATCAATCGCGGTTGGCGCTACCATCCCAGCAAAGTCGAAGGCGCCCACGCAGCCGACTTCAATGACTCCTCCTTTGAGCGAGTCGTGATTCCGCACACCAACGTGCATCTACCCTGGCACAACTTCGATGACAAGACCTACGAGTTCGTCTCGACCTATCGCCGCCGATTCAAAACCCCTGCCGCCGCGCGCGGCAAGCGCGTCTTCATCGACTTCGAAGGCGCCATGACCGCCTCCACCGTCTGGATCAACGGCACCTCGCTCGGCGAGTACAAGGGCGGCTTCACGCCCTTCTCCTTCGAACTCACCCCGCACCTCCGCCACGAAGGCGAGAACGTCCTCGTCGTCCAGCTCGACTCCACCGAACGCGCCGACATTCCCCCCTTCGGCAACGAGATCGACTACCTCACCTTCGGCGGCATCTACCGCGAAGTCGCGCTGCGCATCGTTCCCCAGACCTACCTCGACAACATCTTCGCCCGCCCCACAGATGTCCTCAGCGCCAAACCCTCACTCGAAGTCGACTGTTTCCTCGCCGGGCAGGGAACCAGTGGAGGCACTCTAACCCTCGAAGTCGAGCTACGCGACGGCGAGCACACGCTTGCGAAAAGCAGCAGCCCCGTCCACACCGGAGCGACCGCAGATCCCGACGCACCGGCAGACCCCACAACCAGCGCGCCCGTCTACAGCAGCACCCAGACCATCCACGACTCAGCCCGAACCACCGTGTCTCTAAAAGAGATCGACGGCATCAAGCTCTGGGACCTCGACACCCCGCATCTCTACACGGTCCACGTCCGCCTGCTCGAAGGCGGCCACGTCATCGACCAGGACACGCGCCGCATCGGCTTCCGCGAAGCGACCTTCACCGATCACGGCTTCTCGCTGAACGGCAAGATCGTCAAGCTGCGCGGCCTCGACCGTCACCAGACCTTCCCCTTCGTCGGCCAGGCGATGCCCGCACGCGCACAGCGCCGCGACGCCATCATCCTCAGGAAGAACCTGCACTGCAACATCGTCCGCACCTCGCACTATCCGCAGTCCCGTCACTTCCTCGACTGCTGCGACGAGATCGGCCTGCTCGTCCTCGAAGAGATTCCCGGCTGGCAGCACATCGGCCCGGAGCCGTGGAAGCTGATCTCCATCGACAACGTGGGGCGCATGATTCGCCGCGACTGGAACCACCCCTCCATCATTCTCTGGGGCGTCCGCATCAACGAGTCCCGCGACGATCACAGCTTCTACGTCCGCACCAACGCACTCGCTCATCTGCTCGACCCAACCAGACAGACCGGCGGCATCCGTTACTTCCAGGAGTCCGAGTTCCTCGAAGACGTCTTCACCATGAACGACTTCGGCTTCCCCTTGAAGAAGCCGAATCATCCCCGCTACCTCAACACGGAGTTCGTCGGCCACACCTTCCCCACCAAGACCACCGACGACGACGAGCGCCAGCGCGAACACACCCTGCGCCACGCCCGCATCCACAATCAACTCGCCTCCGACCCGCAGTACGCCGGCGGCATCGGCTGGTGCGCCTTCGACTACAACACCCACTCCAACTTCGGCGCGGGCGACCGCATCTGCTACCACGGCGTGACGGACATCTTCCGCGAGCCCAAGCCCGCCGCGGGCTTCTACAAGTCGCAGTGCGAACCCGCAGAAGAGATCGTTCTAGAACCCGCGTTCCACTGGGCTAACAGCGACGAGTCCACCAGCTTCACCGTCGCCGTGGTCTGCTCCAACTGCGACCATCTCAAGTTCTACCTCCGCACCGACAGTGTGGAGAGCAATCCGTGGGATCTCCTCGCGGAACTCGATCCCGACCGCACCGAGTTCGATCATCTGAAGTACCCACCGTTCCTCCTCGACCGAAGGAAGATTCCATCGACCAACCGCCACGGCTGGGGCGACCTCCGCATCGACGGCTACATCAAGGGCGAGAAGGTCATCTCGAAGTCGCTCTCTGGCCGAGGCGTCGACAGAAAATTCGCACTGCTGCCGGACGACACCGCGCTTGTCGCCGACGGCGCGGACACCACCCGCGTCGTACTTCGCGTAACCGACGAGTTCGGCGCCATCCGAACCTACGCGAACGACGCCGTCCTCTTCAAACTCGAAGGCCCGGCAGAACTGATCGGCGACAATCCCTTCTCGCTGATCGGCGGCACCGGCGCCGTCTGGGTTCGCGCCAAGGAGGAGCCGGGCACCGTTCGCCTCACCGCGACGCATCCCCGGCTAGGTTCGCAGACCGTCGAGATACGAATCGGCAGCGCCCCACCCGAAGAGGTCTAGGAAAACCCTCGGGTGCCGCTGCCGTCGCCGTCCTTTTCCGTACCACAAGCGTTTGGGAGCATCCCACGGCCCGCACGGATCGACGCCATGAGTGCGTTGCCGTTCTTTTCCGTACCACAAGCGTTTGGGAGCATCCCACGGCTCGCACGGATCGACGCCATGAGTGCATCGCCGTTCTTTTCCGTACCACAAGCGTTTGGGTGCCCCATCTTAGCGACGGCTTTATCGTCGCTAAGGTGGGAATGTACGCCCTTCCCCAGCTCTTGCTGTTGCTTGCCCTTTTGAGCGCAGCGAAGAATCCCTGCGTTTCGCATTTGCATTTTGTCTTTGCCGTTGCTTTTGTCTTTGCCGTTGCCTTTGTCTTTGCCCTTGTCTTTGCTGTTGCCCTTGCTGTTGTCTTTGCCGTTGCCCTTGCTGTTGTCTTTGCCGTTGCCCTTGCTCTTTTGTTTGTCATTCCGCAGCGCAGCGAAGGAACCTGCTGTTGCCCATGCCTTTGCTTCACCATTGCCCCAAGGGCCGGAAGGCCCGCCACATAATAGCCTAGGCCTCCCCCACCCCAAGGAGCGCTTTTGCTCCTTGGGGTGGGGGAGGCCTAGGTGAACGTGCCACAAGAGCCAGAGCGCTGAAGGCGCGACACATCCGCATCACCCGTCATTTCGACCGGGGGCGGCGCTTGTGCGGCCGCTGCGCACCCCTCGTCATTACTCATTCCTCGTGCCTCAATTATTTTTCTCCAAATTCCTCAGCAAAATCGCATGTCAAGCCCCCAAATCATCGAAAAATCATCTAACTTCAACATAACAAACACGATCTTTTGTTTCCAAAGTTGGCACGTTAGTTTTACCCAATCCGTTATCATAGAGACAGCAATCAAGAAAGGTCTCAGCCCACCGGCTGAGGCCTTTCTTGTTCAGCTAACTCTTTTAGAAAGACGAATTTACCCGTAACCCCTTTGCATGGACGATTTTACGAGGCTCGATTTTGGCAGGTCATTGAATCCAGGTATCTTAGCTAGGGGTACCCCCCAGGGGGGAGGGGGTGTCTGGATAAAGCCATAACCCCTACCGCCCTGCAGTGTCCTCCAGGATAAAGCCCGCCGCCTGAAAATCGCCGCGAAGCAACACATCGATTCCATGCGCCATCCAGTAGCTCCCACTGGCAACCTCGGGAGCGCCCGCCGCCTTGGCATCGTGGATCGCACGCA
>Ga0207678_10001390_pt1 | contig 22261 bp, 20 predicted proteins | sample KBSC63metaG_FD_184319 | JGI IMG/M metagenome (GOLD analysis project Ga0207678, IMG submission 184319) | Corn rhizosphere microbial communities from Kellogg Biological Station, Michigan, USA - KBS C6-3 metaG (SPAdes) (version 2) | ecosystem: Host-associated > Plants > Roots > Rhizosphere > Soil ... | reverse complement strand
TGTTCTCGGGCTCGGTTCTGAGGCGGAGGTGCGGGCCGGGTACGAGAAGGTGCGCGCGGCCGGATCAAGGTTCCAGGCCGTGCCGGAGGCCAGCGTGGACGGCGTGCTGGTGACGCCGATGCGCACCGGCGGCACCGAACTGCTGGCCGGCGTCACCGTCGATCCCGCGTTCGGCCCGGTGCTGGCGGTGGGCCTGGGCGGGATCTGGGTCGAGGTCCTGAACGACACCAGCCTGCGCCTGCTCCCGGTGGACGCCGCCGAGGTCAGGCGGATGCTCGGCGAGCTGCGCGGGCTGCCGCTGCTGCAGGGGGCGCGCGGTACGGCGCCCGCCAGCCTGGACGCGGTGGCCGGGGCGATCGCCGCTCTCGGCGAGGCCGCGCTCGCGCTGGACGGGTCGCTGCGCGCGCTGGAGGTCAACCCGCTGTGGGTGAACGGTGACCAGGTCGAGGCGCTCGACGTCCTCGTGATCACGGAAGCGAGGGAACAGCAATGATCCTCGGTGTGAGTGCGGAGCAGGAGGAGCTTCGGGCCTCGGTCAGGCGCTTCCTGGCGGACCGGGCCCCGATGTCCCGGGTGCGCGGGCTGATGGACGACGGCGAGACCGACTGGGCCGTCTGGGAGCAGGCGGGCAGTCAGCTCGGCCTGCAGGGCCTGGCCATACCGGAAAGTTACGGCGGGGCCGGCTTCAGCTTCGCCGAGCAGGCGGTCGTGCTGGAGGAGTTCGGCGCCGCGCTGTACGGCGGGCCGTACCTGGCCAGCGCCGTGCTGGCCGCCACGGCGCTGCTGGCCAGCCCGGACGAGGGCGCCCGGCGCGGGCTGCTGCCCGACATCGCCTCCGGCCAGACCGTCGCGACGCTCGCCTTCACCGAGGACGGCGGCTCCTGGGACCCGGCCGCGATCCGGCTGTCCGCGGTCAAGGACGGTGAAGCCTGGCGGCTGGACGGGCACAAGAGCTTCGTGCTCGACGGCGCCACGGCCGGCCTGATCCTCGTGGTCGCGACCACCGACGCCGGTCTTTCGCTGTTCGCAGTGGAGGGCGACGCGGACGGGCTGAGCCGGGCCGCGCTGCCCGCGCTGGACCAGACCAGGCAGCTGGCCCGGCTGGAGTTCGCCGGGGTGACCGGCCGGCTGATCGGCTCGCCCGGCGACGGCGCCGCGGCCCTGGACCGCGCCCTGGACGTGGCCGCGGTCGCGCTGGCCGCCGAGCAGCTCGGCGGCGCGCAGCGGGCGCTGGACATGGCGGTGGAGTACGCCAAGACCCGGCGCCAGTTCGACCGGCCCATCGGCAGCTTCCAGGCGATCAAGCACCGCTGCGCCGACCTGCTGCTCGAGGTCGAGTCGCTGCGGTCCGCGGTCGGCTACGCGGCGGCCGCGGTGGCCGAGGACTCGGCCGAGATCCCGGTGCTGGCCTCGCTGGTCAAGGCGTACGCCTCGGAGACCTACTTCCACGTGGCCGCGGAGAACATCCAGATCCACGGCGGCATCGGCTTCACCTGGGAGCACGACGCCCACCTGTACTTCAAGCGGGCCAAGGCCAGCGAGCTGTTTCTCGGCGACGGCGCCTACCACCGGGAACGGCTGGCCAACCGGATCGGCCTGTAATGGGTCGGACGGTAACGCCGGGCGCCGCGGGTAGCGCGGGGCGTGCGGGCGGTACTCCCCGGTTATCCGCGCGTCCGCCAGCGCGGCCAGGAAGCTGGCCGGGCCGTCGAAGTCGGGCATCTCCAGGTAGGCCGCGCCGATGCCGGCCGGGTCGTGCGCGTCCGAGCCGGCCCCGCCCGGCAGGGCATAGGCCGTCGCGAGGGCAGCGGCCCGCTCGTTCGGTCCCTGGGTTTCGATCTTGGCGTTGAAGACCTCGACGATGTCCACGGCGCCCGCCGCGCACAGCCCCGGCAGCACCCGGCCCAGGCTGGACCGGCCCGCGTCGAACGGGTGCGGGGCGTAGACCAGGCCGCCCTGGGACCGTATCCGGGCGACGACCTCGGCCACGGGCAGCACGTACGGCACCCGTTCGGTGAGGAACAGGCCGATGATGTCGCCGTCGGGCGTCCTGATCTCCTCCCCGACGATGACCCGGACGCCCAGGTCGCTGGCTGCCGCGGCGGCCGAGATCTCGTTGTGGTCGGTGATGAACACCACGTCCAGGCTTTCCCGGGCGGCGCGCTCGGCCAGCTGGTCCAGCGTGGTCACCGCGTCCCCGGACGCGACCGTGTGCAGGTGGCAGTCGACCCGGACCAGGCTCATTGTGCTTTATCGCGGGGCCAGCTCGGCCAGCAGCTCCTGGGAGTAGGCGATCCGGCCGGTCAGTTCCTTGGGCCCGCCGCTGCACAGCCGCAGCGCGGCCTCGGCCATGACGGAGGGCGGCTCGTTGTTCGGATCGTCCTCCGAGGTGAGGTGGTGGAAGAGCGTGCCGGGGGTGGGGACCACCTTGGTGGGCGACAGCGCGTTGACCGCGATGTCGTCGTCGTAGAGTTCGGCGGCCAGGCCGGTGGAGAACCGTTCCAGGGCGGCCTTGCACATGCCGTAGACGGTCCCGCCGCGGCGGGCCCACCCGGAGGGCGGGAACGCCGGGTGCCGGGCGGCGATCGAGGAGATGTTCAGGATCCAGCCCTGGCCCTTCTCCCGCATTCCCGGCACGACCAGCTGGGCCAGGTGGAACGGGCCCTCCACCTGGACGTCGAACATGAGCTGGAAGCGGCGCGCGGTGAAGTCGGTGACCGGGGTGAAGTAGGTGACGGCGGCGTTGCTGACCAGGATGTCCGCGGCGCCGAGCTGCCTTGCGGTCTCGCTGACCAACCGCTCCCTGTCCTCCGGCTTGGACAGGTCGGCGCGGATCGGCACCGCGGTGCCGCCGGCCGCGCGGATCTGCTCGGTGGTCTCGGCGATGGTGCCGGGGAACGGTGAAGTGCCGGTGTCCGTGGTCCGGGCGGCCACGGCCACGGCGGCGCCTTCGGCGGCGAACCGGCGCGCGATCTCCGCGCCGATGCCGCGGCTCGCGCCGGTCACGATGGCGACCTTGCCGTCCAGGATGCCCATGGCGATCACTCCCCGGGGTACGCGCGACGGAACCGAATACTAGAAGGGAATTCTAGACGATTGGATCGTGCCGGGCCGGGGGTGTCAAGCGCCGGACGTCCGGTGCTTCCGCAGAGGCGGTGACGGCAGCGGCCGGGGCTGGTGGCCTCTTCATGATCGTGAAGGGTCTTTAGTCTCCCCGGACCAAAGATCCTTCATGATCATGGGCGGAGGGCGGGTTGACACGGATGGGGGCGCGGCTGAGAATTCGTTCTAGAACGGCGTTCTAGCAATTTCGGGCGGTTGCGGCGAGTTCGGAGGTTGTCATGGGGCTTGACCACACCCTGGTCGGAGTGCCGAGCGAGCCGCAGGAGCGGTCCTGGGACAGCAAGGACGCGCTGCTCTACGCGGTCGGGGTGGGGGCCGGGCTCGGCGACCCGCTGCAGGAACTCGAGTTCACCACGGAGAACTGCGAGGGCATCGAGCAGAAGGTGCTGCCGACGTTCGGCGTGCTGATCGCGCAGGCCCGGCCGGGACGCACGCTCGGCGACTTCGACCGGGCCCTGCTGGTCCACGCCGAGCAGGCCTTCGAGCTCCACCGGCCGCTGCCGGTGGAGGGGACCGTGCGCATCACCGCCACCGTGACCGGCATCTACGACAAGGGATCCGGGGCGCTGGTGGTGACCGAGAACGCGGCGGTGGACGCGGCCACCGGCGAGCCGCTGGTGACGTCGCGGAGCAGCGCCTTCATCCGCGGCGAGGGCGGCTTCGGCGGCGAGCGCGGCACCGACGCGCCGTGGGAACGGCCTGACCGGGAGCCCGACCACCGGGTCGTGCAGGCCACCCGCCCGGAGCAGGCCCTGATCTACCGCCTGTCCGGGGACAGGAACCCGCTGCACGTCGACCCGAAGTTCGCCGCCCGGGGCGGTTTCAGCCAGCCGATCCTGCACGGCCTGTGCACCTACGGGGTGACCGGCCGGGCCCTGCTGCAGGCGCTGTGCGACGGGGACCCGGCCAGGTTCGGGTCCATGTCCGGCCGGTTCAGCCGGCCGGTATGGCCGGGTGAGGCGCTGACGGTCTCGATCTGGCAGGACGGCAGCGACACCGCGCTGTTCCAGACGACCAAGGACGACGGCACCGTGGTCATCGACCGGGGCCGGATGCGGGTCCGCGGGTGACGAGCGGTCCGCCTTAGCCGATGAGGGCGACGGCGCGGGTGGGGCCGCCGTGGGCGCCGCGGAGCTTGAGCGGGAAGCCGGCGAAGGTAAAGCGGGTGTTCACGACCTCGTCCAGGTGGGCGAGGTTCTCGTAGTGCGTGATGTGCTCCCGGCGGCACATCATGTGGACCGGGTAGGTGGTGCTGGTGGGGTTGTCCGGGGTGGGGCTGTCCACGCCGAACGTCTTCACCCGCCGGCTGACGATCCACTCCGCGGCCGATTCGCCCAGGCCGGCGAAGTCGGTGAGGTAGCGCTTGTCGCCGGCGAAGCGGTTCCAGGTGGCGGTGTAGAGCAGCAGGATGTCGCCCGGCTGCAGGCTCACCGGCGCCACGGCCTCGATGCTGTCCAGGTCGTCGGCGGTGATGTCGGTGCCCGGCTTAAAGCCGGTGACGTCCAGGCAGATCGCGGGGCCGTAGAACAGGTCCAGCGGCATCTGCTCGATGGTTTCCGCCGACGGGTCCGGGTCGAGGTGGGAGAACGAGTCGACGTGCGTGGGCCCGTTGTCGTTCAGCATGAACCCGGTGGTCTGGAAGGAGAAGCCGCCCTCGAACCGCGGCGCCGTCTCCTCGTGCGTGGCGTGCTCGAACTGCACGGTCTTCAGGTGGCCGGGGTACACCTTCATGCCCTCGTAGATGTCCTGTGAGAGGTCGATGATCCGCATCGGGCTCCTTCGGTGGAAATCAGTACATGACGACGCCGGCGGTGACGTTGAGGTCCTCGCCGGTGATGGAGGCCGAACCGCCGGAGGCCAGGAACACGCAGGCCGCGGCCACTTCCTCCGCGGTCACCATGCGGCGCAGCGGGGACATGCCATCCATCTCGGCCCGGGCCTGCTCCGCGGTGATCCCGCGGGCCGCGGCCTGGAGGGCGATTACCTGCTCGATCCGGGGCCCGGCGACCGGGCCAGGGCAGACCGCGTTCACCCGGATGCCGTGGGGCCCGAGCTCGGTCGCGAGCGTGCGGACCAGCCCGATGACGCCCATCTTCGCCGCGGCGTAGGGGGTGCGGCCGTAGAGCGGGCGCTTGCCGGTCATCGACGAGATCGCGATCAGGCTGCCGTCCCGGCGTTCGATCATGGCCGGGATGAACGCCCGGAACGTGAGGAACACCCCGTCCAGGTCGGTGGCGACCGTCTCCCGCCAGTCGGCCAGGGACATCTCGTGCAGGGGCGTGGTGGGCCCGGCAATGCCGGCGTTGGCCACCACGACGGATACCGGGCCGAGCTCACCGGCCCGGGCGGCCAGGGCTGCCACCGAGGCTTCGTCGCACACGTCGCAGCCGAACGGGACGGCGGTCCCGCCCGCCTTGTCCGCCTCCGCCACCGTCTCGGCCAAACTCGAAGGGTCACGAGCGCTCGCGGCGACGGTGCATCCGGCGGCGGCCAGGGCCACGGTGATGGCGCGCCCGATTCCCCGGTTGGCGCCGGTGACCACGGCGACCGGGGCCGGTGGAGCGCTCACCCCGCATGACCCGCAGCGCGCAGCGCGGCCATGATCCGCTCCGGCGTCATCGGCAGCTCGGTCAGCCGGACCCCGAGCGGGGCGAGCGCGTCGTTGACCGCGGCGTTGATGGCGGCGGGCGCCATCATCCGGCCGCCCTCGCCGCCTCCCTTGATGCCGTGCGGCGTGTACGGCGACGGCGTCTCGACGTGGCCGATGGTGAGCTCGGGGACCTCCATCGCGGTCGGGATCAGGTAGTCCATGAAGCTGGAGGACAGCAGCTGGCCGTCGTCGTCGTAGACGAACTCCTCGTACAGGGCGGTGCCGATGCCCTGGGCCGTGCCGCCGACGATGTGCCCGGCCAGCGACCGCGGGTTGACCAGCGTCCCGCAGTCGTGCACGGCCGCGTAGTTCAGGAACGTGACCGCGCCGGTCTCGATGTCGACCTCCACCACCGGCACGTGGCAGGCGTGGCCGACGAACGGGTAGAAGACGCCCAGGTCCTTCCGGTCCGCCGACGGCATGGTCGTGTACGGATGGTCGAACACCTTCGAGGCGTCGAGCCCGCTCTCCATGTCCTCCGGGAAGCTGTGCTTGAACAGATGCAGCATGATCGCGATCTCGCCGAGCGTCTTCTTCCGCTCCGGGTCGCCCCGGACCCGGAAGCCGCCGTCGGACCATTCCAGGTCGTCGGGGCCGATCTCGAGCAGGTGGGCCGCTGCCCGGCGGGCCTTCTCCTTGATCTTGGCCGACGCGCCTTCGACCGCGCCGGCGAGCATCACCGTGGTGCGGGAGCCGCCCGGGCCGGTGGCCGGGAGCCCGTCGCGGCTGCCGTGGTAGACGATCGAGACGTCGTACGGGCTGCAGTCGAACTCCTCGGCCACGAGCTGCGCCACCATCGTCTCCGGGCTGTTGCCCCAGAACGCGCACGAGTACAGGACCGCGGTGATCCCGCCGGTGGCGTCGACCTTGAGCGACACCGACTCCGGGGTCGAGGTGACCGGCGCGCCCGGCTCGTCGAACCAGAACCAGAACTCGGTCGCGGAGAACACGCTGCGCTCCTGAGCGGTGATCACGCCGATGCCGATATGCCGGCCCTGCTCGCGCAGCCGCCGCTGCTCATCCCGCCAGTGGTCATACCGAGCCAGCTCCAGGGCATGGTCGAGCACCCGCTCGTAGTCGCCGGAGTCGTAGACGTTGCCGGTCGGGATGAAGTGCGGGAAGTCCCTGATGAAGTTCATCCGGCGGACCGCGACCGGGTCCAGGCCGAGCTCACGCGCGGCCTTGTCCACCATCTGCTCGAGCATCCAGTTGTTCACCTCGGAGCCGAAGCCCCGGTAGGCGCCCTGCTGGTTCTTGTTGGTCAGCGCCGCCCGGACCCGGTAGCGCACGCTGCCGATCGTGTACGGACCGACCACCTGGGCCAGGGCGTTGCCGTGATGGCCCACGCCGAACTGGATGTAGGCACCGTAGTCGTCGACGACGTCGATCTTGAGGCCGCGCATGGTGCCGTCCCGCATCATCGCGAGCTCGACGTCGTAGACCCGGTCCGAGCCGTGGTGGTCGCAGTTGGCGATGTTGTCGGACCGGTCCTCCAGATAGGCCACCCGGCGGCCGGTCTTGCGCGCGCACATCCCCGCGATCACCGCGGGCTTGTTGGCGAACAGCTTCGAGCCGAAGCTGCCGCCGGCCGGCACCGGCCTGATGTCCAGCTTGTTGACCGGGACCTTGAGCGTGCCCGCCGCCATGAACAGGTAGCTGGTGAAGCTCAGCGTGTTGGTGTCGATGGTGAAGCTGCCGGTGCCCTGGTCGTACTCGGCGATGGCGCCCACGGTCTCCAGCGGCTGGCCACCCGAGCGGTGCCAGCGCAGCCGGTCCCTGATCACCACGTCGGCCTCGGCGAAGTCACGCTCGACGTCGCCGAAGTCGAAGCTGCGCTCGTAGGCGCAGTTCGACTCCAGCGCCTCGTGCACCAGCGGGGACCCGGCGGCGAGCGCGCGCTCCGGGTCGGTGACCGGGGGCAGCGGCTCGTACTCGACCTCGATCAGCTCGAGCGCGTCCTCGGCCAGGTAGCGGCTGTCCGCCACGACCACCGCGACGCCCTCGCCGACGTACCGGACCTTCTCCGCGGCCAGGCAGCGCCAGGTGTGCTTGGCCGGGTCGGGCCCGAAGTCGGGCATCGGGTCGCACAGCTCGGCCGCCTCCCGGCCGGTGATCACCGCGTGCACCCCCGGCGCGGCCAGGGCCGCGGCGGTCTCGATCCGGCCGATCCTGGCGTGCGCGAACGGGCTGCGCAGGACGGCGGCGTGCAGGGTGCCCGGGGTGATCCGGTCGGCGATGTAGCCGCCCCGGCCGAGCAGGAACTTCGGGTCCTCGACCCGGCGGATGGACTGGCCCACCCAGCGCCGGCTGGCGGAGTGGTCGCGGACGGGCGGCGCGCCCGGGGTGGCCTGATTCGCGGCGGTCACGGGGCGACCCCCTCCTTGCTGGCCCGCATCCGCGCGGCGGCGCTGATCACGGCCTCGGTGATGAACTGGTAGCCGGTGCAGCGGCACAGGTTGCTGGCGATGGCCTCGCGCACCTGACCGGGCGACGGGTCGGGGTTCTCCGCGAGGATCTCGCGGGCCCGCATCAGCATGCCGGGGGTGCAGAAGCCGCACTGCAGCCCCTGCTTCTCCGAGAACTCGTCCTGGAGGGGATGCAGCTCACCGCCCTGGGCGAGGCCCTCAACGGTGTCGATGGAGGCGCCGTCCGCCTGGACGGCCAGGGTGATGCAGGAGCGGATGCTGGCGCCGTTCAGCAGCACGGTGCAGGTCCCGCAGACGCCGTGCTCGCAGCCGATGTGGGTCCCGGGCAGGCCGAGGTCCTCGCGGAGGAAGTCGACGAGCAGGCGGCGCGGTTCTACCTGGGCCACGTGCGGCTGGCCGTTGACGGTCAGGCTGATCGTGCGGGTATCCGGGGCCATCGCTGTCACCTCTCGTTCCGGGCGCGGGCGACCGCCAGTTCGATCCCGCGCCGCAGGTAGGTCCGGGCCAGGCCGCGCCGTGTCTCCGGGCTGGCGTGCAGGTCGCCGGCTGGCGACAGGCTGGTAGCGGCCGCGTCCGCCGCCGCGCGGATCGTCGCGGCGTCGGCGGGAGCACCGGCCAGCGCCCGTTCGGCTGCCGTGGCCCGGACCGGGGTCGGGGCCACCCCGGCCAGGGCCAGGGCCGCGCGCCTGATCCGATCGCCGTCGCCGTCGCCGTCCAGCTCCACCAGCGCGGCCACGGCCACCACGGCGAAGTTGGCGTGCACCCGGGAGAATTCGGTGAACGCGTGCCCGCCGGGCCAGACCGGCAGCCGGATCTCGGTCAGGATCTCGTCCGCCGCCAGCGCTGTGCTGTACGGCCCGGTGAAGAACGCCGCGGCCGGGATCACGCGGGTGCCGCCGGGGCCGGCCGCCACCAGGTCGGCGTCCAGCGCCAGCGCCACCGCGGGCAGCTCGGCGGCCGGGTCGGCGTGGGCCAGGCTGCCGCCCACCGTGCCGCTGTTCCGGACCGGGACGTGCGCGACCAGCCCGACCGCCTCGGTCACGAGCGGGGCGGCCACGGCGACCTCGGGGGACCGCTCGACCTCCGCCATCTTGGTCATCGCGCCGATGACCAGGACGTCGCCCTCACGCCGGATGCCGCTCAGCCCGGCGACGTTGCGCAGGTCGACGAGGTACCCGGGTTTGGCCAGCCGGAAGTTCATCAGCGGGATCAGGCTCTGCCCGCCGGCCAGCACCCGCGGCTCGGCGTCGGCGTGCTCGGTGAGCAGCCCGACCGCCTCCTCCACGGTGTCCGGCGCGGCGTAGGCGAACGGCGGCGGTTTCATGGCGACCTCCCGGGTATCGGGGCTCTTTTCGATGCTGCCGCCGGGGCTGGTCCCCCGCCATGTGCACCAGCCCAGGAATATCGGCGCCCTGCTGGTACCGGGCACAAGGACACGACGAGAATCGAGGGTTCAGCCCGGCGCTTCGGCCTGGACGATCTCCCGGATGGTCAGGGCCAGCTCGAGCTCGAGGCGGACCCGGCTGTCCCGCAGGCCGCGCCCGGTGAGCTGCTCGATGCGGGCGAGCCGGTAGGTCACCGTGTTGCGGTGCACCACGAGGGCGTCCGCCGCCGCGGCCGTCGAGCAACCGGCCGAGAGCCACGCCCGCAGCGTGGCCAGCAGGTCCCCGCCGTGGCGTTCCTCGTGCTCCGCCACGGCGTGCAGCACGTCGTCGGCGAAGCGGCGCAGCGCGTCCGGCGTCCCCGTCTCGAGCAGCAGCGCGGACAGCCCGAGCCGGCCGACGTCCACGAAACCGCCACGGCCGCTAGCCCGGCGTAGCGCCGCAGCGCCGCGGGCGACCCGGAACGCGGTCGCGTACCCGGCCGCGTCCCGGGCCACCGGCCCGGCGACCAGGGTGACCAGGCCGCGCGGCCCGACCGCCTGGTCGGCCTTGGCCAGGATGCGGCGCAGCGCCTCACCGGGATCCGGCTCGGCGGGCAGCAGCAGGACGTGCGCCCCGTCGTAGGTCCCGGCCAGCGGGACCGGCCCCGGCTCGGCCGCGGCCCGGGCCAGCTCGGGCAGCCGCACGGCGGGCGGGACCGGCGCGTCGACGGTCAGCAGCGCGAGGACGTGCGGGCGGGCCAGCTCGTGCCCCAATGCCGCGGCTCGGTCCAGGACGGCCCGCAGACGGCCCGCGGGATCCGGGCCGCCGTCGCGGAGCAGGTCCCCGAGCAGGTCACCTGACAGCCGGCTCTGCACGTCGAACAGGTGCCGCTGCTGGAGCAGCAGCAGCGCGACGACCAGGGCAAACCGCTCGATGACGCGGAGCTGGACGGGTTCGGGCTCGGCGGGCGGATCGGTGACCCACAGGCGCCCGGCCAGTTCCCCGCCCACCACGACCGGGGCGGCCCAGGCGGCGGTGGAGCGGGTAACCCGCCCGTTCGGACCCTTCGGCCCCCGGACCGGCACCCGGGCCACCGTGTACCGCCGGCCGGACGTTTCCCCGGCCTCGAGCGCGGCCCGGGCCGCGCCCGTCCGGCGCGCCGCCGGGGCCGGCGGCGGGCAGTAGCCCTCGGCGGGCGCGCTGGCCAGCACGCGGCCGTCGGTGTCCTCCACCGTGACCGACGCGCGCAGCGCCGACGCGAGCGCGGCGGTCAGTTCGGGCAGTTCCACCTCGTCCAGCACCAGCTGCATCAGCTGGTGGTGCTGCCGCTCGGCCCACTCCAGCACGGCCCGGCCGCGGCGCATCTCCTCGTTGGCCACGGACAGCTCGCGGATGACCTCCTGCTGCTCGGCCCGCAGCCGCGCCGTTTCCAGGGCCATCGCGGCCTGCCCGGCCAGCAGCTCGATCAGCTCCAGCTCGGGCCCGCTGAACTGCCGCGCGGTGACCGAGTAGGCGACGATGACCCCGGCCAGGGCTCCGGATCCGCGCAGCGGCGCGACCAGCAGGGCCCGGTAGCCCTGGGTGGGCGCCAGGCGCCGCAGCCGGCCGTAGGAGCGGGCCTCGCGGACGTCCGGGACGACGATCGTGCGGCCCTCCCGGTAGGCGCGGGCGGCCGGGGTGTCGAGGTCGGGACCTGGCGGCCGGATACGCAGCCCCTGGCCGTCGCTGACCTGGGCCAGGTAGTCGGGGGTGAGGCCGCTCCAGCCGGCGATCTGCAGGCTCTCCCGCCGTTCGTCGGCCAGCATCACCGCGCAGAACTCGAACCCGATCAGCTCACAGGCCTGGCCGGCCACCCGGGTCAGCACGCTGGCGAGCGGCTCGGCCGCGTTGACCGAGCGGACGATCTCGCTGACGGCGGACATCCACGACCGCAGCGAGGCCGGCACCTCCGGCACGCTCATACGGCCTCATCCTAGGCTGGTCAGGGCTTGACGGATCATAATGAACACTCGTTTAATTCCTTTATGGGGCGCATCGCGGGCGTCACCGCGGCCGAGACCCGGGAGCGGCTGCTGCGGGCGGCGGCCGACGTGTTCGCCGAACGAGGCTACGACGGCACCCGGGTCGCCGACATCGCCGCGGCGGCGGGGGTGAGCAACGGCGCGCTGTACGCGCACTTCGCCTCCAAGGCGGACCTGCTGGTGGACGCGCTGCGGACGCACGGGCGGCACCTGCTCGGCGAGCTGTTCGCCGCCGACCCGGACCGGCCGGTGGTGGACCTGCTGCTCACCGTGGGCCGGTGGCTGCCGCGCCGCCGCGACGCGCGCGGCTACCTGATCGTCGAGGCGCTGGTCGCGGCGCGGCGCGATGAGGACGTGGCCCGGCCGATGCGGGAGTACGTGGGCGAGCGGGGCGACTGGCTGGGCGGTCTCGTGGAGCTAGCCCAGGCGCGCGGCGAACTCGACCCGGGGCTGTCCCCGGCCGCCCTGGCCCACTTCTGCCTGCTGCTGGCGATGGGCAGCGCGCTGGTCACGCCGGACCTGCACGCGACCGGCGAGGACGAGTGGGCCGCCCTGCTGGCCCGGGTGGCGGGGGCGCTGGGCACCAGCACGACCGAGAGGGGAATGGCGCAGTGAAGGTACAGATAGATCCGGAACGCTGTCAGGGCCACGGTCGCTGCTACGACCTCGCCCCTGATCTGTTCGGCGACGACGAAGAGGGATACGGGCAGGTCCTCGGCGACGGCACCGTGTCGCCGGACGCCGAACGTAACGCCCGGCTGGCGGTGGTCAACTGCCCCGAGCATGCGATCGAGGTGAGCTGACATGACCGCCGACGAACGGTTCATCTACCAGGCCCCGGACACCGACGAGGAGTTCGGCGTCCGCAGCGAGATCATCACCGGGCCGGTCTCGGACTGGGCGACCGACTTCTCCCACCTGGAGCCGGAGTGGTCCGCCGACCCGTATCCGATCCAGGACGACCTGCGGCAGCGGTGCCCGATCGCGCACACCGACCGGTTCGGCGGCGGGTGGCTGCCGACCCGGTACGAGGACGTGGCGGCGATCGCCTACGACACCGACCGGTTCTCCTCGCGGTCGATCATCATGGGCAACTTCCGGCCGCCGGCCGACATCGCCCCGATCGGCGGCTCGCCGCCCATCTCCTCCGACCCGCCGTTCCACCACCACGCGCGCAAGCTGCTGCTCGGAGCGTTCACCAAGACCGCGATCAGCCGGCAGGAGCCGGCCACCCGGGCGTTCTGCCATGAGCTCATCGACAAGCTCGAGGGGCGGGACGTGGCCGACGCCGCCGCCGAGTACGCGCAGCACATCCCGATGCGGGTCATCGCCGACATGCTCGGCTTCCCGCCCGAGGACGGGCCGCGGTTCCGCGAGTTCGTGGAGAGCGTGCTCGAGGGCATCAACCTGCCGCCCGAGGACCGCATCGAGCGGATGGAGGGGCTGTTCACCTACCTGCTCGAGCAGGTCCACGACCACCTCGACCACCCGCGCGACGACATCACCAGCTACCTCATCGGCGCCGAGATCTTCGGCCAGAAGCTGACGGCGGAGCACGTCACCGGCGCGATGGCCCTGCTGCTGATCGCCGGCATCGACACCACCTGGAGCGCGATCGGGTCGTCGCTGTGGCACCTGGCCCGGAACCCGGCCGACCTCACGCGGCTGGTGGCCGAGCCCGGGCTGCTGCCGACCGCGATGGAGGAGTTCCTCCGCGCCTACGCCCCGGTCACCATGGCCCGGCTGGTCAAGCAGGACATGCACTGGCACGGCGTGGACATGAAGGCGGACGACTGGATCCTGCTGTCGTTCCCGGCGGCCAACCGTGATCCGGCGCAGTTCGACCGGGCGGGCGAGGTGGTCATCGACCGCGAGATGAACCGGCACGCCGCGTTCGGCCTCGGCATCCACCGCTGCCTGGGCTCGCACCTGGCCCGGATGGAGCTGCGGGTGGCGCTGGAGGTCTGGCTGGAGCGGATACCCGAGTTCAGCCTGGCCGACCCGGCCGCGGTGACCTGGTCCGCGGGCCAGATCCGCGGCCCGCGCGCGCTGCCGCTGCGGATCAGTGCCCCTGGGTAGGGCCGCTGGCTAGGGTCAGGCCAGGAGCGCGGCGAGCTGGGCCGGGCTGATGTTGCCGCCGGAGCAGATCAGCGCCACGTTACGGCCGGCGAAGCGGCCGGGGTCGGTCAGCACGGCGGCGAGCGCGGCCGCGCCGGCCGGCTCGACCAGGTTGCGGGTTTTCTCGATCATCAGCCGGTTGGCGTCGCGCAGCGTCGCCTCGCTGACCAGGACGAAGTCGTCCAGCAGGTCCCGCATGATCTGCTGCGGCAGCTCGAACGCGGTCCTGGTGGCCAGCCCCTCGGCGAACGTGCTCGTGGTGTCCTCGACCAGCGCGCCGGCCCGCCAGGAGCGGTACGCGGCCGGGGCCGCCTCGGACTGCACGCCGATCACCTCGATCGACGGGCGGACGGCCTTGGCCACGATGCAGGCCCCGGACGCGCCGCTGCCGCCGCCGACCGGGACCACGATCGCCTCGACGTCCGGCCTGGCCTCGAGGATCTCCAGCGTGCAGGTGGCCACGCCGGCGACCAGGGCAGGCTCGTTGCCGGAATGGACGTAGCGGAAATTCTGCTCGGCGGCCAGCTTCTCGCAGTGCTCACGGGCCTCGTCGAAGTCGGCCCCGTGGAAGACCACCTCGGCGCCGAGCGCCCGCATCGACTCGACCTTGACCGGGTTGGCCTGTTCCGGCATGCAGATCACGGCGCGGACGCCGAACTCCGCCGCCGCGTAGGCGACCGACTGGCCGTGGTTGCCGGTCGAGGCGGCGATCACCCCGCGCCGCCGCTCGTCCGCGGTCAGCTGGCTGACCAGGTTCACCCCGCCGCGGACCTTGAACGCGCCCACCGGCTGGTGGTTCTCGTGCTTGACCCAGACCCGGGCGCCGGTCAGCGCGTCGAGGGCGGGATAGCGGTAGAGCGGGGTCGGCCGCAGGTACGGCTCGATGCGCCGCCGCGCGGCCAGCACCTCGGCCAGGTCAGGCATTGCCCTGCTTATCTCCGGGCTCATCCCCGCGACGGCCGCCGGTCCAGCCAGCTGCGGTAACAACGGTCGCACAGCCTGGACACGTCATCGATCTCGGTGTACGACCCGCACTCACAACAGTAATTCTCACGCACTTCCTGACGCCCTCCCAAACCGACCCACGTATAGCGCAGCCGCCCGCCAGTTATTCCTGGCAAGGGTAGAAGATCTTGCCGTCCAGGTCTACGTCGAATCTGACGGCCGCGTAACCGTGCGGGACGGCGAACACGGTGCGGCAGAAGGTGCCGAACGAGTGTGGCCCTTTGCACTTCTGCCCGGGACTGCAGACGTAACCGTCTTCGGCGTACTCGGCTTCACCGACCCACTGGCCGGCGGCGGTGAAGTCGTCCCAGCCGCACGGCGTGGCGCCGGACAGCGCGGTGCAGGTGATCCCGTACTGGCGGCTGCCCTTGAACTGCGCCGCGAAGCAGGCGTGGTCCGGGTAGCACTCCTCGACCACGGCGCCGTCCGCATACTGGCGTCCCCACCACGATAGGTAGGGCGAGTTCTTCCACAGCCCGGTCATTCCGTCCGCGTGGATGAGGTTGAACGCGTAGGCCAGGAAGTTCTGCGCGTCGCCGGGGGTGAGGCGGAAGCCGGTGGTGGACGGCGGGTCGAAGCTGTCGATGTCGTCCAGCTCGACCGCGTCGAACCCCTTCCGCGCGCACATGGCGACGCGCTCGCGCAGCATCGGCTTGAGCGCGTCCAGCTGGCGCAGGTCGACCCAGCGCTCCTCGGGGTAGCCGAAGTACACATGGCCCAGGTCGGCGGCCGGGAAGGCGCGGCCAGGGCTGGCGTCCGGGCGGTAGTCCTCCCAGGCCAGGTCGAGGTAGCAGACCGCGCGCGGGTGCACCAGCGTATGGGCCTGCCAGCGGGTCCTGATCGCGGTGACTTCGGCCCGGGTGGTGAGGAAGCCGTCGACGTCGTAGATGTCCACCGCGTTGCGACCGGTGCGCTGCAGCGGGGTGGTCCGGCCGATCTGCCAGTCCCAGCTCATCGGGTGACCGGTGCGGTCCAGGTGCGGCGGGGACCAGCACTGGCCCTGGCCCCAGGACTGACAGGGCAGCGGCGGGGCGGGCGGGTCGACCTGCCAGCCGAAGGCGATCTGGGTGGCACCGGCCCGGCTGGCGGTGCGCACGGCCACCCGGTGCGGCCCGGGCGGCAGCGTGCCGGTGTAGAACACGCGGTTCTTCGGCAGGGCCCGCCACGGGCCCGCGTCGACCCGGTACCGCTGGGTCACGGTGCCGTCGGCCGCATTGGCGTGCGGCGCGGCCACCTGGAAGTACTCCTCGGCCGACGTGGTCTCGCGCTCCGGGGTCCCGTTGACGAACGCCGTGCCCGGTGCCCGGTGCCGCGGGTAGGCGCGGGCCGCGGCGGTGAGCACGCTGACCGAGCGGCGGATGACCTGGAAGGTGAACGGGTTGCGCTGGGTCTGGACGACCTCGGCGGCGGTCTCGGTCAGCCGGAGGCGGCGCCCGGTGTCCGCGTGGCCGACGGTGTAGCGGCGGGCGGCGAACGGTGTGGCCGTGCTGTCCGCCCCGGCCCGGCAGTGCGTCCCGGCCGCGTCGCAGCTCTGCCAGGAGTAGGCGACCGCGAAGCTGAGCAGGCTCATGCCGCGCGGCAGCCGGGGCGCGTGCCAGCGCAGCCCGGTGGCGGTGACCGTCGCGCCGTCCCGGGGGTGGCCGGAGATCCGCAGCGTGCCGTGATGTACAGGCGGCGGGATGCCCGCGCCGGAGGCGCCAAGGGGCAGCGCGGCGTGCGCGGCCGGAGCGTGCGCAGCAGGAGCGGCGACCAGGCCGCCGAGCAATACGAGCGCGATCGCCAGCCTGGTCTTCATCGTCATCTCCGGAAGGCGGCCGGGAGCAGGTCGCGGTGGGCCGCGAAGAGGTCGTCGCACATGGCCACCGTCTGCGCGGTGGTCAGCGTGGCGGCGGTGTTCGGGTCGAGCAGGGCCGCCTGGTAGACGCGGTCGCGGGACTCCTCCAGCGCCGCCCGGACGGTCAGCTCCACCACGTTGAGGAAGGTCCGGTTCAGCGCGGCGAGCTGCGGCGGCAGCACGCCGACCGGCACTGGCTTCGCGCCGCCGGCGCCGACCACGCAGGGCACCTCGACGCAGCACGCGTCCGGCAGGCTGGCGATCAGCCCGCCGTTGCGGATGTTCACGTGCAGCTCGCGCTCGGTGCCGGTCTCGAGCGCGTGGATGAACTGCGAGGCCAGTTCGTTCTCCGGGGTCAGGTCCAGCGGGTCATCGGAGTCCAGGGCGCGCCGCAGCTCCTCGAGCTCGCGCAGGTTCTCCTCGGACCGCTCCAGGTAGTCGCCGACGAAGATGCGGAACTCCTCGATCTGGTCGTCGTGGCGCATGAACCAGGGCACGTACTCGGCCGAGTGCTCGCTCGATTCGGTGGGGAAGTAGCCGAACCGGCGGTAGATCTCCACCCGGACGCGGCGCTGCAGCTCGGGCGAGGCGTCGATGACCTCGGCCAGCCGCGGGTAGAGCGACTCGCCGTCCTGCTCGAAGCGGAGCACGAAGGCCTGGTGGTTGAAGCCCGCGGTGAGGAAGCGGACCCGCTCCGGGTCGGCGCCGGTCAGCCGGGTCAGGAACGCCTGCGTGTCGCGGACCGAATGGCACAGGCCGAACACCCGGGTGAACGCGCTGCCCTCGTACACCGCCCAGGGCAGCATGGCCATCGGGTTGCTGTAGCTGAGCAGGTAGGCGTCCGGGCAGACCTCGGCCATGTCCCGGGCCAGGGCCACGGTCACCGGGATGGTGCGCAGGCCGCGGAAGATCCCGCCGATGCCCAGCGTGTCGCCGATCGTCTGGCGGACCCCGTACCGGGCCGGGATGTCGAAGTCCGCGCGGGTGGCGGCGTACCCGCCGACCTGCACCTCGTTGATCACGTACCGGGCGCCGGCCAGCGCCTCCCGCCGGTCCAGGGTCGCGGTCACCGTCGCGCCGGCCCCGGACTGTTCCGATATCCGGCGGGCCAGCCGCTCGGCGTGCGCCAGCCGCTCCGCGCTGATGTCGTATAGCGTCAGCCGCAGCTGGCCGCGGAACTCCGGGTAGGCGCAGAGGTCGGTCACCACGTTCCGGGTGAACTCGACGCTTCCCGCCCCGACAAACGTCACTGTGATCACAGCTCATTAGTGTCACATTGGGGCCGATTTCTTGCAAGATCTTGCATCTGCCCGGATTCGGGTTGCACAATGCTGAGCAATTCGTGATGACTTGACGCATCTTCGAGCGGAGAGTACGGGATGGCAGCGTTCTCTAAGGCATACCTGGCCGGACTGCTGGCCGTGCTCACCGGGGCGGCCGTGCTGGCCGGCTGCGGCACCGACAGCACCTCCAGCGGAGGAGGCGGCGGGGCCCAGACGATCCAGATCTGGGAGGGCTACACCGCGGCCGAGGCCAAGGCGTTCTCGCACCTGGTGTCCGAGTACGAGGCGCAGCACCCGGGCCAGAAGGTGAGCCCGCTGTTCGTCAACAACGACAACACGCTGCAGAAGGTCCTGACCGCGGTGCGCGGCGGCAGCCCGCCGGACATCGCGTACCTCTACGGCTCGTGGGCGCCCAACGTCGCGCAGATCCCGCAGGTGGCCAACCTCACCCAGGTGGTCCAGCGGCCCGGCGTGAACTGGAACGACTTCTGGACCGGCGAGCGCGCCGTGGCCACCGTCAACGGCAAGGTGATCGGCATCCCGGCCGTGGTGGACAACCTGGCCGTGGTCTACAACAAGACGCTGTTCGCCAAGGCCGGCCTGCAGCCGCCGGGACCGGACTGGACCTGGCAGGAGTTCGTGGCCGACGCGAAGAAACTGACCAACCCGGCGATCAAGCAGTTCGGCACCGCGTACGTCACCCCGGGCACCGAGGACACCGTCTGGCACTGGGAACCGCTGCTCTGGGAGGCCGGCGGCCAGCTGCTGACGCCGGACAACAAGAAGGCGGCGTTCGACTCGGCCGCCGGGCTGGCCTCGCTGAACACGCTGCGGACGATGGCCGTCACGGACAAGTCGATGTACCTGGACCCGAGCGACTCCACCTACAGCAACCTGTTCAACTCGGGCAAGATCGGGATGCTGGTCACCGGGCCGTGGGACCTGTCCGCGTTCCCCAACGTCAAGTACGGGGTGCAGGTCATGCCGGCCTATCCGGGCACCACCGGCGGCCACCAGACCATCTCCGGCCCGGACAACTGGGTCATCTTCAACAACAGCCCGGCCCGGGTGGCCGCGGCCGAGCAGTTCCTGCTCTGGCTCACCGCGCCGGCCCAGGTCAAGTACTGGGCGGTGCAGACCGGCAACCTGCCCAGCCGGCAGTCGGTGGGCGACTCGGCCGCGGTGACCCAGCAGATGAACGCCGCGCTGCCCGGCGTCGGCGCGTTCATCGCCAACCTGGCCAACGTGAAGCAGGCCCGGCCGCAGATCTCGCAGTATCCCAAGATCTCCACGATCCTCGGCAACATGGTCGTGTCGGTGCTGCTCGGCAAGAGCCAGCCGCAGGCCGCCCTGACCGCCGCCGCGCAGCAGGTCGACCAGGCCCTGGCGGCGGGCTGACCGTGCGGCGGGGGGTCGTCAGCTCCGAGCAGTTCACCGGGTGGGCCTTTGTCACGCCCGCCGCCGTGATCATCGGGCTGTTCGGCGCGGCCCCGATCGTGTGGTCGCTGGTGATGTCGTTCCAGGAGAACAACCTGCTCTCGCCCAGCACGCCGTTCGTGGGCACGGCCAACTACCGGAAGCTGGCGCACGATCCGGTGGTGGCGCAGGCGATCCAGCACACGCTGGTCTACACCGTGCTGTTCGTGCCCGGGACGATGGCGGTCGGGCTGTTCCTGGCGGTGGCGATGAACCGGAAGATCCGCTTCATCTCGCTCTACCGGACCGCCGCCTACGCCACGATAGCGATCTCCACCATCAGCGAGGCGATCGTCTTCCTCTGGCTGTTCGACCCGTCCTACGGGGTGGTCAACTACTTCCTGAGCTGGTTCGGCGTGCCGCCGCAGCAGTTCCTCAACTCCCCGTCCCAGGCGCTCTACGTGATCGTGATCATGACGATCTGGGGCTGGACCGGCTTCTCGGTGGTGATCTACCTGGCCGCGCTGCAGGGGGTGCCGCAGCACCTGACCGAGGCGGCCGCGATCGACGGGGCCGGCCCGTGGCAGGCGTTCCGCCGGGTCACCCTGCCGCTGCTCAGCCCGGCCACGCTGTTCCTGGCCGTCTGGCTCACGATCAACGCGCTGCAGCTGTTCGACGAGGTGTACCTGAGCACCCAGGGCGGCCCGCTCAACGCCACCACCGTCCTCGTCTACTACCTGTACACCCAGGCCTTCCAGCAGTTCAACTTCGGCTACGCGTCGGCCATCGCCTACTTCCTGTTCGTCGTCATCATCGTGATCACCGTCATCCAGTTCCGGGTGGGCCGACGGTTCACGTATTACCGATCGTGACGGCGACGTCGGCTCCCGCTCGTGGCGGGGTGCGGTCCCCGGCCGGCGGCGCCGCCCGGGGGGCGCGGCGGCGGTGGCGGCTGCCGTTCAGCCCGTGGCACCTGGTGCTGATCCCGGCCACGATCGTGCTGATCTTCCCGTTCGTGTGGCTGGTCATCACCTCGGTGCAGACCCCGGCCGAGGCGCTGCACTTCCCGCCGGTGCTCATCCCGCACCAGATCAGGCTGGCCAACTACCCGGACGCGCTGAACAGCGCGCCGTTCGGCCGGTTTTTCGTCAACAGCGCCATCGTCGCGGTGGTGACCGTGCTGAGCAACCTGGTGCTGTGCTCGCTGGCCGGGTACGCCTTCGCCCGGTTCCGCTTCCTCGGCCGGACCGCGCTGTTCGCGGTGATCATGGCCACGCTCATGGTGCCGTTCCAGGTCACGATGATCCCGCAGTTCATCATCACCAAGTGGCTCGGGGTGCACGTGCTGGCCGCGGTCGGGATCAACCACATCGGCGCGCTCATCTTGCCCAACGCGGCCACCGCGTTCGGCATCTTCTTCCTCCGCCAGTTCTTCCGCACGCTGCCGCTGGAGTACGAGGAATCGGCCCGGGTCGACGGGGCCAGCCGGCTCACCGTGCTGATCAGGATCGTGCTGCCGCTGGCCACGCCGGCCCTGGCCACGCTGGCCGCGCTGACGTTCCTCGACTCCTGGAACAACTTCCTGTGGCCGCTGATCGCCATCACCTCCACGAACCAGATGACGCTGCCGCTCGGCCTGGCCACGTTCCAGGGCGCCCACCAGACCGAGTGGACCCTGCTGATGGCCGCCAACGTGATGAGCCTGATCCCGATGCTGTGCATCTTCTTCCTGGCCCAGCGGCATTTCATCCGCTCGGTGGCCGCCACCGGGCTGGCCGGGACGTGAACCGGTTGGACAACAGAGATGAGGAATCAGTGACGCAGGAGGACATCACCGCGGGAAGCCGCACCGCGCAGGAGGTGGCTTCGCAGCCCGCCTGCTGGCGGCATGCGGCCCGGCTGGCCGCGGACGTGGCGGGCTCGCTGCCGGCTCCGGGCGAACGGGTGGCGGTCGCGGGCTGCGGCACGTCCTGGTTCATGGCGCAGTCCTACGCGGCAGCGCGGGAGCAGGCCGGACACGGCGAGACCGACGCGTTCGCCGCCTCGGAGATGCCGGCCGGCCGACGCTACGACCGGGTCCTGGTGCTGTCCCGGTCCGGTACCACCACCGAGATCGTGCAGCTGCTCGGGCGGCTCGCCGGCACCGTGCCCACGGTGGCGATCACCGCGGACGCGCAGTCCCCGGTGGGGCAGGCCGCCGGCGAGGTCATCGACCTGGGCTTCGCGGACGAGGAATCCGTGGTGCAGACCAGGTTCGCCACCACCGAGCTGGCCCTGCTCCGGGCGCACCTGGGGCACGATCCCCGCCCGGCGGCCGACGCGGCCGAGCGGGTGCTGGCCGCGCCGCTGCCGGCCGGGATGCTGGCCGCGGACCAGTTCACCTTCCTCGGCACCGGCTGGACCTACGGGCTGGCCAACGAGGCCGCGCTGAAGCTGCGCGAGGCGGCCGGGCTGTGGACCGAGGCCTACCCGGCCATGGAGTACCGGCACGGACCGGCCGCGGTGACCGGCGAGCGCAGCGTGGTGTGGCTGTTCGGCCCGCCGCCGGACGGGCTGGCCGGCGAGATCGCCGCGGCCGGCGGAACCGCCTGGATCGGCGAGGAGGACCCGCTGGCCGAGCTGGTCCGGGTGCAGCTGGTCGCGGTCGCGGCGGCGCGGGCCCGCGGATTGGACCCGGACCGGCCGCGCAACCTGGCCCGCTCGGTCATCCTCGGTACTCCGTGATCATCGTCGTCTGCCTCAACCCGGCGCTGGACGTCACCCACCACCTCGACGCGGTGGACTGGGGCGGGGTGAACCGGCCCCGCGCGGTGCGCGCCCGGCCCGGCGGCAAGGGCCTCAACGTGGCCCGCACGCTGCACGCGCTCGGTGTGGACGTGCTGGTGCTCGGGCTGGCCGGCGGCATCACCGGGGCCGGGGTGGAGACGGCGCTGCGCGAGCGATGCGTGCCGGCCGCGTTCACCCCGGTCGGCGGGGAGACCCGGCGCACCTTCAGCGTCGTCGACGACAGCAGGGTGACCG